>Ga0164296_1002864_pt1 | contig 16716 bp, 11 predicted proteins | sample GEODES057metaG_FD_113533 | JGI IMG/M metagenome (GOLD analysis project Ga0164296, IMG submission 113533) | Dystrophic lake water microbial communities from Trout Bog Lake, Wisconsin, USA - GEODES057 metaG | ecosystem: Environmental > Aquatic > Freshwater > Lake | place: USA: Trout Bog Lake... | reverse complement strand
TGCAAGGCCGTAGGCAAGATCATGGGCAAGAAGATGCGCTTCATCTTCATGCAAGCGATGTTCCGCAACGAGCTTCGCAAGATAAACGCAATCCACCCGCCGCGCGACATCATGGCGCGCAGGAATTGATGGAAACGCCCGCGTGTCATCGTTAAAGCCGACCGTGTTGTAAAAGCCCGCAGTCTCCGTCGTCATTTCACGGAAGCGCAACATGCCTTCCACACTGTCATGGAACCACCAAGGCGGGCCAAGCCGCAAGCACGGATAATGGCCTGCTAGAGGTGCAAGCTCGCGCGCATAAACCGTCTCATCCAAGGTGAAGAGAATGATCGTCAAATCGCGCTCATTGCCAACGCGATCCAAAAGCGGTTGCAACGCATGCACATAATCGGTCGGTTGCGGAATATCAGCACCTTTGTCGCGGCCAAATTTTTGGAACAGTCCGCGATTGTGATTGCGATAAGAGCCTGCGTGAATTTGCATCACGAGCTCGTCTTCGAGCGATAATTTCGCCATTTCGGTCAGCATTTGCGCGCGGAACAGTTCGGCATCCGCAGCACTCGCTTTTCCATGCCGCACACGCTCATAAAGTGCTGTTGCTTCGCTCTCAGAAAGATTGGCTGTACGCGCAGTCGGGTGGCCGTGATCACTCGCGGTTGCGCCATAAGATTTGAAGAAGGCGCGACGCTTTCGGTGTGCGTCGATATAGCCCGTCCAAGTCGTCGTGTCGTATCCTGTGATGTCACCGAAGCTAACGAGATTTTTGGCGAAACCTTCGAATTCAGGATCGACCACCGAGTCAGGCCGATAGGTCGTCACCACGCGGCCATCCCAACCCGACTCGCGAATGCGACGATGCGCGTCCAATGGATCAAGCGCACCTTCGGTTGTAGCAATCACTTCAATGTTAAAGCGCTTGAACAAAGCACGCGGACGATAGGCAGGCTCCGCCAGTTTTTCAGCAATGCGATCATAAAGCCTGTCAGCATTCGTCGGTGAAAGCGCTTCGTTGATATCAAACAAAGTCGAAAACGCATGATCAAGCCAGAGCCGTGTTGGTGTGCCCCGGAACAAATGCCAATGCGCTGCAAACAAACGCCAAATCGCGCGTGGATCACTCTCTGTAGCACCGCCATCAACACGTGGAACGCCAAGACTCTCCAGCGGCACGCCTTGGGCGTAAAGCATGCGGAAAATATAATGATCGGGGATCACAAAGAGCGACGCAGGATCAGCAAAATTCTGATCATCCGCATACCAATTCGGGTCCGTATGGCCGTGCGGAGAGATGATCGGCAGCGTGGCGATGCCATCATACAACCGCCTTGCAATTGCGCGCAGTTGCGGCTCTGCGGGAAACAAACGATCAGGATGCAAAAACGGAGTTGTCATCGCTTTTATAAAACCTTGTCTTGCGGCGCGGTGCGCACGAGATAGTCGGGATTGATATAATCGACTTCGGTGCGGCCCATCAAAGCCGCGAGATGGGTTTCCATCGCTTCCGTGGCGGCGCTCGCATCACGCGCGACAATCGCCTGATAAATCGCGCGATGCTCGGCGATCACTTTGGCCATACGACCGGGGGCTGGCAAAGTCAGACGGCGATAGCGGTCGACTTGATATTTCACGCTTGTGACAAGCCGCCAGATATTCGGATAACCAGCAGCGAGCGCGATGGCCTGATGAAACGCCTCATCGCCATCATGAAACGCTTCGCGATCCTCGGCTTTTGCCGCTGCTTCTTGCCGGTCGAGAATGTAAGACATGGTTGCGAGATCCGTCTCGCAGTGATGGTGGGCGGCGAGCGCCACGGTTGTCTTTTCAAGAGCGGCGCGCACCAGCATTGCCTCGCCCAATTCCTCCACCGGAATACGCGCGATAAACGTGCCTGATTGCGGGAAAATTTCAACGAGCCGCTCTTCCACCAATTTCAGAATGGCCTCGCGCACGGGGGTGCGGCTCACGCCAAATTGCGCAGCAATATCTTTTTCGGACAAAGGCTCGCCGGGCTTGCGGCGCATCGCCAGAATTTCATCGCGCAAGGCGTCATGGATCACGGTGGAGACGGTGCGCGGCCGCACCAAAGGCGCCCGCTGGCCGAGACGCAACCGACGCCCGGCCCGATCAACCGAGCCGCCGCCAACGGTCACGTCAACGCTCACGCCAAGCGATGCCGATTCTTGAGCCATCCCGCGCGGTCCTCCCTTTTTTATGATTCATATACTAATATATCAGTCTTGCAAGCCCTTCGCCGAGGTCTCAGCGTCCGCTTTTGCATGCGGGCGCTTGCGCGACGGAAAGCAGCATCCCGCGCTCGGCGCTTGAAACTCCGCGCCCCTCGCTTATGTTGCACCTCGAATGACCCATCGCGCCGCATCCCTGCCGCGATTTGAAAGGAAAGCCCATGTCCATCCGTCCTGTCCGCCACATTTCCGGCACGACCCCGCATCTTGAAGGCGCGGGCGTGAAGCTCGAGCGCGTGTTTGGCTTTGGTGATCCAAGCCTGACCGACCCGTTTTTGATGATGGATGATTTCCGCAATGATCGTCCGGAAAATTATGTCCGCGGCTTCCCCTGGCACCCGCATCGCGGCATCGAAACGATCACCTATGTGCTCGCAGGCACGGTGGAGCATGGCGATAGCCTCGGCAATCGCGGCACGCTTGCCGCGGGCGATGTGCAATGGATGACGGCGGGCTCCGGAATCCTGCATCAGGAAATGCCAGCGGGCGACGCGCTCGGTCGCATGCATGGCTTCCAGCTCTGGGCCAATCTCCCGTCCAATCTCAAAATGACAAGCCCGCGCTACCAAGATGTGAAATCGAAAGAGATTCCGGAAATCATTGACGATGACGGCACCCGCGTGCGCGTCGTTGTGGGCTCGTTCTGGGGCAAGAAAGGCCCTGTCGATGGCATCGCGGCTGATCCGCAATATCTCGATATTTATGTGCCGCCGGGCAAACGCAAAGTGTTGCCAGTTGATACGTATCGTTCTGCCTTCGCCTATATTTTCGAAGGCTCTGCGAGCTTCCGCGATGCGTCACAGCCTTTCGGCGTTTTGGTTGAAAAGGAAGTCAATGGCGAGGAAGTCCATGTGCGCGATATGAGCGGCAATCGCACGCTGGTTGTGTTCGGCACGGGCGATGAGATTGTTGTGCAAGCGGGCGATCATGGCGTGCGCTTCTTGCTCGTCTCCGGCGCGCCGATCCGCGAGCCTGTCGCATGGCATGGCCCAATTGTGATGAACACGCGCGAGGAATTAATGACAGCTGTGCGTGAATTGCAAAACGGCACCTTCATCAAAGAAGGCGTCAGGATGTAAGGCGTCTCTATCACGACGCATAAAAAAACGGGCGCGCTCTCATCAAGCGCGCCCGTTTTGTTTTTTCATCGCTCAGCAATCAGACGAGATCGAAGCGATCCGCATTCATCACCTTGGTCCAAGCGGCAACGAAATCATGCACGAATTTCGTGCTCGAATCGCTTTGCGCATAGACCTCAGTCAAGGCACGCAATTGCGAGTTGGAACCGAACACGAGGTCTGCACGCGTCGCGGTCCACTTCACCGCACCCGTCTTGCGGTCACGCCCTTCGAACACTTCCTTCGTGTCATCGGTCGCTGACCAAACGGTGCCCATATCAATGAGATTGACGAAGAAATCATTCGTCAATGCGCCGGGACGTGATGTCAAAACACCATGCTTGCTATTGCCGCTATTGGCATTCAACACACGCAAGCCACCGACCAGCACCGTCATCTCTGGCGCTGTCAAAGTAAGGAGCTGCGCTTTGTCGATGAGCAGCTCTTCGGTCGAAACCGTATAGCGGCCTTTGGTGTAATTGCGGAAGCCATCCGCAATCGGCTCAAGCACCGAGAAGGATTCAACATCCGTCTGCTCTTGGCTTGCATCATTGCGGCCCGACGTGAACGGCACATCGACGTGATGGCCCGCTTTCTTCGCCGCATCTTCAACCGCAGCAGAGCCACCCAGCACGATGAGATCAGCGAGCGAGACTTTTTTGCCGCCTGTTGCAGACGCATTAAACGCCGACTGAATCGCTTCGAGCTTGCCGATGACCTTGGTGAGTTCTGCCGGATCATTGACCGCCCAATCCTTTTGCGGAGCGAGACGCACGCGAGCGCCATTGGCACCGCCGCGACGATCCGAACCCCGGAAGGTTGAAGCCGAGGCCCAAGCCGCTTTGACGAGTTCAGCATGGGTCAAGCCGGAGCCCAAAATCTGCGCCTTCAAAGCCTTGATATCGGCATCGTCGATGAGCTTATGCGTCACCACCGGAACCGGATCTTGCCAGAGCAAATCTTCCTTCGGCACTTCAGGGCCGAGATAGCGTGTCTTCGGTCCCATATCGCGATGGGTGAGCTTAAACCAAGCGCGCGCAAACGCATCTGCGAATTCAGCAGGGTTTTTCTGGAAGCGGCGTGCAATCGGCTCATAGAGCGGATCGAAACGCAGCGCCAAATCTGAAGTCAGCATCATCGGAGCATGATGCTTTGAAGGATCATGCGCATCAGGCACCGTGCCCGCACCCGCACCACCCTTCGGCGTCCATTGCCAAGCGCCTGCAGGGCTCTTGGTCAATTCCCAATCATACATGAAGAGATGATCGAGATAGTCATTGCTCCATTTGGCAGGTGTCTTCGTCCACGCGCCTTCGAGCCCGCTCGAAATCGTGTTGACGCCATTGCCGGAGCCAAGCGTATTATGCCAGCCCAAGCCCTGCATTTCGATGTCAGCAGCCTCCGGCTCCGGCCCGACATATTTTGACGGGTCGGATGCACCATGCACTTTGCCGAATGTGTGACCACCGGCGATCAGCGCCACCGTCTCTTCATCATTCATCGCCATACGCGCAAAGGTCTCGCGGATGTCTTTGGCGGATGCGAGCGGATCAGGCTTGCCGTTCGGGCCTTCCGGATTGACATAGATGAGACCCATCTGCACGGCAGCGAGCGGATTTTCGAGGTCGCGTTCGCCCGAATAGCGCTTGTCACCGAGCCATGTGTCTTCCTGACCCCAATAAATATCTTCTTCCGGCTCCCAGATGTCTTCGCGGCCACCTGCGAAACCGAAAGGCTTGAAGCCCATGGATTCGAGCGCGACATTGCCGGTGAGGATCAGCAAATCACCCCATGAAATCGCGTTGCCATATTTCTGCTTGATCGGCCACAAGAGGCGCCGGGCCTTGTCGAGATTGACATTGTCCGGCCAGCTGTTCAGCGGCGCGAAACGCTGCGAGCTGCGCGAGCCACCGCCGCGACCATCTGCGGTGCGGTAGGTGCCTGCACTGTGCCAGGCCATACGGATGAAGAAGGGGCCGTAATGGCCATAGTCGGCCGGCCACCACTCCTGCGAATCGGTCATCAGCGCGTGCAAATCTTTCTTGAGCGCCGCGAGGTCGAGCTTTTTGAAAGCCTCGGCATAGTTGAACGTGCCGCCCAGCGGGTTCGACAGGTCAGAATTTTGATGCAGCATGCGCAGATTGAGCTGGTTCGGCCACCAATCGCGGTTGGAGCGGCCTGCCATCGTCGTGACGCGAGCAGGGCCATGAGCCACCGGGCATTTGCCGGCTTTTGGCGTGTCATTTCCGTCCATATTGTCCTCCAGATTTCAAAAAAGAGCCGATGAGTGGTGCCGCAACCATGATGCGATGATCACGCAGGATTTCTCCGGCGTGATGATATGCGCAACCCATTACGGATCATTGACGGATAGACTAGCAAAGTGGTTTCATTAGTTAAAGTTTGATTTTCTCATAGTTATGATAAGTAAATCTAATGATTAATCTGAATTTCAAGCAATTGCGCTATTTCGAGGCGCTCGCTCGGTTCGGCCATTTCGGTCGGGCCGCTGATTCTTGCGCGATTTCCCAACCCGCTTTGTCTCTTCAGATCAAAGATCTTGAGGCCATGCTCGGATCCGCTTTGTTCGAGCGGGGTCCGAGACAGGTCACGCTTACAAGTTTTGGTGAAGAATTTGCCCGGCGCGCTCGTGAGATTCTCCATGCCGTGGATGAATTGGGTGATTTCGCCCGAGCCTCACGTGAAAGGCTGGTTGGTCGCTTACGGCTCGGCATTATTCCGACTGTGGCTCCCTATCTCCTGCCCGCGATGCTGACCCAAATCAGCACATCCTATCCTGATCTCGATCTCCAAATCCGCGAGACACTCACACCAAAGCTGATCGACGGCTTGAGCGAAGGGCGGCTCGACGCAGCGATTGTGGCGATACCCGTTTCCGAGCCTGCCTTCGCTGAAACGCCTTTGATGACGGAATCCTTCGTCCTTATCCGCCCGCGAAAGGATGCCGCCAAACCGGCGCCCAGTGCCGAACATTTACGCGAGATGCGGCTGCTCTTGCTCGAAGAAGGCCATTGCTTCCGCGATCAGGCGCTGTCCTTTTGCGCCATGCATTCTGCCGCACCGCGTGAATTGCTGGATGCGAGTTCGCTTTCGACCCTCGTCCAACTGGTCGATTCAGGCTTGGGAGTGACTTTATTGCCGGACATGGCCGTCCCCGTCGAGACACGCTCGGCCGCCGTTTCCGTCACGCGGTTTCAGGGCGCTGAACCGACGCGCACCATTGGCATGGTCTGGCGCAAGACCAATCCTCTGACGGCACAACTCAACGAGATCGCGGCGCTCATCCGTAGCGCCGCTTTAACTCTGCCGATCCGTCACGTTGCATCGTGACGCATCACTGCAATCAAATCTGCCGCACAGCACCTTTCGCAGCGCTCGTCGTCATCGAGGCATAAGCGCGCAAGGCGGCGGAAATTTTACGCGGACGCTCTTTTGCGGGCTTGAAGCCTTTCGCTTCTTGCGCTTTGCGGCGCTCCGCCAAGTCCTGAGCCGAGACATCGAGATGGATCGAGCGGTTCGGAATATCAATCTTGATCACGTCGCCATCCTGAACCAACGCGATCAACCCACCTTCTGCCGCTTCCGGCGAGACATGGCCGATGGAGAGACCCGAGGTGCCGCCCGAGAAACGGCCATCGGTGATCAACGCACAGGCTTTGCCGAGGCCTTTCGATTTCAAATAAGAGGTCGGATAGAGCATTTCCTGCATGCCCGGCCCGCCGCGTGGTCCTTCATAGCGAATGACAACCACATCACCTTCTTTGACCTTGTTGGTGAGAATAGCGCTGACGGCATCATCCTGACTTTCAAACACGCGCGCGTGACCGTCGAATTTCAAAATACTGTCATCGACGCCAGCCGTCTTCACGATACAGCCCTCTTCAGCGAGATTGCCGAACAAGACAGCTAAACCACCATCTTTCGAAAACGCGTGGTCAACATTGCGGATCGCGCCCGCGTTGCGATCCATATCGAGATCGGCATAGCGACGCTCTTGGCTAAACGCTGTTTGCGACGGCACGCCACCGGGCGCGGCGCGGAAGAAGGTCCGCACACTGTCTTTGTTGGTGCGTGTGATGTCCCATGCATCAAGTGCTTGCGGAAGCGATGGCGCATGCACGGTCGCAACGTCGCGGTTCAACAAATTGCCGCGATCCAATTCGCCGAGAATGGCAAAAATACCGCCCGCACGATGCACATCTTCCATGTGCACGGTCTGCACCGATGGCGCGACTTTGCACAGCACCGGAACGCGACGCGACAAACGATCAATGTCTTTCATCGTGAAATCAATGCCGGCTTCATAAGCGGCAGCCAACAAATGCAAGACCGTGTTGGTTGATCCGCCCATCGCGATATCGAGCGTCATCGCATTTTCAAAGGCTTTGAAATTCGCGATATTGCGCGGCAACACGCTTTCATCATTCTGCTCGTAATAGCGCTTGCAGAGATCAACAATCAAATGCCCCGCTTCGACAAACAGACGCTTGCGGTCGGCATGGGTCGCAAGTGTTGAGCCATTGCCCGGCAGAGAAAGGCCCAAAGCTTCCGTCAAGCAATTCATTGAGTTGGCGGTGAACATGCCCGAGCAGGAACCGCAAGTCGGGCAGGCATTTTTCTCAATCGTTTCGACTTCTTCGTCGGTATATTTATCATCTGCCGCTGCAACCATCGCATCGACGAGATCAAGCGCGCGCTCTTTGTCTTTGAGCACAACCTTGCCCGCTTCCATCGGGCCGCCGGAGACAAACACCACGGGAATATTGATGCGCAATGCGGCCATCAACATGCCGGGCGTGATCTTGTCGCAATTCGAGATACACACCATCGCATCGGCGCAATGCGCATTGACCATATATTCCACGCTGTCGGCGATAATCTCGCGCGAAGGCAGCGAATAGAGCATCCCGTCATGGCCCATCGCGATCCCGTCATCGACCGCGATTGTATTGAATTCCTTGGCGACACCGCCCGCCGCTTCAATCTCACGCGCCACCAATTGGCCGAGATCTTTCAAATGCACATGGCCTGGCACAAATTGCGTGAAGGAATTGACGACCGCGATAATCGGCTTGCCGAAATCCCCGTCCTTCATGCCGGTCGCGCGCCACAGGCCGCGCGCGCCTGCCATGTTACGGCCGTGGGTGGTGGTGCGGGAACGATAGGCGGGCATGAGCGGTCCTCTTTTCGAAACATGTCGTCTTATGAACGGTTGCGAACGCCCTCTCGACTGGCAGCACGCATTCCGTTTGACGGACATTCACATCGAAGACAAAGAGCAGATGATGCGGGTAATTTCAAGGCGAGTGACGCATCGGTGCCATGTTTCCGGGGCGGTGATGTGTCGCGCGCCAAAGGAAACCCGGGTGCAGGCGATCCGCCCTCTTACCGACTGACATGCGCCGCATGCTTGCCGCCCGTTTGAGGGGCAAGCGGCTCATTGGCAGCCACGCGCCGCGCTGGCCCATTGGCAAACATGGTCGAAAGCCGTGCGGCAATGCTTTCCGCTGCCGCTGAACCAATCGTGCGGCCCAAATAAACGCCGACCACCACATCAGGAAGATCGGGAAATCCGGCCCGCTCATCCAAGCGATGAACATCTTGGCCTGCCAACCGATCCGCCAGAACCGTCACGCCGAAGCCGGTCTTCACCGCCGCCTCAATGCCTGAAATGCTGGGGCTCGAATAGACGATCTCATAGCCGCGCCCAATCGTCTGCAACGCGCTCAGCATGGTGCGGCGATAGAGACAGCCCTCGGGATAGCACACAATTCGCAAAGGGGCCGCGTCCTCCGCCGCCTCGGTGCCGAAATCGACATCCGGCGCACCAAACCAGCTGATCGGCTCCCGCCAGGTCATAAAAGCGCCCTCGGCGGGGCCATCCGGCGTCATCGCCACCACGACATCGAAACGGCCCGCCCGCAATCCGTCCAGCAATTCATGCGACAAATCGCAGACGACATCGAAAGAGAAGGCAACATTGTCGATTCTGAGCTCATTCATCAGCTTCGGCAGAAAATAATCGGCATAATCATTCGGAATACCGAGCCGGAGCCGGCCGCCCGAGTCACGCCGCGAGAGCCGGAGCACCAGCTCGTCATTGAGCGACAAAATCCGCCGCGCATAGCCTGCCACAAGCTCGCCCGCCTCGGTTGGCTGGGTACCGCCGCCGTCGCGGTCGAACAAGGCAACGCCCAGCAAATCTTCCAAGCGCTTGATTTGAAAGCTGATTGCAGGCTGCGACCGCCCCAGACGCTCGCCCGCGCGGGTAAACCCCTTCATATCAATGATGGTGACAAGCGCCCGCAGGAGATCAGTCGGGATATTGCGCATGGAACCCCCATTTTCGTCCGCATCGAACCGCGCCACAAATGGCCTTTATCGACCGATAACATATTTCAATTTCATCACTATCAAAAAACAGCCCATCCTCTAGCCTGACACCGCGATCTGGCGAGACAGACCGCCACGCCACAAGGGAGAAACCAGAATGTCCGATCGGCCCAAGCTCGTCGATTACCGCAACAATGGCATCAAGCCGCAGCCGACCTTCTCGGCGTCCGAGATGCAGCGTCGTCAGGATGCGATCCGCACCTTGATGGCCGAGCACAAGATGGATGCGGCACTTTTCACGTCCTATCACAATATCTGCTACCTCTCGGACTTCCTCTATTGCTATTTCGGCCGCCGCTACGGCCTTGTGATCGACCATCAGAAGGCCACAAGCGTCACCGCCGCGATTGATGGTGGCCAGCCAGCGCGCCGCACATTCGGCGACAATGTGACCTATACGGACTGGGAAAAGACCAATTATCTCAGCGCTGTACAGGGTTTGACCCAAGGCGTGAAGCGCCTCGGCATCGAGTTCGATCACGTCAATCTCGACTTCCGCCGCGATCTCGAAGCTGCCCTCCCCGGCGTTGAACTCGTCGATATCGCAGCCCCCGCGATGCGGCTCCGCATGATCAAATCGGCGGAAGAAATCGAGCACATCACCAAAATGACCCGCATTGCCGATATCGGCGGCGCGGCCTGCGTCGAAGCGATTGCGGTGGGCGTGCCGGAGCACGAGGTCGCGATTCATTCAACCAGCACGATGATCCGCGAAATCGCCAAAATCTGGCCGCATGCCGAGCTGATGGACACTTGGACATGGTTCCAGTCAGGTTTCAACACCGACGGCGCGCATAATCCGGTCACAAGCCGCAAGATCGAGCGCGGTGATATTTTGTCGCTCAACTGCTTCCCGATGGTGGCAGGCTATTACGTCGCGCTCGAGCGCACTTTGTTCGCCGAAGAAGCCTCAAAAGAGCATACGCGGCTCTGGGAGATCAATTGCCACGTCCATGACGAAGGCAAGAAGCTCTTGGTGCCGGGCATGAAATGCTCGGACGTCGCCAAACAGCTGAACGACATCTACCGCCAGCACCAACTCCTGCAATACCGCACCTTCGGTTACGGCCACTCCTTCGGCGTGCTCTGCCATTATTATGGCCGCGAAGGCGGGCTCGAATTGCGCGAGGATTGCGACACCGTGCTCGAGCCGGGCATGGTCGTCTCGATGGAGCCGATGATCATGGTGCCGGAAGGACGTCCGGGTGCGGGCGGCTATCGCGAGCATGATATTCTCGTCATCACCGAAGACGGCAACCGCAATATCACGGGCTTCCCTTATGGCCCCGAGCATCTGATCGTTAAAAAGTAACGCCCTCTCCCCCGGGCGGCCACCCCCAATCTCAGGCCGCCCGGACACTGCCAATGAATGGCCAAAGATAAGTGCCTTGCATTAAAAACGGGCACATGCTCAAAAATAGGACGAAAATGCGCGGCAACAGCTTTGCGAGAACCGGAAAAATAGTCGGACTCTCAAAGAATTGGCCTTCTGGCCTCTCTGTTGCATTGCGGGAGGAACACGCCGAGGGGAGTCCGGGTTCTGGGGCTCCGCGGATGAAAGGGCACCCAATGGCAACGACGGTTGCAAAAGACCACGATTTTGTTCGTTTTGATGCTGTTGAGAAGACCTATGACGGGTTCAATCTCGTCGTCAAATCGCTGGATCTCTCGATTGGGCGCGGCGAATTTCTCACAATGTTGGGCCCGTCCGGCTCCGGCAAAACCACAACCCTGATGATGCTGGCTGGGTTCGAGGCCGCCACAAGTGGCGAGATTTGTCTCGACGGCGAGCGCATCAACAATATCCCGCCGCACAAACGCGGCCTCGGCATGGTGTTTCAGAACTATGCCCTTTTCCCCCACATGACGATTGCAGAAAACATCGCCTTCCCGCTGCAAGTTCGCAAGATGGACAAAGCCGAAACCACCGAACGCGTCCGCAAGGCGCTCGACATGGTGCGGATGGGCACGCTTGAAAATCGCAAACCCGCGCAGCTGTCGGGTGGCCAGCAACAACGCATCGCGCTCGCCCGCGCGCTCGTCTTCGAGCCGAAATTGCTGCTGATGGATGAGCCGCTCGGCGCGCTCGACAAGCAATTGCGCGAGCATATGCAATATGAAATCAAACATCTGCATGACCGGCTCGGCATCACCATCGTCTATGTCACGCATGACCAATCCGAAGCCTTAACGATGTCGGACCGGATCGCCGTGTTCAATGACGGCATCATCCAGCAATTGGCGACACCTGCTGATCTTTATGAGAAGCCCGAAAACAGTTTCGTGGCCCAATTCATCGGCGAGAACAATCGCATCATGGGCCGTGTGACCGCGATCAAGGGCAATCGCGCGCATGTCCAAACCGACACCGGCGTGACGCTCGAAGCGCTTGCGGTTCAATGCCTCGAAGGCGCGCGCACCTGCATTTCGATCCGCCCCGAGCGGATCATGATCAATCCTTCTGAGACCGGCATCAGCTTCGATGCCAAGGTCGAAGAAGTCATCTATCTCGGTGATCACATCCGCATCCGGCTCGCTTTGCTGGGAACGGATGAGTTTATCGTGAAGACTCCGAACCGGGGCGGCCAAAAGCCGTTTTCAGTCGGTGAAACGCTCCGCATCGGCTGGGCGATAGAAGACGGTCGCGCGCTGGATGCGTGATCGGAGTGAGTATGGAACGAAGTCCTGTCGGGCGGACTTCCATGGGGGATGTGGCTTGGCCACAGTCGGAAATGCGTTTCGGAATCATCCGCGTATTTCAACAAAGGGGAGACCTAACTATGAAAATGACAACGGGAATGACCGCGCTTCTGGGAGCGGTCGCAGCACTCAGCCTCACGGCGGCAGCCCATGCTGGACAAATCACTGTCGTGTCTTGGGGTGGCGCTTATACGACCTCGCAGGTTGAAGCCTATCAAAAGCCTTGGATGACGAAGACCGGCAACACCATCGTCTCAGCCGATTACAATGGCGGCTTGGCCGAAGTGAAAGCCCAAGTGCAAAGCGGCAATGTCACATGGGACGTTGTTGACGTTGAAACCTCCGAAGGCGTTTCGGGTTGTAATGACGGTCTTTTCGAAAAGATCGACGCTTCGAAATTGCCAAAAGGTGACAATGGCGCGGCTCCGCTTGACGATTTCGTGCCCGGCGCGATCACCGATTGCGCGATCAGCACCATCGCTTACGCCAATATCTTTGGTTATGACTCGACCAAATTCCCTGGCGACAAGCCAACCAAAGTTGCCGATTTCTTTGACACTAAGAAATTCCCCGGCAAGCGCGGCATGAAGAAAGAAGCCAAGGTCAATCTCGAAATGGCTTTGATGGCTGACGGCGTTGCCGCTGCTGACGTCTATAAAGTTCTCGCGACGAAGGAAGGTGTTGATCGCGCGTTCAAGAAACTCGACACGATCAAGAGCTCGATCGTGTGGTGGGAAGCCGGTGCACAGCCGCCGCAATTGCTCGCCTCTGGCGAAGTGACGATGACGACTGCGTATAATGGCCGCCTCTTCACGCCAGCCGTGACCGAGAACAAGCCATTCGTCATCGTGTGGGATGGCCAGCAACAAGTGTTCGACACTTGGGCTATTCCGAAAGGTTCGAAGAACAAAGAAGCCGCTCTCGACTTCATCGCGTTCTCGACCAGCACGAAGCCACTTGCTGATCAGGCCAAATATATTCCTTACGGCCCGGCCCGCAAATCATCGGCTCCGCTCGTTGGCAAGTTCCAAGACGGCAAGACCGATATGGCTCCGCATATGCCAACCAATCCAGAGAACATGAAGAATGCGATTGTTCAGGACGTGAAGTTCTGGGCTGATCACTATGACGAGCTCAATGAGCGCTTCATCGCTTGGATCGGCAAATAATTAAACGACTGTTCGGCGCGGCTTTGATGAGCCGCGCCGTTTTCTTTCATACAACGGATCTTGCAAGGGGAGAGATCATGACCGAAGCGGTCAATCGGCATGCGCTAGCAAACCGACTCGCAAGAGCCGAGCGTCGCGGCAAGATTCGCGCGTTTCTTCTCGTTGCACCCCTTCTCGCTTTTGTGATTTTAAGTTTTGCGGTGCCGATCTTGGGCCTCATTGGTCAAGCCGGCTATAGCGATATGGTCTCGACATCGATGCCGAAGACCGCGACATTGCTCTTGCAATGGGATGCGAAATCCCCCGTGACCGAAGAGCTCTGCGCGTCTTTTGTCACTGAATTCAAAGCAACAAAAGCAATCGACCCTGCCATGCCCTCGCGCATCGCAACCTTTGTAAACCGCGAATATTCGGGCAGTCTGTCCAAACTCAAAGCGGTAGCGAACGCGACTCTCGCTGCGCCTTATTGTCAGGCTTTGTCCGATCTCAATGATGAATGGTCAAAGCTCGATATTTGGCACGCTTTGAAACTCGTCGCGCCCAGCTTCTCGCCGCGTTATTTCTTGCAAGCGATTGATCTGCGTCTGAATGCTGATGGCAGCATCCGCGCCGAGTCGGACGAAAACGCGATCCACATCGCCTTGTTTGGACGCACTTTGATGGTTGCGGCTCTCGTCACACTGTTCTGCGCGCTTCTCGGTTTTCCGGTTGCCTTTCTTCTCGCGCAATTGCCAGCGAAGACGTCCAATCTTTTGATGATCGTCGTGTTGCTGCCGTTCTGGACATCGCTGCTTGTGCGTACAACCGCATGGATCGCATTGTTGCAACAAAATGGCGTGATCAATGATCTGCTCGTCGCTCTTGGCGTCATCGCCGATGATAACCGTCCGGTGATGATGTATAATATGTTCGCGACATTGGTCGCGATGACGCATGTGCTGCTGCCCTTCATGATCTTGCCGCTCTATTCCGTGATGAAAGGCATCAAGCCGAATTTCGTTCGCGCCGCGCGCTCGCTGGGCGCAACATCCTTCACAGCCTTTTGGCGGATTTATTTTCCGCTGACGATCCCGGGTTTGGGTGCAGGCTGTCTGCTCGTCTTCATTCTGGCGATTGGCTATTACATCACGCCGGCCTTAGTCGGCGGACAAAGCGGACAGCTCATTTCCAACATCATCGCCTTCCACATGCAGAAGACGCTCAATTGGCCACTCGCTTCGGCGATTGGCACCTTGCTCCTCGTCGGGGTGCTCGTTCTTTACTGGCTCTATAACCGCCTTGTCGGCATTGAAAAGATGAAGTTCGCATAACATGAACCGCTTCCGTCCCAATTTGCCGCTTTACGCCTCTGGCCCCGAAATCGTTTGGCACTTTGTGTTCCGCGCGATTTGCATTGCGGTGTTCATCTTTTTGCTCGCGCCTATTTTGGTAATCATTCCGCTCTCCTTTAACGCGGAGAGCTTTTTCAGCTTCACAAGCGGGATGCTGAAACTCGATCCTGCGGCCTATTCGCTGAAATGGTATCGCGATATTTTCACGAATGGCATGGCTGCACCCAGCGCAGCCTTTGGCTGGGCTTGGCTTGCGGACAGTTTCGAGCATAGCCAATGGATGCTCGCGTTGAAAAACAGCATCATTGTCGGTGTGTTTGCGACACTTCTTGCCACAACGCTCGGAACATTGGCAGCGGTTGGTCTGTCGCGGCCGGAAATGCCGTGGCGCGGTCTCATCACCGGCTTTTTGATTGCGCCGATGATTGTGCCGATCATCATCACCGCGACCGGCATGTTTTTCTTCTTCAGTAAAATTGGGCTCGCGCAAACCTATCTCGGCCTCATCATGGCCCATGCGCTGCTCGGCACGCCCTTTGTGGTGATTACGGTGACCGCGACGATGACATCCTTTGATCGTTCGCTGTTGCGGGCTGCAGCGAATCTCGGCGCCAATCCGCTCACCGCCTTTTTCAAAGTGCAAATGCCTTTGATCTTGCCGGGCATCATCTCGGGCGCGCTCTTTGCTTTTGTGACGAGCTTTGATGAAGTCGTCGTTGTGTTGTTCTTGGCCGAGCCTGATCAGCGGACAATTCCACGGCAAATGTGGTCCGGCTTACGCGAACAGGTCAGCCCGACAATCTTGGCGGTCGCGACCATTCTCGTGATCTTGTCATTCCTTCTCCTCGCCTCACTCGAAATGTCGCGTCGGCGCGTTGAAAGATTGAAAATGGAGACCCCCGCTTAAGCGGGGATCCTCCGAAGGCAGTTGTTCTTTCACATCCTATTGCCGCGCGACGCGAAACGCTGCCGCACGGCGATGGCCTTCAAGGCCTTCATTCGCGCTTTGGCGCACGGCGGGCGGTGCAACAGCAGCCACGCCGCGCGCATCGAGCCATTGATGCGTGCAAATCTTCACATAAGAGCCAACCCAAAGTCCGCCCGTATAGCGCCCCGCAGCCATGGTCGGCAGCGTGTGATTGGTGCCACAGCATTTGTCAGAATAGACAACGCTCGCCAATTCACCGATGAAGAGTGAGCCATAATTGCGCAGCTTCTTCGCCGTTGCGTGAGGATCTTGCGTGTGCACTTGCAGATGTTCGGCAGCGATAAAATCGGAATAGGCAATCATCGCGGCTTCATTCTGACACAATGCAATCTCGCCATAATCACGCCATGCAACACCTGCGACATTGGCGGTTGAAAGATCCTGCAATTGCCGCTCGACCTCTTTCAACACGGCATGGGCCAAGGCTTCATCCGTGGTGATAAGGCCCACGCGTGTGCGCACATCATGTTCGGCCTGTGCGAGCAGATCCGTCGCGATCATTTCTGCGTCACCACTTGAATCGGCAACGATATAAATTTCGCTCGGCCCGGCGAGTTGATCAATGCCGACTTGGCCGAAGACTTGCCGTTTGGCCTCATTCACATAGGCATTGCCGGGCCCGACGATTTTATCAACGGCAGGCACGCTCTCTGTGCCATAGGCCATGGCCGCAATCGCTTGCGCGCCACCAATACGGAAGATGCGATCTGCGCCCGCCAAATGACATCCCGCAATCATCGCCGGATGCGCGGT
>Ga0164296_1002861_pt1 | contig 16728 bp, 23 predicted proteins | sample GEODES057metaG_FD_113533 | JGI IMG/M metagenome (GOLD analysis project Ga0164296, IMG submission 113533) | Dystrophic lake water microbial communities from Trout Bog Lake, Wisconsin, USA - GEODES057 metaG | ecosystem: Environmental > Aquatic > Freshwater > Lake | place: USA: Trout Bog Lake... | reverse complement strand
ATTGTAATTTTTGGAAAAAATCCAGTTTCGGCAGCGACGTTCGACCAACTCCAATCGTTTCCAGGATTGTTCAGGGCTGGCATGTTTATTTTCAACGTGAGACCTCGTATAATGTCCCCTTTGAACGGAACACGACAGATGGCTTGACTTCCGAAAGTGACTTGCGTTCCATTGAATGGAATTTCATAGGCTTCGAGCACGAATGGGGTGTTTCGCGAGTACATTCCCTGAAAATAGGTGACGCTTGGACTTCCAGTCAGAAAAGCGTCTTGTTGACCGATTGCAGCCAACTGGATGTACCCAGCTGACATTCTACTACATATGGATACTTTATTTCTTCGTGTTGCTCCGCGTTGAATTCATTTTCAAAATTTGAAGCATAACAGAAGAGATGGCAAACATTCCTCTCAGGAAGTTTGACCCGACAAAGATGAGAGATGACAAGGTGTGTGTCTTTATAGGAAAGCGTGGCACTGGAAAGTCGACCCTTGTCACCGATATTCTGTGGCACAAGAGGAACATTCCGACAGGGATTGCCATGTCCGGCACCGAGGATGGCAACGGACATTACAAGCAGTTTATTCCGGACCTCTTTGTCTACGGTGACTACAATAGGGACGCCATCGAAAAACTCATGGAACGTCAGAGGAAAATTGCGGCGCGCGTCGGCAAAGAAAAGTTGCCTCCTGTATTCATTCTTATGGATGATTGCATGTACGACAGAGCATTCATGAGGGACACAGTCATGCGCAACCTGTTTATGAATGGTCGTCATTGGAACATCTTTTTCATGATGACGACACAGTACGTGATGGACATGACACCTATGATCCGCTCGAACACAGACTACGTGTTTGTCCTCAGAGACAATGTCAAACAGAACAGAGAAAACTTGTACAAGTGCTTCTTCGGAATGTTTCCCAGTTTCGATGTGTTTTGTCAGGTGATGGATGCATGTACTGAAAATTACGAGTGTCTCGTGTTGGACACCACTTGCAAAACCAACAGGATTCAGGACATGGTCTTTTGGTACAAAGCTCCCATCCGTAAAAACTTTCGGGTCGGGAGTCAACAGTTTTGGCAGTACCATCAAAAATTCTACAATCCGAGGCATCAGGCTCAACAACAGTCTTCGGCTTCCATTCCTCGAACACGTGGACAAACTGTGATTGTAAAAAAGACGCGTTGATATTAATTTTGAAAAAAATTGATTCAGATCAGAGATGATGAATTACGATCCGAACGCCGGACTCGATATGGTTAAAAATATATCGAATGAGGAACAGAAAAAAGGGGTTCCAGAGGGTCTGTTGCCAAATCCAACTGAAAAAAACATTGGTGAATCTCAAATGGCAGAGTTTGCATCCACACCCATCGAGGAGGTGATGCCTGGTCCTGGTCAAATGATGCAAGATGAAGTTCAGGGACCACCACGGATGGTTCAGTCCAAGAGACAGCCCCGTGAGACGAGCGGTGAGGGTTCCGGATCCAAGTCGAAGAATCCGTTCGGACTGACTGATGATCAGTATCAGGCTGCACTGGCTGGTGTTGCTGCCATCATCGCATTTTCAAAACCAATCCAGGGAAAACTGTCTTCGATGGTGCCCAAGTTTTTGAACGAGTCAGGGAACATGTCTGTGACCGGTATGATTGTGACTGCACTTGTAGCCGCCATCGTCTTTTACATGGCGCGCAAGTACATCACTCCTTGACCGTTTCTCCGCAGTACTGTTGTTGAGTAACCCTTTCATAGACGTCCAAGTGTTCGCAGATTCCACGTAAATCTTTAAAATTGTCCCAAAACTTTTGAGAGTGGTCGTATTCTTTGACAGTCAAATGAGCCAATTCGTGCAAAAAGACGTACATGGCTGCTTTGATGTCATCTCCGTCCAAACAAATGTAAATTTCGTACCCTTTGTTCACATTGGACCCGACGATTCCAGTCTTTTCATCGGTTCCTGTGATGATTGCGCAGTGTTTCTTGATCAGTTTCCACCTGTCCTCTTCCGGAAGACCTGTTCGGATAATCTCATACCTCCGTTTCAATTCCAAGAGGAGATCCGGCTGATCGATTCGACACAGGATCAACACGTACAACACAAGAAGAAGTACGAGAATGACATTCTTCATCTATATTTCACAAAGACAAATTTTACGTATATGTCTGACACGTGTCCGTTCGGTGTGTCGAGCATCGGCTCCCAGACAATCATTCTGAACCCTAATTGCATCATGTCCGATATAAACTTTTTCCCTTCCAGAATGGGTTCCAACTTGGGACCATCTTTGTAAAATGGACCATCGACCAAATTGACGTTCAGTCTGTCTCCGACCCTTTCTAGTGTGTTTCCGAGTGGGTCTCGAAATGTTCCAGAGGCGGGCAACAGCTGGTCGATCCGTGTTTTTTCAGGGACGATGCCGATCAATCGACCGTTCACTTTGATCGACTTGGAAATGGCTTGGATCGAGTCGTAGTACAACTGTTCCGATGAGCAAATGTAGTGCAAAGAAAAGTTGTAACAGATGACGTCATATGGACCCCATTTGACGGCATCTCGGACATCTCCAGGAGGGAGGAACCAAATGCCAATGTTACAGGCAGAAGATCTTTCATGGGCTTCGCGCATAGACTCTTCGTCAGGGTCGATAGCTGAGACTTTTACATTCTGGACGGATTTCCACTTGTGAATATCACCACCTCGACCACATCCACAATCCAACACGTGAGAGTTCGGAGGAACCCAGGTTTTTATCAAATTCTTTTTGGAATCATTATGAAGTTTCCTGAGTGCGTCCATACTTAAAAAAATGAGTCTTGTATTCTCTAAATGGCTACTCTCGAGCAGGACTATTTGACAGTTCCCGGACAATTGTTTGCGTGTATTTCGTTTGTCGGTCCAGATTTGCCTCAGAAGAATGAGAAGCTTGGTCTGAAGATTCGCGGGTGTTTTGCGACACGTGACGAGGCTGCTTCCCATGCGAAGCGTCTTCAGAAGGAGGATGCAATTGTCGACATTTACGTCGTCGATATGTACAAGTGGCTGCTGATCCCCCCTGATCGCAACCAGATTGACGACGTGCACTATCAGAATGAGAAGCTGGAGGAGATTTTCCAAAAGTATCGTGAGAATCAAGCGGCTGCAGCTGCTGTCTTTGAGAAGCGCAAGCGTGACTCGATGGCGAAACCACTGGAGGGCAGTGAGTTTCCGTACATTGACCCAGCCGATGAGAATTCCAAGTTTTACACCAAGCCAGACGTGCCACCCATTCCCCATCCAGCTGAACTCATCGAGGATCTCAAGAAGCAGTTTCCAGAGGCAACCATGCCCGACCTCGTGAAGATGGCTGATGCCAAGGTTCAAGAGGAGATTGAGCGTCGCAAGGCGGCTGAGGAGAAGCCAGCTGAGCTCCCAGCCATCGATGAGGAAAATGTTGAGTAAATGTAATGAGAAGACTATTTCTGTGTATCGGGGTGTGTATAATCATCTACCTTGTCTGGAAAGTCTACAGTCGTCTTGATAAAGTGTGCGTCCCCCAACGGACCATGCCACCCACGATGGCATTCGACAACCAATACGATGTGTTTAGAGACATGGAACCCAGCTCACAGGTTCGAGAGAATCCGTGGGTTGGATTTTTACAAGAAGATCTAACGAAAAACAGAACAGGACCAGTGGGAGACTTTGTCGGAAACACGTCAAGTTCAGGAAACGTAGTGTCTTACATCATCACTTAGGATTGATAATCACTGGGCGCATATTTGTCAAAATAATTCCAATCACAATTCCAACCAGAAGACCAAGAACAAGTGGGTTGTTCTTGAGCTTCTCAATGGGATCCTCCTTCTGTGGGGGTGCGTAGTGCTGGTAGGTGACCGGGGGCGACTGGTACTCCTGCTCTTGTTCAAGGTTTGCCGACTGGTCGTTTTTTGACGACAGAAACGAGGGGCGGGGGTCCATCGTCCTCTTCACTATTCTCTTCATCACTCTCGCTTTTATCTGCTACAACAAAGCCATCTAAATTTCCATCATCATCTGCGTCAGATTCGTCACTAAATTCTTCGTCACTGTCTTCTTGGACGGAATCTATATCATCACCGTCATCACCAGTGTCGTAATCATCCGTCGCATAGTCATCAACCGGAATTTCAACCGGCTCGTAACGTGCAGGAGGTTTTGACACGCGACCACTACGGGTTCGAGTCTCCATAGAATAATATTATTTTATTTCTTTATATTATGAGTAATCAGCAAAGGGCTCTGCGAAATGACATGATCCGTAGGATACAAGCAATAGTGACAAATTTGCAAAGCCCGAACAGTGCCAGTCTTGAAACTACTCAACGTCTTGCACAGGCGGCAGAAGCACTGAGAATTCTTTTACAACGCAACAACTTTAACTTTGATCTTTTACGAGTGGCTGCGGCAGAAGTTCAAAGTGCTCACGCCGCGTACCGAAACGAGAGGAACCGGATGCGACCCAACAGAATCAGAAACAACTTACAAAATAGGTATTCCTTGAACGCAAGGAACAGAATGGCGACAAATATAAGAAACATGAATTCCGTCCGTCGACGAGCGAACGTAAGCAATATGAATTCAGTTCGACGACGATTGTTCTCCGACCAAGGCAGTTCTTCACAAAGACCTCAAGCATCATGGATGAATCAAAATGCCGTCAAGATTAACTTTCCAAACAGACTCCTGAATAATGTCGAACCCTTGACTCAGAACGCGTACCAAACAAACAGAAACTACGCCGAAGTGCGTGAAAACGGAAGGAATTTCTATTTCAGTTTTCCTAATTTTGCGGAATGGTACAGACGTGCCGGAACCAATCCACTTACGCGCAAACGTGTAAATACAGCCCGCAAAGTCCAATTTGTCTTGACGCCTAATCAAAAGAGACGAAACAACGCAGCACGTGTGATTCAACGGGCTTTCAGACGTAGACGACGTCCTCACTGACCGTGTGACCGAACAATCGAAGGCACGTAAGCAGACTGTGCTGGTACATCTGGATAATCTTTTAGATTTTCATTCAAGAATTTAGGGAAGAAATAGAGACCCTTGTCTGTGGCTGTTTTCAAAAGGATAGTTTCGCCTTCGTATGCAAGGTCACCTGCTATTCCATTCAATCTGTCTTGGTAATCAGTGTCATCCGCGTGTCTCACACCCAAACCCATGTCCCGGACATTCTCAACAGCGGTATACAATGCCTTTGCTGAGAGGTCCAAATCTGTTTCAACTTTTGTTCGGAACAGGTTCATGTTGTTCAGAAAACGCTTCCAGCTTTCAGGATCCAGACCAGAGTAGGGATGGACAGCCTGCTCGTACTTCAGGAATTGGCCTTTGACTCCTTTCGGAAAGACGATCCATAAAACAAATATCAACAGGGCTACCAACAGTAACGATTTCATCTACTATACTGGGAGGAAGAATATGTTGCGAAAAGTCGTGACTCTTGCACTCGTCGTTGAAACACCTTTGACTGATGCGTCCCTTGTGCAACAGAAACCATACATGGTTGGATTTATGTTCATCCTGAATTCTCTCGCAAAATTTGGAATCCGTTTGAATGTACCATGCATCTGTGCCCTCCTCCATCCGTTGAATCTTTTTCACCTGTGTTTTCCTTTGTCCAGGAATGTATCGCTGGATAAACTCTTCTATAGGTTCAGTATCAGGAATATCTTCGTCTTGAATTGATTGTGTCCTTTCAGCCAGTGGACACCGGATGGAAAACAGTTTGAGTGTTTCAAAGTTTGGTTCTTTGGAAAACTCTTGTCCGTCGAGTGTTCTCCACGGAATGTATGGGTCTCCCGATGGTTTCTTGTGTGACCAGAGCATCCGAAGTCCTGACCCGCCGTAAACACTCGAGTCGATCACTTGCGCCCAATCGATACCATCGTCTCGGGGAAGATTCAACAGGATTGAAGTACGCACTGCTAAAGCCTCTTGCTTCGTCACTTTATAGTCTGGCCAGTGGATATGAACACCCGTCTTGAGTCCTTCTTTGACTGGTCGTACTTGTGCGCGCGCGATGCAACACCGACCATGGTCTCCCACAATCGAATGAATTTTTTTAGAAATTTGTACAATGAATTCATCTGACAATTTTTCTTGTCCTTTGTAATCCAAGTCTACAAAGAATTTGAAAACTTCAGTCTTTTGTTCAACCACGTACACTTTGCGCTTTTTCAATGTGTCAAGGTACACTTGAAAAAACGCATCCATGTCCTCATCCGGGACGTACAGGATCCCACCATCCATCAAGGTGTGGGTTCCAGGTGCTTTCGGGACGGACCATAGTTCCATTACACAGGTAGGGTCACTCCTCTTTAGTCCGAATCAACATCCGATTCAGAATCGAAAATAAACCTTGACCAAAAACTCTTGGTTCCATTTTTCTTTTTCGTGTTTGGAACTTCTTTTTGTTCTTCAGATGGTGGAGCAGCTTCGGGTTCTTTCGACTCTTCAATCTCATCTTCCAATTTTTCAATTTCATAACAAAGACGACTGGTTTTCATTTGGGTGGCAAGAATCTCCGGATCTGTCTCATCTTCCTTTTTCAATTGTAGCCTGAGTTCAGAAAGTTTCTTGGCATACCAAATCTTTGGTGGTGTCATTCCTATATTTTAATTTCAAAATTAAATTCATTTCAAATACGCAAGTTGAATGGGGTTTTGTTTCTTGACTTGATGGCTGTTTGAAATTCAGGATTGCGTACGACGTGCGTACGGATCATGGCCCACAAGTTTTCTTTTTGTGTTATGGATTCGAGTGTCCCGAATTCACACGCGTCATTCTCATCGTAGTTTTTACGGAACGGAATAAAGTTTCGTTCCATTTTCATCTTTTCTTCATTGAAATTCGAAATGACAGAGGTGAGTTCAGGTTGAGTCATGGGCATGTCAAACACATACACGTGATAGTAGTTGATGACGTCGACGCCATCTTCAATGTCACGCGGTTCAGGTGTGTCTGTGGAAAATTTAAAATAAGCATAGGCGCCTTTTTTTAAATTTATGAGCCCACGGGTCTCTTCTTCGAGTTCGCGAAGAGCACAACGCAATGGATTGAAAATCTCACGTCGGCGGCATCCACCGGTGACGAATGTCCATTCCTTGTACCTCCTGTCGTGAACAATCAGGAAATGTGGAATTCCATCAACTTGACTCATCGGTATCGCCACTGCTTTGTGTCTTTCTCTCAGGTTGCCCATTTCGAGGGTCTTCTACTATGTCCGGACCAAAAAATTCTTGTAGTTTCCCGCTACGCTTATCATATGAAACCAAAAACACGAGACAAATGATAATCACCCAAATCCAGAATGGCATCCTACAAAAGAGCTACTAATTTTAGTTGGCGTACAAGACGCTTCCGAGTCCATTCATGATGCGGAGCACGTTGTAGTTGACACAGTACAGGTAAGGGGAGGAGACGTTGGGATTGGTCAGAGCCAATAGACCAGTGCGTCCGGCCGAATCCACAAGGGTGGTTGGAGTCACGATACGGTACGTGTCGATGCGTGAAAAGTTGAGTGTTCCGGTGGGCTGACTCTTGGAAGTGTCCAGACAGTACGAGATGATGGCGACGTTCGCCACCTGTTGGTTGTGGTTGTAGCCGAAAGGTGTGTAGTAGTACTGGGGCTTGTCGACCCACTGTGTCAGGTGGAGGAACTCACCGACATCTGTGCCGTTAATCTGGGTCTTGATCATAAACTGAGACGCCTGGAGAGAGTTGTTTCCGTTCTGGTACACCTGAGAGTAGTTCTGACTCTGGAAGGCGATGTACTTGATGGGCTGAGCCAGTGCCAACTCAGTCACAGCCGAGTTTCCGATAGGAACACGGACCACCTGGTGAATGAGCATATCGTGTGTGCCCTCCGCGAAAAACTTGCGCTCCGCCTCATCCAGGTAGATGAAGTTCGCCCAGCAGACAAACTGGAGAGAGCTGTATGTGGTTGTACTAGTAGCTGTTCCGTTGAAGAAACTGAGCTGAGATCCAGTGACTAGGGCTGCTGTCGGCTGATTGGTCTGTGTTCCAAAGGTCACAGTGACTGTCGTAGCGTTCGATGCGCTCACGACAACAGGTCCGCTGAATGGAAGACCAGACACAAAGGAGCCAGCTTGGATACCGACTACGGAAGTTGGTGACGCGATACGATTAATTGTCAGAACGGCCGATGTCGTTGTGACTGTCGCTCCGACGACGGTTGCAGTTGTCACGGGCGCATACACATTCACAGGTGAGTTTACGGTGTACAGCAGATTGGAAGAGGCGCTGTTTGCAAAGTTGATGGAGACGTTCGAAAACAAGCTTCCGGCAGTGACGTTGGACACAGACACTACGGTAGCGCATGTGTTTGCGTCTGGGACGAGCACGTTCGACAGGAGTTGACCCGGGAACAGAGGACCGGAAGTGCTCTGGACGACCAAGTTGGCCGTGTTGGGAGATGCAGCCACTTGTGAAGTTGAAAAGACGTTGATCGAAGCCTGAGGAACAGTAGTCAGAACTGGGTTGGTGGTTGGTCCAAAGGTGACAGTCTGGGACAAGCTGGAAGACCAGGTGATGCGCAGCTCAACGTCGTGAAACTGCAGAGCCACCAGTGGAAGAGCCAGGAAGTAATCCTTGCAGAAGAAAAACTTGAGTGGGTAGAAAAAGTTCTTTTGGTTTGTTGGTCCGTTTGCATTCAAGTTCAGGTAGCGGGTCGAAAAGGTTTGCGCGCCGACGATCGGCTCGACATCTGCACTCCACTGAAAGTCCTGAGTGTCCACGACCTGTCCTCCGATCAACAGCTCAACCTTGTCAATCACCTTGGACCAGTCCACGTTTGTAACACCGGCGTTGTTGTTATCACGGACAGTGAAATACACGTAGGACAGAAGGTCTCCCTTTTTCTCAAAACGAATCATGGAAATTCCACCGGGTTGGGGAGCTCCCTGAATCACCTGACGCTCGACAGAGTGCGCATAGTGGGTGTACCGCTTGTAGTTCGATCGGAAGAATGACACCTCTGGCTTACCAGTCAGCCAAGTGTCCTGAGCTCCAGTTGCCACGAGCTGTACGATACCGCCGCTCATTTTATATTTGGTCTATATTTTTTTCCAACTTAATTTGACTTGATTGGTTCCGGAACAAATGAATTCTTTTCGAGCTGTCTGATGGCAATGTCGAGACTGTCTGGAGATGAATACGGATTTGAATTCATCTTTTTGTTGTTAAACTTGTCAAAGTCTGGTTTGACATAGTTTTGAGTTGTACCACGGACAACTTCGACTGGACCGATGTTGAATGGAATGGACTCTGGACGGATGTTTGTCATGGTACCGACCACGTTGACTGGATCGTCACGGACATTCATACACTGACCGTTGCCTGCCCTGTCTGGATTGGATCTATTGCCTGACAAGTGAGGCAGGCTCTTGTCCATCAATGCACCGTCATAGGGCTGGTACACGTTGTATTGTGATGGACCGAGTTCCAGTGTGTCTCCGCGGAATCCAGTGTCTCCACGAATGGTACTGCGTTTGGTACGCATCTGATCGGGTCGTCCCTCGAATCCACGGAGTGCGCCGCCCTGCCCCTGTCCGCTGTTCTGTGCTGGAGGACGATAGAACGTCTTGCTTTGCTTGGCGACATGAGAAACAGCACCCATAGTGGTCAGACCATTCTTGACCACTGGGTTGGGTGGTCCCTCTGCGCCTGGAAGGGTCGTCAGACGCTCTTCGTTGATGTTGTTTGGCAAGACGCGGAAAAACTGTTGGAAACCACCGGTCGAAGCCACATCCGGTCCGACACCCAAACCAGGTCCGACGTTCATGCGCTCCACTGGAGGCACGTTGTTCATCTTGTTTGTGATGTTCTCGCGGCCGTACAAATCGTAGACGGGTTGTCCGTATGGGAAACGCGTGGCTCCAATCTGAGGCTGTTGAAGCGAACGGATTTCATTCTTGGGAGTCAAACGGAAATCACCGACACGTCGACCCAAATCAGGGGTCATAATTTTGACGTCTTGGTAATCTGCCCAGTGGTCACCTGGATGTGCCATCAAATCAGTGTCTTTCCGAGTGATCGGACGGACGGGTCGAGTGGTTGTTGGCTGTTTGACACTGTCATCATCTGTCAAAGCTTTTCCGGCAAACACTAGACCAACAACGGCTGCAAGAGCCAATGGATCCATATTAATCTAATCGAGGAATTTTATTTCTTTACATATCTCTGTACAAATCTGTTGTTCTGGTCATCAGCATATGTGCTGCGTGGGTCATAATTCAACCAACGCAGAGGAAGTGTCACGTATGAATTGGGAAAGTCGTATGGGTACTCTGCGTACGTCTTTTTCCACGACAGAGTATCGATCGATCGCAAATCTGAACCAGCCTCTGCAATGTCCACCATCGTGATTGTCGCTGGACCTTGCCACACGTTTGCCTGGAGCATCTCTGGTGCCGTACTGTAATACACAGATGGCATCTTTCTATTTCCGAGGAAATTAATTTATCTACCGTTTCCGGCTCTCATTTGAGGACGTTCGGGGAAGTTGAATCTGTCGCTGTCCAGGTCGCACGCTTCACCTCCCTGATCCTTGCAGAATGGAGAGAATGGTTTTCCGTACGCAGCCTGTGCGAATGCATTCTGGTCGTTCGGAATTGTTGTCGATGGAACTGTGTAGAAGTTTCTCTCGGCATCACGTTTGCGTTCGAAAGGGTGAATCTGAGACCAGACATTCTGAACCTCCTGTCTCACGCTCGGATACCATGCTGCTGCGGGACGATCGGGTTGGTCTATGTAATCCGTCATCAGCACATTTCCCATGGGATTGTCGAGGGTAGGCATGGTGACACTGGGGCGAAGAGCGCTTGGCATGCGTCCGTCTGTTCCTGATGCGCGAAGTTTGCTGCCATCTGTAATCATGTTTGCAGTGTACAGGTAGTACAGAATGGCAAGCACGAGACCACCTAACGCAAAGACACGGACGTCGCGGTTGATGACATAGACAAGAATACTTGCGTAAATTACAAATCGTGCTGTAGCTTCGGCACGCTCTTTGGCACTCTGATATGCGGTCGGCCAAAACACAAGGAGTTTGTCCTTCTGGAAGATGTCCATTCTATTACTTATTCCCGAGAAGATTTCCAGACTTGAGTATCTGAGACATCATACTGTTGACGCTCTGCATCAACTTGTCTTGATCCAGCTGACCATCATCCGTCAACACATCCTTCGAACAATTCTCTGCGGCATTTTCAATCACGGACATCATCTGAGGTGGAATCATCTGGACTGATGTTCCCAGCATGTACAGGTTGCTCAGATATACCCACACCTTCTCCTTCACTTGTGGTGTGCACTTGGACCACACTTGACACATTCCAATTTCCTTCATAAATTTGTTCTTTTCTGTGAAGAAGGCGTCATTCTTTGCAGTCAAGTGGTGTGCGCGCGCAGACGTCTGCTTCATGAATCGCTCCAGTGTCAGACGTGTTCGCGGCTTGTCTTTGGCAGCCTTCAACATCTCATTGTCGGGAAAATCTACGAGCATCTCATCGTAAAACCGACCGAGCATTTCATTGAACGCAGACATTATGTTTTTATTGTTTTAATTCTTTAATACGGATCTTTCGAAACCATATCTCCCTGACCTACACCCTGTGACACGATGAAATATACCAGAAGAGCGACGAGAAACGCTGGTTTGGCATAGTCTGAATTTTTCAGTTTGCCTTCACCATTCATTTTGCCTTTGAAATACACATATGCTGCTGTGATGGCGGCGGCGATCAAAGCGGCACTCCATGGCTCACGGAAATACTTTTCCATTTACTGTATCCTTTGAAAAATATAGATTCATTCCTTCGCGTCATCGAACAAACTGTCTCCGTTGGTGTCAAGTTTCTTGACGACTGGTGGATTCAGATTAGGTGTCACTGCATAGGTTTCTGATCCCCCTGGTGTCTGTGCGACAGGTTCGGGTTCGGATCCAGGTTTGTCGTTCGCGATATCCTCCAGATTGCCAGTGTCTTCCGGTGGAGCCTCATCTCCTTCCTGAACAGGTTCTTCTGGTTCTTCTGCTTCTTCGTCATGATCGTTGAATTCAGGATCTGTCGAAAGGTCACCCACGACGGAATCCCATGGAATCAAATCGTCAATCACTGTTGTAATTTTGCAAGTGAATTCGGCAGTGAGTTCCTTTTTTCTTTCGTCATCAGTCTTTGTTTCAGACGTAACAACTGATGGATGATAATACAGATACTCACCACAGGTCTCATAACATCTTTGGACAAAAACGTCGTGGGCTGGAAGCTTGACGGCAATCTTCTTGGGTTTCTTGTCGAGTCGAATGCCGTTCAATAGAATCTTGACGTGACAAATGAAGACAGCCGCGAGCAGTTTCTGAAACAGTGGATTCTTATCCTTGATGCTGTCCGCGTGTTTCAGACTGATCGAACTGTTCCACGTCTTGATGCCGCGCAGAAGCTCCTGGAACACGAGCGTCGAGTTTTTGCCTTTGGATTCCTTCTTGGCTGTCAACCAAATTTCCCAAAATGTTTCAATCATGGATGGGATCATCGTGTCACATAGCTTTTTCGTGTACCGCCGCTCTGACCCTTCCAAAAGTTCCATTTACATTAGCGATTGTTTTTTTGTTTTGAATTTTTACGAGTCACTGTCCCATTCACATTCCTTTGCCATGTGTTTGCATTGTAAGAACCTGCTTCTGCGAGTCTTCGTGCTTGATTTTCTTCACGAAGGCGTCGACTATAATTCCGCGAAGCAGCAAGTTGTGCATTGAGCGCATTCCGTGCGGCTTCTTTATTTGCGACAGCCTTCTTACGAGGTTCTCATTCGATGAGTACCCAGACCACAAATTATAATCGCTCTCGGACATATAAAAAAGTCAAACATTATTTTTTCAACATGAACCAACGTGTCAAAGAGAGAGTCCTGTCCCACTTTGACGCGTCACTTCGAAGAGACCTTGGTCTTCCTCCACGCAAATTAATTTTGAATTTAAATTGGAAATTCAGAACACATCCATATTCTTTTTGTTACTGTCCTCTCAGACAAATGACAACATATCTGGAATATACGGAATACAATTGGTATCTTTTCATGATACATTCTGGTATACAAAGGATAGAAGATCATACAGAACAAGGGGAGGACTTTTGTCAGTTTCGGATCCTTCCGAATTCAAGAGTACATGATGTGTACTATAGAGACTCCATCACGGATGACCGTGAAATAGAATGGCAACCTTTGTTCCAACAGAACACTTTTATGACGGCTGGTTTTCCGGACCCTACTTTTTGTAACGAGCAGCCGCTTTTTTTAGATTCATCAAACTCGGAAACTCCATCTCGTGATCTATGATTTCAGGTTCTGGATTGGTCGTAGCACCTACTGACAAGTTCCAGGACACTTCGTACTGCATCGGACTAATCATTTGCACCTTGTACCCAAGTCGAATCAGTTGGCGTCCCAAGTACTTGACAGCCGTCCCCAAATCGTACTTGGGAAATCCAACCACAAAAGGAGGGACGGTCAAGATGACAGACTTTTCTTTCAGTTCGAATGCAGTTTGAATTTTACGAGAAAATAGAGACAGAATGTGTTTGTACAGCTCCTTTTTGATGTTTTGTCGAACCTTTTCTTTTTCGGCCAAGTCTTTGACTGAAATCATCTGTATTTACGCCGCATTAAATACGCGAGCACCAGACGCAACCATGTCGCCGGCACGAGCAGGGGATGGTCCTGGTGCGTATGTGGATGTGGTTGGTTGACCAGCACTGTATGATGTCGGAGGTGCAGTCGCCATGTACTGTGCCATGGCAGCATCGTTCTGGATGTTTTGCCCGTACGATTTCATGACGGACTCGTTCGAGAGCCACTGGGTGTTGATTGGCATCTGGGCCTTTTGTCTGTAGTTTGTCAATTCAGATTGTAATTTAGAATTCTTAAACTTGGAAATGTCCGTGTAGTCTGTGTACGTATCAGGTTTGTACGGAGTGAATCCAGAGTCGTAATTGTCGACTTGGGCCGTCGAGCTGATGTTCAGAATGGAGACGTTTCCTTCAGATCCAACCTGTGCAGACACGTCGTATTGCGTCGCAAAGAATCCTTGCGTGTTGGTGAACATGAATCGGGCGTTGTATTTGTCTTCACCATTCTTGTTGATGAAGAGAGTCTCCAGAGGGACTTCGTCTGGGTGCATCTTTTGGACAGCCTCGATAATCACCTGGATGACATCTGGTGGGATGGCTTGCTGATTGCTTGCTGCCGTCTCGAACATGGACTGGACGCTTTGTTTGGGCTGCCAGAAAAAGTACAGGAAGAGGAGGACAATCAGAACTATGAATACCCACTTCTCCATATTACTAAAGGCTGCGACTTTTTTCTATCAAAATTTAGTCATATCAAAATAGGAAATGGCACTTCTCGTGTTTTCGGACAAGTGCCACCACTGCCAAGAGATTCTCAAGTACGTCCAGGGACAACCAGCGCTCCAACCCGTCTTACGTTTTTGGAACGTCACGACACAGGGCGTTCCGAGTCAAAAAATAAAACGTGTTCCGACCCTAGTCACCAATGACGGAAAAATGATGGTCGGTGCTGAAGTCAAGGCGTGGCTCGAATCCATGGTTCCTGTACAGTTTGAATCCTATGATCCAATTGATTTCGCATACAACTTGGATGGAACGGATGCAAACGACAATATGTTTGAAATGTCAAACTATGGAGCCAGCCTGCAACCCATCATCACCCCTGAACTCGAAGAAAAGATCAATTCGACAGTTTCGACTGCATACCAGAAAAGATCGGGCGCATAAATAAAGATTTCAATTCAAAAATAAATTAATGCACTTGAAAACAATTCAAGCCTCGGCTTTCAAAGCGGTGTTTGAAGTGTTGAAAGATATCATCAATGATGTCAATGTGTACTTTACACAAGCAGGTATTCAGATTCTGTCTCTGGATACTGCACACGTGACGCTTGTCCATATGACATTGCATGCCGAAAACTTTGAAGAGTACGATTGTCCCACTGAGGTGACAGCCGGATTGAACATGGCAAACACGTACAAGCTGCTCAAGTCTGTTTCCGGACAAGACACCTTGACGATGGACATTGAAGGCAGGGACTTTGTCAACATATCGATCGAAAATCAAACCAAGAAATCAGTGACTCAATTCAAATTGAAATTGCTGGACATTAACGAAGACGTCTTGGACATTCCGGACATTCATATGGATGTCATCACGACCATGCCTTCGATTGATTTCCAGAAGATTACAAGGGACATGTACAATCTGTCGAACCAGATGACCATCATGCGCTACGGACACACGCTGGAACTGAGCTGTCTTGGAGACTTTGCGGATCAGAAGACTTGCATCGAGTACCCAGACAAAGTGGATCAGACTGGGAACGTCTACTCTCTCAAGTACATCAACATGTACACCAAGGCGACAAGTATGTGTTCGAGCGTCCAAATTCTACAAAACTCAGCCAACTTGGACATGCCAATCATATTCAGATATACAATTGCAAACCTAGGAGATTTGAAATTCTACTTGGCTCCAATTTCAGACTCGGATAATTAAAGTTTTTCTTTATATAATTAGAATGGAAGCTAAGATCCACGAGCGATTGAATTCCTGTAAAAATGAGGCTGAGATGTCTGAATTTCTTTTAGATTGTGTCCCTGTCCTCCGCGAGTACTTGAAGGATGATCAGTTTACGACAGAGTCTACGACTGTAATAGGTGTCAAGGTGAACATGAAAAAGGGGACTCGTAGGAGTGACATTTTGAAACAGTACATGAGTGACGTCGAAAAGGATAATTCATCTTCTGTCAGGGTGGATCCAGACTATGATCTTTGTCCCAATTGTAATTCAAAATTCAGTTGGATTTATGAAGAAGAATTGAGTGACAGGATATGTAGTCAGTGTGGACTTGCTCAGTATTATCTGAGTGACGAAGTTGGATTCAAGGAGGAACAGGACATGGAAAAGGTCATTGTGTATTCGTACAAAAGGGAAAACCATTTCAACGAATGGGTGTCCCAGTTCCAAGCCAAAGAGTCTACGACTGTACCTCCCGAAGTTATCGAGCAATTACGATGTGAATTCAAAAAACAGAAGATTAAAGACTTGTCAGAAATTACACACGAAAAAGTCAAGACACTGCTCAAAAAATTGGACAAGTCCAAGTACTATGAGCACGTTCCGTACATTACGACAATTCTGAACGGAATTCAACCACCGACAATGTCACAATCTCTCGAAGACAAGTTACGCCTTATGTTTCATCAAATACAGAAACCATTTGAAAAACATAAGCCGCCAAATAGAAAGAATTTTTTATCATATTCATACGTGTTGTACAAGATGTGCGAACTTTTAGGAGAAGATGATTACTTGAAGTGTTTCCCGCTCCTGAAATCAACAGAGAAGTTGTATGTCCAAGACACAATTTGGAAAAAGATTTGTGATGAATTAAATTGGGAATTTTATAAAACTATTTGATTATCCTGCTCTTACTTTCATAGAAGATGCTTGATCGTTCCACGTTGTATTTTTATTCAAACCTACTGTTGATAAACAAGGAACAGTCATTGGTGGAGCATTTTGCGCCACAGACCATGTTGCCTGCGCTCCTCCAAAGTTGTAATCTTGGAAGATTGTCACAGTTGTTCCAGGATTGATGACGAGAGCACT
>Ga0164296_1002859_pt1 | contig 16740 bp, 12 predicted proteins | sample GEODES057metaG_FD_113533 | JGI IMG/M metagenome (GOLD analysis project Ga0164296, IMG submission 113533) | Dystrophic lake water microbial communities from Trout Bog Lake, Wisconsin, USA - GEODES057 metaG | ecosystem: Environmental > Aquatic > Freshwater > Lake | place: USA: Trout Bog Lake... | reverse complement strand
GTTAGCTACAGTTCCAGTTATGTTACTTGCTTGAATGTTGCTTAGTAAGTTACCTGAACCAGTGAAATAATTAGCAGTTACAATGTTACCTGCGTTGATGCCGCCGGTAGCAATTACATTCATACCAGTAGTAGTGAATACTACTGTATTGGATACACCACTGATGCCTACCGTGATGTTACCATTAACGGTACCAGCAGTGATATTACTTGTACCGTTACTTAAACCACCAGCAGAACCTACACCAGTAAGCATACTGCCGTTGCCAATAAAGTAGTTAGCTGTTACGTTACCATTACTGTCACGTTGTACTAATGTATTTGCTGATGCACTTACATTAGCACTGATATACCCACTTGTAGTATCTACCCAATAATAACTAGTACCATCAAAGAAGTACTTGTAAAGAATATCATTAGCTTGGTCATACCATTCATCACCCATTCTTGGGTTACTAGGAGCAGTGGTTGCACTAGCAAAAGTGGGTACGTTTTTGCTATCACGCTGAATGTTGCCAGTAACGCTTAATAAGTTAGTAGCTTGGTTAAATGTAAAGTTAGCACTAGCGTTGGCATTACCTTGATCGTTAAAGATAACTTGTGTATTTCCACCAGTAACATCTAAATTACCAACAATGTTACCAATGAAGTTACCATAAAAGTTTGCACCAATGATATTAGCAGCACTACTGATGTTACCCGTTACATTCAAGTTAGCTAGTGTGCCTACCTGAGTAATATTTGGTTGAGCACTAGATGTTAATGTACCTGTAAGATAGTTTGCACTAATCAAATTACCACCGGTAAAGCTGTTTGCAGCACCTAGTGTTGTATTTGTTAATGTACCAACACTTGTAATATTAGGTTGAGCACTGGTTGTCAATGTACCAGTGATATAATTAGCACTGACTAAGTTACCACCGGTGAAACTGTTTGCGGCACCCAGTGTTGTATTAACAAGAGTTCCGACACTTGTAATATTTGGTTGAGCACTAGATGTTAATGTACCTGTAAGATAGTTTGCACTAACTAAGTTACCACCGGTAAAGCTATTAGCAGCACCCAATGTTGTGTTAACTAATGTACCAACACTTGTAATATTAGATTGTACCGCATTGATTACATTACCTGCATATGCAGCGTAGTTTGCATTAGCAACCGTACCAGTTACATTTGCACCAGTGATACTTGTTAAACCAACACCATTGGCTACAATCTTATCAACAGTAAGCGTATTACTTGTTTTGTTGAAAGTTAAATTAGCACTGGCACCAAATGCACCATTGTCATTAAACTGTATGTCAGTGTTGGCTCCTGCAACACCAACCAATGATGGGCTTTCCCAACTTACATTTCCTGATCCATCTGTAGTTAATACATAACCACCAGTACCACCTGTGATTTTTACGTTAGCAACTGAACCCAATAGTACGTTTGATGTACCAGTAAAGTCAATATTTCCAGTTGCTGTTATGTTAGCAAGAGTACCAACACTTGTAATATTTGGCTGTGCTGCATTACGAACTGTATTTGCAACTGTTGCGTTTGCAACAAACCCCGTAACGTTTGCACCGGTAAGAGCAGTTAGTAAACTACCATTACCAATAAAATAGTTAGAAGTAATAGAGTTAGCACCTGTTATGAACCCTGTTCCAGTAATTGTTAGATTAGCAAGTGTGCCGACACCAGTGATATTTGGCTGATTAGCAGTATAAACTTGGTCAGCAATATTTGCATTTGCTACTTGTCCAGTAACATTAGAACCGGTTAAGTTAGCTAATAAGTATCCATCACCTTGAAAGTAATTTGCTTTGGCTAAGTTACCTAAGTTAGCATTACCTGTTTTTAAGTTACCAATAACGTTTGCAGATGATAGATTACCTAAACTAGTGATGTTTGGTTGTGAGCTTGCAATAACAGTACCAGCATACAATGCATAGTTTGCATTAGCAACTACATCAGTAACGTTTGGTCCATAGATAGCAGACAAGTTACTACCATCGCCATACAAGTATGATGCAACTGCAATATATCCTAAGTTAGCGTTTGCAGAAGTTAAGTTACCACCTGAGCTAATATTACCGCTAACATTTAAATTAGCCAATGTACCAACTAATGTGATATTAGATTGTGTTCTACCTGTTACGTTTGCTGCATATGCAGCATAGTTTGCATTGGCTACAGTACCGGTAACATTGGCACCATTTAAACTAGTTAAACTTGCACCGTTTGCTACAATCTTATCAACTGTTAATGTATTTGAAGTTTTATCAAATGTTAGATTTGCACTGGCGCCAAAAGCACCACTGTCATTAAATTGAATTTGAGTGTTTGATCCTGTAACACCCACATCAAGTGGATTTTCCCAAGATAGTACACCTGAGCCATTTGTCTTTAATACATACCCGGCACTACCACCGGTGATTGTAAGGTTACTAATTGCACCTAAGTTTGTCGTACCAGTTACAGTTAAGTTATTTGCAGAAACGTTGGCGTTAATGTCAACAACATCATAAATGGTTGTTTCACCTACTGAAAACCCCTGGACGGCATTAAACTTTTTGATTCCCATGGTACCCTAAATTTTAGATTGTTGTATACTTAGTGGTCCATGTAGTAGAATTACTACTAGACGGTGTCACTGCAATTTGAATATTCCCTGATGCAATACTTACTACGAACTGACCACCTGCTGCACCCACACCACTTGAAAGAGAGATTCCTCCAAACACATCCCAGTCTACGTTTGCACCATCAGTAACCGCATGAATCTTAGCAATAGTATACTTATAATTAGTATCAACACCTTTTACAAAATATTCAACACCGTTAATTCCAGTTACCGAGAAGGTCGCAAGAATTTTGGCTGATGTACTTGAACTTGTTACAGTAGTTGCCCCCTGTGTTGAGTTACCAGTAATTAAAGTAGTACCTGTTATGTTATTAGCCGAGACATTGTTAGCAGTAATATTACCTGTAATATTTGCATAACCTGTAATATTTGCACCAGTTGGAGTAATAGTTACAGTTGTGTTTCCTGCCGCAGTGACAGTTACGTTACCACTTGCTGCAACGTTTACGTTACTTGTACCATTAGTAATACTACTTGTACTTACAGTAGACCAAGATAGTACGCCCGATCCGTTTGTCTTCAAGAATTGACCAGAAGTACCATCTGTAGTTGGATATGTCAATCCACTAGCAATAAATGTACCTGAAACAGTTAAACTTGACAATGTACCAACACTTGTAATATTTGGTTGAGCATTTGTTGTTAAATTACCTGCAACTGTTGTAGCAACAACGTTGCCCAAGAAATAAGCAGCATGAATATTTGCATATCCACCGTAAGATGCTGAGACATTCGGTACTACAGAATCGCCTGCAGTGATTGATGATACATCAGATATAGCACGGAATTCATTATTAAGTGTGCTCCAAACAAATGCTTGGCTTACAGGACCTGCATTTAATGGCAAATAGTTACGTAAAATTAAACCTCTATCTTTGTTATCCGTACTTGTCGCATTAGCGGTTGCATTTCCACCACCTAAATAGATTAATGGTTCTTCAACTGACAATATATCTACACTTGTATATTGAGTTGTACCTGCAACAATCAAGTTACCACTAACAGTTAAATCTGTGCCAACTGTTGCACTTGATTGAACTGACAATACACTAACGTTAGCAGTATTAGCAACTTGGAATGCATCAACTTTAATAACGTTTCCAGTTGCTCTAATGTATCCAGAAGTACTTCCAATATAGATATTAGAAGAAACATATGCGTTACGCCAGTAGTTAGTTGAATTACCTAAATCATATGTGGCATTTGTAGCGGGTATCCATGAGCTAAGTACTGCACCTGTTAGACTCAAGTTACCTGTATAAACATTACCAGAGTTTGCATTAGCAGTAACAGTCAAACTTGTTAGTGTACCTACACTTGTAATGTTAGGTTGTGCCCCGGTAGTTAATGTACCTTGATGATAGTTAGCAATAACTAAGTTGCCCAAGTTAGCAGTACCAGTTGCTACTAAGTTGATGTTATCTACAGCTAATGTGTTAGATGTTTTAGTGAAAGTAAAGTTAGCACTACCAGCGAATGAACCATTGTCATTAAATTCAACTTGTGTATTAGAACCACCAATACCAACACTACTTGGGCTTACCCAAGTCAATGCACCTGAACCGTTTGTTTGCAACACATAACCAGTGCTACCACCGCTGATATGAACATTTGATACTGGACCCAATGTTACGTTAGCTGAACTAGTAAAGTTTACAGTGCCGTTAGCATTCAAGTTTGCAACGTTAGCAATAGTATTTGAATATAACGATGTAAGGATTGCATTACCAGTTAGTGTTAAATTAGATACACCATCAAATGTTAAGTTAGCTGAACCTGCTAAGTCACCGCTGCTGTTATATTGTAGTTGTCCAGTAGTCCCACCGGCTTGTAAGAAGTCCCATGAAACTCCGTTAGCATGTAATAAATGATCTGTTAATACGTTTCCTGCAACAACATTTGCGGTTAGGGTAGCGTTACCGGTTGTGATATCACCGTTCGCTAAGATCACGTTTGCTGGGGTTTCGCCTACTGAGTAGCCACCAACTGAGTTAAAGAGTCTAATCGCCATTTTTCTTGTCCTTATTCTTTATAGCTTGTTACCATTATCTTGTAAGTGATAGTATCTGAAGACATTGGATTTACTGTTAAATTTACATTACTTGTTCCATCGTATGCAACTGAGAAGTCAGCAACGCCTGGGCTAGATTGCGGAACATCAATTGTACCATATTCATAAAATCCAACTTCAGTACCTAATACACTTGCAAATAATTTGCTGGTTTGTCTAGTATTAGCAGTAGCATCAGTAGCAATGATTGTATAATCAACTGAACAAATTGCATTAGCATATTGTGAATGCAATACTTGTCCAGCAGAACTACTAAAAGTAGTTGCCATCACAACAGTCGTTGTTGAGAATTCATTTACACCTGTACCTACAGTAAATGAACTTGCTTCTACTCTACCGGTGACTGTTAGTAATGCACCAATAGGGTCAAACGTGAATTCACCATTTGATGACGCTGCTCCACCCGCATTGAACAATACCCAACCATCTAAGCCTGGAGTAATTAAGTTACCAGAAATATTACCACTGAAGCTACCAATGAAGGTGTTAGCTACAATATTACCAGTAACAACTTGGTCACCGCTAATAGTAACATTACCGATGTTTGCTTGGTTTACTGTTAAATTTCCGTTAGCGTCTATAATAGGTATCGGAGGAATTCCTACTGTATATCCACCTACTGAATTAAATGCATCAACTGCCATGTATGGTCCCAAATATTATCTTATCATTTATTTATCATTTTTTGACAATAGCTTCCTGTAGTGCCAACAAAAAAGCACACCGAAGTGTGCTTAATTGTAACTTCCCATCCCTTTGAGAAATAAAAAGTTTAGTCTTTGATTACTGGAATGTAACGTTAGACATTTGGATCTCACCCAAATAGTCAGCAGCGTTGCCGAAGCTAGATGCTGTGTTTGTCAATTCGATATAACCATAACGTGTCATAAATGATACGACTGGTTCGAATGTTGATGGATCTAGAACAACACCACTGCTCATCAATGGAATGTATGGGCAATAGAATGCTGCTGCATCTGTTTCAGATGAACCTTTGTAACCAACTAGAACTGGTGTGTTGTCTGCTGCATATGTGTTAACGAAAACACGCATTGCACCATTCAATGTACCAACCAATTTTGTATTTGTTGGAGCTTCGAAAGTACCTTCTGTTGTACGTGCAAAAGCTGAAGTAGTTGCAGATTGCAATACTGTCAATGCTTGTGGACTTACAACTGCCCAGTTACCTGCACCGCGACGTGTACGTTGAGCGATCAAGTTAGCAACGCGGTTAATTAAAACTGCCAATGCTGCATGTTCGTCACCAACGAAAGTAGCTGTACCAGATACTGTAGCTTGGTTATATGTTGCTTCTGTAGAAGCCAATGTTGACAATGACAACAAGATTTCTTGGTCAATTTCAGCAGTGATTTCTTGTGCAAGAGCAGCCATAATTTCTGCTTCAACGTCAATACCGTGTTGTGATTGAGCGTCTTGAGCAGCTTCAAATGTCCAACGTGCTTGTAACTTACGTGACTTAGCTTCAACAGCTTGACGCAAGATTTGTACGCTGATTTGTTTACCGCCGTTACCTTCCAAGTTTGCTGTTGGAGCACCAGTATAACCAGATGCTGTGTTAGAATCTGAACGTACTGTTGAGTATGCTTGAGCAATTTTGAATGGAGACAACGCTTCTTCGCCGCCTGTAACATTGTATGGGCCGCCGTTTGATCCGTAAGGATAATCAGCACCTGATACGCTGTTAGCGTAGCGAACACGTAGAGTGTGAATCTGACCAACTGGTCCTGTCATTGGCTGAACACCAACTAATTCGTTAGCGATAACTGTTGGCATAACACGACGGATAACTGGAAGAATCACACGGTTTAATGTAGCGATGTTACCAGCTGTAGTTGTGCCTGCAACAGATTCAGACAATAATGATTTGCGAGTGTTTTCTAAGATAACACCCATCGTTGATTTACGAGTACCTTTAAGACCTTCAAGTAGGGCTTCTTTAGTCTCATCCCAACGGCTTTCTAATAGAACTTGTGACATTTATGTTTCTCCTAAATATGTCTTTTAATTTTAAAGCCCTGCCAAACGTCTTAGATTAATCACGTTGTCACGTGATTCATCATCAACTTGTTTAACAGTTTTATCTCCAGTAACAGCTTTTACACTTTCAGATAGAACAGGCTTTGCAGCTTTCTTTTCTGAGGATGTGTTAAGTACTGCCGGTAGATACTTATCAAAAGCGGCCTGAAGACGAGGTGTCTGGACGCTTTCTAGTAAGTTACGCATTACGGTTGCTTTTTCCTCATTTAGAGTTGTTAACAATTCATCCATAGCTTTTTGACGACTATTAGATTCTTTAATAATACGAACTTCACGTTCTTTGCTTTCCACTAATTTCTTAGCTTGAGCGATTTGTACGGTAGATTCAGCCAATTGCTGTTCTTTCTGTGCTAATGCTTGCATTAGGCCACGTGTTTCTGCTTTTTCATTTAAGTAAGTAGCAGAGAATTCGGTAGCGAAAGATTCAAAGATTCTACGACCAAAATCGTTTTCACGAGCGATCTTAATATCTTCTTTCAACTGACTTAGTTCACCCTTAAGATGTTTTGCAACAGATTCGTTAACTCTCTTAGCACTTTCAGCAACAAATTGTGCCTTCAATGCTTCTAATTGTTTACGACCTTCAGCAACTAATTTGACCTTAGCTTCAACAACGGCTTGTTTATCTTGTGAGAATTCTTTGATTTCACGAGCTAACGCACCAACAATAAATTGTTCTAGTTTGTTTTGGCTTTCTTTTTGAATTGAACGTTCGTTACGCAATTCTTTGATTTCTTCGGCTAAGTGTTTAACCATGAAGTCATTGAACTTGCTTGCATTTTCACGCAATTTTTGGTGCGCTTTAACGCGGTCTTCATTCATTGCTTGTTTTTCTGCTTTAAATTCTTCAATCTCAGCAGATAAACCATCTGTCATCATTTTATCTAGGGCTTCTACCATTATTGTTTTATCGTGTTCATAGCGTTGTGCGAATTCTTCACGTAATTCAACACGAACTTGTTCACGGGCTTCATTCAACTTAGATTCCCATGCCTCGTTTATGGCTTGGCTAGTTTCTTCGTTGATAATACCACTTTCAAGTAATGGTTTGATAGCATCAAACATGCTTTATCCCCTTTGTATTTTGAGGTCCTTGATAAGACGAACCATTTCGTCTTTCAGGTATCTCTGAACTTTTTTGTCGCCTTGGGCGTCTTTTGCAATCTCAAGTAACTTATGACCATGACGCATGTTCATCATGCCTTCATAAATTGCTTTAGGATATGCATTAGGTGCGCTTGGTTGTGCAACAATATCCACAGTGACTATTTCAAAGTCACTAACTTGGCCATTCATATCGTTAACGTTACCGCTACCTCTACTACTGACTCCGAGTTTCACACCACTCTCCAACATTGTCTCTACGAGCTTACCCATTGGAGTTGGTAATATTTTTAACTTGCCGAATCCATTAGGACCATCCATCCACATTTGAGTAATCATATGTGATACACGATCCAAATTGATTTTTAAATCATCAGGGTGATCTACTTCACCTAATACTGAATAACCTGTTTTGATTTGTTCATTAAGAGTATCAACAGCAGCTCCAATTTCAGAAACAGGGTAAACACGCTCATTTGCGTTTTTTACCCCGCCCCGAATGAAGATCCCTTTCATATAAAGGGACTTCTTACTGCCTTCACCTTCGCTTTCAACTATGATATTAGCACGGTCGAAAGTTAGGTTTTCTCTGAGATACAAAGCCATTTCTCAGGTATCCTTACTTCTTAATGATTTTCTTTGTAGACTTTTTGCTTTCGCCTACAATTGATTTTGTGTTTTGGCCGTCATCACCATGCTTTGGTTTTGGAGCTGCTTCACCTTTTTCACTAAAGTTGCCTTTGCCTGGAGCATTTTTAAATGTTCCTGCACCTTTTACGTCTTTAGTTGCTGGGTTTAACAAACCACCTTGTGTACCACCTTTAGTTGACTCACCGCCACCTAATGATACAACTTTAGCACCATTGCTAGAAATTTTTGTATTTTTGTTCAATGATGGGCTTTTTGTGTAAGCACCGTTGTCACCGTGTGTAACAGAAACTTTTTGCAATTGAATTGCTTCTTCAAGAGTTTCTTCTTCGTCATCTTCTTCATCATCAGAAGCTTCCATCATGTCTTCTTCTTCGTCATCAGAAGCTTCCATCATGTCATCACCGTGTTCTTCGCCTTCGTCACCAAAGTCTTCACCGTGTTCTTCACCGTGTTCTTCACCGTCTTCTTTAGCCATTAGTTCTTCAAACTCGGCCATCAATTCGTCTAGTTTGTCTTCTAAGTCAACTACGCGGTCTTCTAGGTCTTCTTCACCACCTTCTTCACCATCGAATTCGTCACTGTCCATATCAACTTGGTCATCGCCTTCGATATCATCAAATTCTTCTTCGCCGTCGCTTTCACCAATGCCTTCTTCCTCAGCACTGATCTCGTCTAATAGTCCACCAACTTGGTCTTGTGAACCAAATTCTTCGTCCATTAGACTTTCATAAATTTCACGACTTTTTTCTACCACGATATCGTGGAATAAAGCACGTGCTTTAGATTCGTCCTCATTGATAATCAAATCCATGAGTTGTTCAAATTTTTTATTATCCATTGTTTATCTCCTAAGTGTAAATGGCTTCTTGTAGAATTATTTAGTGGGTATCATAAAAAAGAGCACAATAAGTGCTCACTTTTTACGTTTTCATTAAAGATATGCTTATAATGCTGGTGTTTCAGCAACAGGTTCATATTGTTTACGAATTTTTTTTAAGTTTTTAGCTTTTTCATAGTTACGAACATCAAGCATTTTACGTAGTTTACGTATCTGTCTTAATGTCAATTTTGTTTTTCTTGTCTCGCTCCATTTGATTTTACTGTTATCTTTACTAGTGTCTTGATAACCATCAATTGGTGCATCGTACATTTCAAATAGCTTCATGTTAGTTTCCTATTACATTGGTGGGGGTGGAGTTGCGCCGCCCGGTGCTGCGCCGGCTAATTCAGGACCGCCCATCGCTGGTGTTGTTTCACCACCCATATTATCACCGCCCTCTGGTGATTGTTCCATATTATCAACTGATTCAGTATCTTGTTCAATGTCACCTGCACTAATACCAATACTACGCAAGTCGCCACCTTCAGGTCCAGATTCTTCAGGGTCTTCTCGTTCTTCAAACCATAGTCGTTGATTTTCTTCAATTTCTTCTTTAGTCAAGCCCAAGAAACGTTCCATAGCAAAACGTTTGCTAATATAAGGAAATGCTTCCATTGCTTGAAATACTGACACACGTGCATTATCTAGTTCACTCTGACGATAGGCTGCAAAGTTTTGTGGCTTGTTAAACTTAATATCAAACAATCCACTATCAATGTTAAAACCTCTCCAACGCAAGAACAACTTAAATTCTTCGTTCAACTTCTGACTGATATAGTTTTGTAGTCGCTCACAGTATTGATTGAAACGAAACTCTTGAATCATTGCTGTACCAACACGACCATCACTTAGTGGCATAGGATTGTCTTCAGGACCTTGCGGCAAATAACTACTTGGAACACGTAGACCACGTGCTAGTCTGTTGTTGAAGTAACGCAAGTCATCAATCTCACCTAAGTTTTGTCCACCTTGTAACATTTCAACACTTGATCCACGGCCATCTGCTGTTACTGGGAAGAAATAATCTTCGTTCATGCTTAATGGATTATATGTAGCATCCATCATAGCACCACCACCACCCACTGATGGGATGCGTCTTTGGTGAATTTCATTTTTTACACGGTCAACATATGCCATAGCCATGTGACTTGGCATGTTTCCAACGTCAATTTTGAACACTCTACGTTCAGGAGCACGTTGTACACGATAGATAAGAATAGCATCTTCAAGCAATTCTTTTTGCTTGTAAACTTTAAAGATGTTCTCTAAAACACTCATGCCAAAAGGCCAGTATCTGTCCAAGCCTTCGGTTAAACTTAGATGAACTACATGTTTCGCATCTATGGCAGCTTCATTCAATGCTAAACTAAAACGACTTCCTGCTGTTCCGGATGGCATACTTGGAACTGTATAACCTTGACTAGCTATACCACCGCCTGTGCCACCAAATCCTGTGCTAGGGTTAGCTTGGAAGTCTGTTGCGACTTTCTCAGCAACGCTTAAATTTTGTAAATTAGGGTTAATGTCTTTGATAACATACTGTTCAGGTAGTTTACCTTCCGTTTCATTGACAATAACTTTAGTAACTTTTACCATGTCAACCCAGTATAACTTGAAGTTTTCTGGGTCACGAACAAATATTTGATCTCCGTATTTAATAGCATTACGGAAGATTTTGAACACTCTAGTGTCAAATTCATTCATCTTACACCATTGTTGCAATTGCTTCTTGATTAGTTCTACTTCATGGGGAGTAGGATCTTCACGAAATTCTATCTCAAAAGGTGTGTTATTTTGATTGTTTTTCTGTGTACTGAATTCAGCGATAATGTCTAAACATGCATTAACTTCTGCATCAACATCCATCATTTCATACTGATTATAACGTTCAATACGGTTTGGATGCCCTGTATAAACTTCAGGTAAACGACTCATGTAGTTTTTATATCCAAACTCACTATTACTCCAGCCGCCGTCCTGGTCACTACCCATGCCATTATTCCATGCACCTTTATTGCTATTAGCACCGGAAATAGGGCCTAGTTGACCTGTTAAGTTAGAAAAACGCTTTTTATATGCCATAGATATATTTATCAATGTTTAGTGTATGTAAGTAATTGTTCATTCACATCTAAAACTTTGCGTTGTTGTGCAATCATATCGTCAAATTTATCGGACATTAAGTCCATAAATCCGCTTAGTGTTCTAACCAATTCATCACTTGAAGTGCTTGAGTTGAAACTTGTATTCAATGAACTTAATGGGCTATTAGTTACCGATTTTTGTTCTTTCTCATCCATTTTATTATAGAAGTTATTGAATTTGCTCATTGGAAGTACTGCTTCATGTCCATGTAGTTCAACTTGATAACCTGATTGAGGACCACTAAAGATACCACCCGTTCTTGCTCCCAATTGTGCATGAATATGATCTCCGGTAGCCACCGTGTTATTAGAATTCTTCTGCCCCTTCATCTCTACACCTACTTTAGAGAATCCAAGAGCAGTAAGTGCTTTGATATATGCTTCTTTTTGTGAAGGGTCAAAATTAGCAGGTACAAAGTCTACTGCTCTACCTGCTCCATGTGGATCGGGTAATGCATGTCCAGGGAAGATATCAGAATCATTTAATCCAGTAATAGTACCACCGGGGAACGCTTCTGCTAATTTTTCTAATTTTTCTTGTAGCTCAGGAGTAATTGCTCCCATACCAACTCTACCGTTTGTGTTCAATGTTGTTGGTATACTAGGAGCTGTTCCACCTTGATTTGAAACTGTAACATTAGACTGTGCCGCACCCAATTGTTTTTGTGATTGATGTACTTGTTCTAATCTTGATTGCAATTGACCAATAGAGGCTTGGTTAGCAGCAGCTTGTTGTTTGTGGATATCAAGGGCCCCTTGACCTTTAAAATCTTTTCCTTGAGCCTTTTTATTTGCTTCCTCACCAGCAATTATAGAGTCAAGAATTTTGCCACTTTCAAGTCTTCCTTGTATCTCGTCTTTAATTTCAACTTCTTCTTTATTTTTCTTTGTTAAAGTTTCTGTTACTTCTGATAAGTTAGACATATCAACGAACAAATCTCGTAAGTCAGGTCCACCAAACTTGAAAAGCATATCTGCAAAAACTTTACCCAAACTATTCATTATCGTTTGAAATCTAGTGATTGCAGGTACTAGAGATTGACCTATAGTCATCTCTAGTTGTTCATATGCGTTACGCATCATACGTTGTTGTTTAACTTGAGTAGTATTTTGATCTTGACCGTTCTTCTCAGTAAGATCCATTGTCTTTTTAAGATTGGCTGCAAAGGTAGGAATGTCAGTTCCCATTGCTCTATTAGCCATCTTATATAAATCTGCATTTAAACCAACAGATTCACCTAAATCATTACCACCTGCTTTAATAGCTGAACCAAATACTCTAAATTGATTTTTTATATCACCCGAAACACTGTGCAATGCTGTACCAAGTGCTACAGGAAAATCATCGGTATTAGTGTTGAATGCGGTGACTAACTTATTCAACTGACCACCGGTTGCTAGATTGGCCTTAACCGCTGCTTCATCTACAATCGCACCGTGGTTGACAATACTAGACTTAATACCTTCTGCTAATCCAGGAGGTAATGCTGCCATACCCCTAGCCAAATTATCGGCCATGTCAATGTTAGATTTAATTCCTGTAGCACGTAGCTCTTCCAAATGCATTTGGAATCTAACATCGTTACTATCCTGTTGCATTCTAGCTTCCATCGCTTCACGACTTTGACCAGTCAAGTCACTCAATGCAGTTAAATTAACTAGATAACTCTTTGTTGAACTAGCTAATTGCTCATCGTTTAACTTAGTTTTAGCACCTGATACAGCTAATTGTCCTGACCAAAATGCCGCATGTTTAAATGCGTCTTCTGAATTGTATCCAAGTCTACCTAGTGTATATTCAAACTGTCCTAATGCGCCGGCTTTACCAAACAAGTCAAGAAGATTTTTACGACCTTCAGTAACAGTACCACCAAATCCTGCAATACCTTCAGCATTTTGTGCTATGATACTAGCATACTTTTCACCACCGTCAGTGACAGAAAATCCAGCTTTTTGTATGTCATTGGCTAGTTGACCAAAATCAGCATTACCCAAATCACCTGCAGCAGCAAGTGCTTTGCTTGTTTTTACTAATGCTTCTTGTTGTTTAAGTGCGCCACCTGCAAGTGCACCAAATATATTAATCAATCCACCGGCTACTTTACCTAGTATACCAAGCTGACCAGCCATGCCTGCGAAGGCACCTGTTGCACCTTCAACTCCGGTAGCGTATTTACCTACTCCCTCGTCAGCAGATACCATTGACTTAGCCATTGAACCCAATGACTTGGTTAAGTTTCCAAATTCTGCTGTTAGTTTTTCTACTTTGTCTTTACTCTTTTTAGCCTGTTCTTCTGCTTTCTTTTCTTCCTCGGTAAGAGGTTGCATGGCATCCGTAAGTTCGGAGATACTATCTAAGAACTTCTTTAAAATTTCATCTTGGTTTAAATTATCGGACATAGTTGTGCTGCTAAATAATGGGTATGTAGTATTTAGCATCCGTTTTCAATGCATTTTTAGGAGTAAGCATGTCAGATAATCCACTAAAACAATTTTTTCGTAGACCAACCGTTTATTTTAAACTACCTAGCGGGGGCATTGGGTATCCCGAAGGTTCAATTGACATTCCGGAGAATGGTGAAATACCAGTATATCCAATGACAGCGATTGATGAAATTACTAGCAAAACACCTGATAGTTTGTTTAACGGTGTAGCGGTCGTGGAACTTATCAAAAGTTGTATTCCTAACATCAAAGATCCATGGGTCATTTCAAGCGTAGATTTAGATCCTATATTAGTTGCGATTCGTGCTGCTACTCACGGTGGTGTAATGGAAATTGAAACTAAATGTCCAAGCTGTGATGAAACTTCAAAGTTTGATGTTAATTTAGCAGGTATACTTGCTGGTTTTAACCCAGCAGATTATAGTGTTCCATTAGAGATTGGTGATGTAAAGATCAAGTTCAAACCAATTCAATATCGTGAAATTAATAATTCTAGTTTACAACAATTTTCAATACAACGTTCATTAAGAGATATTGTAGCAATTACTGATGATGAAGAACGTGACCAACAAAGTGGTAAATTATTAAAAGAGATTTTTACTTTAACAGCTACCTTAGTTGCAAATAGTATTGAATATATCAAAGTACCATCTGCTACTGTGTTTGAAACTAACTTCATTAAAGAGTTTTTAACTGAATGTGATACAGGAACATTTGAAAAGATTAGAGACTACAGCACATCATTAAAACGTAGTACTGAAAACAAACCACTAGACATAACTTGCCCTGAATGCCATCATGAGTTTCAACAAGCATTCAATATTAACGCCAGCGATTTTTTCGGATGAGACTCTTAACTCTTGATCCGAAAGAGATTAAGAGTCTTATTGATGATATGGAAAAAGAATGTAACCGTATTAAGTCGGACTCACTTAAAATGGCATGGTTTATGAGAGGTGGTATTTCCTATGAAGATATACTTAACTTGTCGATCCCTGAGAGACAGGCCATAAGTAAAATTATTGAAGATAACTTAGAAACAACTAAAAACAGTAGATTGCCATTCTTCTAAACCGTAACTGTTCATTTATCACAACTTAGGGTTAACATTAACGATGAGCTTTGCTCATCAACCTTCACTTATTTCTTCGCTTCGCTCAGAAATTACGCTCGGTCATTGTTTTGTATTCTATTAGTAATTCTAGTACTAATATCTTTAGGGAGAATACACTTGCCGCTTAGAAGCCATGGTAGTGCTGTTCAAGCACTACCATTGGTTCAACTTGCCATGCCCGTCTTCCACGCTGTTTATACCCGTATATTCTGCCTGTACTTTAATACGCAAATATACGCCACCGGTTGCCCTATAAGGTTTATGGTCTGTAGTTGAATATACGCACGGTTTAGTGTTTCATTCTGCAACGCATGTTCTATACCATCAAAACAAAGTAGGTATAGACTCATTGAGAGTTCGCTGTTTACTCGATTGCTCTCTCGGTGTTCCACACAATCAAAAGATCATGTGCTCTTCTCCAGAATCTGACGGCTTGTAACTTTCAAAGCAATCTCAAGGAGGACTGACAAACTCAGTCAACTAGTTAAGGGTTCTGTGTATTAATTATTTTGTTTTTGACTTGGTGTCTGTGAATATGATTTTACTAAATCTGTATTATTTTTGAAAAAGTTAGAATGCTCTACAATGATCCAATCGCCCCATTGCTTGCTACTATATAGAATGCATGAATCTGCCTTCCATGTTAATTTGCCTTGAACTGCGACATATTGACCTTTACGATTAAACTTCATAAAAAGAAGATTTAAATCGCCTTCGTCTTCTACATCAAGTAGTTGCTCTAGCCACGAATCAAGTTGTTTACACTCCCCAGTAAGGGTCAAGTGCCACGGAAAGTCAGCATAGCTTTTCGCTTCAGCATTGAAATGCTTCCAATCATCAGGTGGAATGATATCACCTTTAAATGATTTAACTTGATTCTCACTTAGATATTCTTTTCGGTGATTGTTTGTCCCACCGATAAATGCACCGCTGTGTGCAGCTCTAACAAAAGACTCACCATAAGTTTTAGATAAAAAGTTAGCAACCTCACGTTCAAATGCGTTGCCTTTATTTTTACTTTTTGATCCACTCATTCAATGCCTCTTTGTATAAATTAATATCTTTGTGTATTCTACTTATCAGTTCCTGATCGCAACCAAACTTTTTTGATAAGGTGATTTATTCTATATCGGTTGATGTAGCGTAATTTGTAAAACCGTTCTCTTTTACTACTTTCAGTACGCTAGGGACACGACCTGCAAGTTCCTCACGATGTGAAACTAGCCAAATACTCTTTTGTCTAGTTCTACTCATGTCTTTTAAGATAGCAATACTGTTTTCAACGCCCATTGTATCAAGTCCCGAGTCAATTAACTCGTCAATGAACAATGTGTTGATAGGAACATATAAACTTTCCCAAACATCACGGAAAGCGAAACTTAATCCTAAGATCAAACGATTGCGCTCACCACGACTTAAATTGTCAAAGTCTAACTCACGACCTAATTCAGTAATCTCAACTTGTAAATCATTTTTGAATACAACATTGTGAGGTAAACCGATCTTGTCTAGGTAATGAGTCAAACGATTGTTTAGATAACTCAAGTTTTGGTCAATAATCTTTTTACGAACAAAACTATCTTTGCTGGTCAATAAGTCAAGCAAGAACTTTTGGTGTTCTAGTTTCTTGGTTAACTCATTG
>Ga0164296_1002858_pt1 | contig 16741 bp, 16 predicted proteins | sample GEODES057metaG_FD_113533 | JGI IMG/M metagenome (GOLD analysis project Ga0164296, IMG submission 113533) | Dystrophic lake water microbial communities from Trout Bog Lake, Wisconsin, USA - GEODES057 metaG | ecosystem: Environmental > Aquatic > Freshwater > Lake | place: USA: Trout Bog Lake... | reverse complement strand
CCCTGCTGGGCATCCAGATCGACGACGAGGTGGTGCTGCGCGTGATCGATCGCGGTGTCGGTGGAGTCACCGAGACCAACGTCAACCTCGCGTCGGCGTCGGACGCGGTCATCATCGGCTTCAACGTCCGCGCCGAAGGCAAGGCGACCGAGCTGGCGAACCGCGAGGGCGTCGAGATCCGCTACTACTCGGTCATCTACCAGGCGATCGACGAGATCGAGAAGGCCCTCCGCGGCATGCTCAAGCCGATCTACGAGGAGAAGCAGCTGGGCCGCGCCGAGATCCGGGCGCTGTTCCGCTCCTCGAAGGTCGGCCTGATCGCCGGCTGCATGATCACCTCGGGCACGGTTCGCCGCAACTCGAAGGCCCGGCTGCTGCGGGACAACATCGTGGTCGCCGACAACGTCACGGTGACCTCGCTGCGCCGCGAGAAGGACGACGTGACCGAGGTCCGCGAGGGCTTCGAATGTGGTCTGACGCTGGGGTACTCCGACATCAAGGAGGGCGACATCATCGAGACCTACGAGTTGGTCGAAAAGGAACGCACCTGATGCTGGTGGGGTGCGCCGATGGCTGACCCCGCCCGCGCCCGCCGGCTGGCCAAGCGGATCGGCACCATCGTCGCCTCCGCGATCGAGTTCGAGATCACCGATCCCGGGCTGGACGGCGTCACGGTCGTCGACACGAAGGTGACCGCCGACCTGCACGACGCGACGGTGTTCTACACCGTGATGGGATCCAGCCTCGACGAGGAGCCCGACTACGAGACCGCCGCAGCGGCGCTGGAGCGGGCCAGGGGCTCGTTGCGCACGATGGTCGGGGCCGGCACGGGAGTGCGCTTCACCCCCACCCTGACGTTCACCCGCGACACGACCGCCGACACCGTGCAACGGATGGATGAGTTGCTGGCCCGGGCGCGCGCCGCGGACGCCGACCTGGCGCGGGTCCGTTCGGGCGCCACACACGCCGGCGATGCCGACCCCTATCGTGAGGCCGGCGATACCTTTGACGCGGGAGACGCCGGTGACGACGACCAACCCGGCGACTGAACTCTCAGGGGCTCCGGGGGCGCGGGTCGACGCCGCAGGCGCCGCCAGCCTGCTGGCCGCCGCCGCGACGGTCGCGGTGCTCGCCCATGTCAATCCCGACGCCGACACGATCGGCGCCGGCCTCGCGCTGGCGCTGGTGCTGGAGCGGTGCGGCAAACGTGTCCAGGTCGGGTTCGGAGCGCCGCCCTGCCTGCCCGAGTCGCTGTCGTCGTTGCCCGGTGCTCACCTGCTGGTCGGCCCCGAGGCGATGCGTCGCGACGTGGATCTGGTGGTGACCGTCGACGCCCCGACCGCCACACGCCTGGGACCGCTGAGCGACCTTGCCGACGGGGGACGGCCGCTGCTGGTGGTCGACCATCACGCGAGCACCGAGATGTTCGGGTCCGCGAACTTCGTCGACGTCTCGGCAGACTCCACCACCATGCTGATCGCCGAGATCCTCGACGCCTGGGGGCAGCGCATCGACTCGGACGTCGCGCACTGCATCTACGCGGGCCTGATGATGGACACCGGATCATTCCGATGGGCCAGCGCCCGCGCGCTACGGCTGGCGGCCCGCCTGGTCGAGGCGGGCGCGGACAACACGTCGATCAGCCGGACCCTGATGGACAGCCACCCGTTCGGCTGGATGTCGCTGCTGTCGCGCGTGCTCGGCTCCGCGCAGTTGCTGCCCGACGCGGCCGGCGGCCGCGGGCTGGTGTACGCGGTCGTCGTCAACCGGGACTGGGAGTGCTCGCGGCCCGAGGAGGTCGAGAGCATCGTCGACATCGTGCGCACCGCGCGCGAGGCCGAGGTGGCGGCGGTCTTCAAAGAGGTTCAGCCGCAACAGTGGTCGGTGTCGATGCGGGCCAAGGCCGAGGTGGATCTGTCGTCGGTCGCCGCCGCGTTCGGCGGCGGCGGGCACCGGCTGGCCGCCGGCTACTCGACGGCGGGCCCGATCGGCGACGCCGTCGCGTCGCTGGTCGCGGCGCTGGGCTGAAAGCCCGTCAGAACGCCCAGCTGCCGGAGCGTTCGACGACGAACCCGTGCTCGCCGCTGGTGGTGTCCAGACAGGCCAGCAGGCTGTCGGCGCCGACGGCGCACGTCACGCTCAGGTAGGTCAACTTCTGGCCCGCCCGCAACGGTTTCCCGCTGGACGACGCCGGCGCTGGGGTGCCGTCGCAGCCGCCGTACGACAACCGGCTCAACTCGTAGCCAGGTCCGGTGAAGCTCGCCGTCCCCAGGACGCAGTCGCCCGGCCGGGGGCCGCCGCCGGAGAACGACACGTCACCCATGCCGGGCATTTCGCCGACGCACCGGATGTCCTGCGACGGCTGCGGCGCGGGCGCGGGCCCGCCATAGAAGTCGCACACCACTCCCGACGGGGTCGAGAAACCGATGCGCGGTCCGCCCGCGCGGCCGGTCAGGGCGTAGCCGCCGGCCGGCACGGCGGAGTATGCGTCGAGGTTGGGAAATCCCGGCGGCGGCTGCGCGGCGCACCGCGGGGCGAGGGCGAGCGCGGCAGCCAGGCTCAGGCCCCCGAGGAGCCGCACCGCGGGACCGACCGTACGCATCGACAGCCTCCCGACCTACCGCACCTGCGCCCGGCCTCGCGCCAGGACGGCGTCGCGGTTGGCGGCGATGTCGTCGCCGGAGGTGCGGAACTGGCGGGCCGCGGCCGCCTCGAGCCACAGCCCCTCGCCGGTCTGCGACTCGTCGATGCGGTGGTAGGACGCCAGCAGGGCCCGCACGGCATCCTGGTTGTTGCCGACGATCGACGCCGCCACCCCGCGGACCGCGCTCATGAGCTCCTCGTGTGGCACCACCTCGGTCACCAGCCCGGCGCGCAGGGCGTCGGCGGCGGACAGGTAGTCCCCGGTCAGGCTCATCCGCCGGGCGAGGCCGACGCCCACCTTCTGCGGCAACCGGACGCTGAGCCCCCACGTGGGCAGGAGGCCGACGCGGGCGTGCGTGTCGGCGAAGCGCGCCCGCTCCGAGGCGATGAGGACGTCGCAGTACAGCGCCAGCTCAAGCCCGCCGGTGACGGCGGCGCCGTTGATCGCGCCGATCACCGGTGTGGTCATCGCCGGCCACCGCGGCGAGATGTCCGGCAGCGCCGTCTGGCCGCCCAGTTCCTTGAGGTCCAGCCCGGCGCAGAACACCGGGTCGGCGCCGGTGACGACCACGACGTCGACGCCGGCGTCGGCGTCGGCGTCGGCCAGGGCTGCGAAGAACCGGTCGCGCAGCGCGGAGGACAGCGCGTTGCGGGACTCCGGACGATTGAGGGTCAGGGTGCGCACCCGGTCGGTGGTGTCAATGAGCAGGATGTCGTCGGTCATGGCTAAACCGTAGTCAGTCCGGCGTCAGTCCGGCAGATCCACCGGGCCCACGGGGAGCAGCAGGCGCGAGCGGCCGTAGCGCACGGTGTGGGTGGCCGGCTTCGACCCGGTGCCCGTCAGCACCGGTTCGCCGACGCCCAGGTTGCGCGTGTAGCGGGGGAACCAGCTGCCGGCGATCAGCAGGCGGATCCGGGAGCCGGCGCGGAAGCGGTGGGCGATGCCGTCGAGTTCCAGGCGCACGGCCCGGGCCCGGGTCTGGGCGGAGTCCAGCCGCCGGTAGCCGTCGCAGACGTTGGTCGAGCGGCCGCGGTCGTCGACCTCGCTGACCCGGACGAACAGGTCGACGTGGGGAGTGTCGGCGGCGTGCGTCAGCTCGACGACGGGGGCGCCGTACACGCACAGATCCTCGGTGAGGGTGGCGGTGGTGAACGCCAGCACGTCGCCGCGCGACGCGAGCCGGCTGTCGTCGCGGTACCCGCCCTCGGCGGACAGCAGCGGGCCCCCGATCGTCGGCGTGGGGTCGGCGGGGTCGTAGCGAAACCTGGCCGGCGGCACGGTCTTCATCTCCGTCGGGGCGCTCTCGCCGAGGTAGCGGCCGGGCCGCAGGTACAGCGCCCGCTCGGTGGTGGCCGGCGGCCAGTCGGGCAGGTGGCGCCAGCCCCGGCCGGTGACGTGGATGTTGACCCTGCTGGGCCGGCGGGACGCGGTCGCGCCGCCCAGGTGGGTGTCGAGCCAGTCCAGGGATTCCCGCGCGCTGATCGCCAGGCCCTTGGTGAGCAGCTGGGTGTGCGTCCAGGGGCCGACCGTCAGCGCGACGTCGACGTCGCGGTCGCGCAGGTGCCGGTACTGCTGCAGTGTCTGCCTGATGAAGAGGTCCTGCCAGCCGCCCAGCAGCAGCACTGGCACCCCGACGCGGTCGAGCGCCTCGGGCACCCGCAGCGCGTCCCAGAACGGGTCGGTGGTGTCGGCGTGGTCCACCCACGATTCGAACATCGGCGCGTCCGCGCCCAGCAGCGACCGCGCCCCGTCGGCCAGCGGCAGCGCGGCGGCCGCCTGCGGCACCGTCCGGCGGGCCTGCACCTGGCGCAGCGCGACCCGGATGCGCACCGGATCCTCCTGGTGGGCCACCATGTCGCACCAGCCCAGGAAGTCGTTGACGGTGAACGCTCCCGTGCCCCAACTCGAGGCGGCGAAGTCGTGCGGTCCCGCGGTGATCACGGCCGCGGCCAACTCCGGCGGCGGATCGGTGAGCAGCGCCCACTGGGTGAAACCCAGGTAGGACACCCCGATGGTGGCGAACCGGCCGGTGAACCAGGGCTGCTCGATCAGCCACGCCGCCGTGTCGGCGCCGTCGGTGGCCTCGTTGACCATCGGCTCGAACACCCCGCCGGAGCCGAACGTCCCGCGCACGCTCACCAGCACCACGTGATAGCCCCGGGCTGCGTAGAGCTTGGCGTACACCAGCGAGAACGGGAATCCGCGCCCGTAGGGCCCTCGGACCAGCACCGTCCCGGCGGGCGACGGCGTGTGGGGCGCGTAGTGGTCGGCGACCAGGCGGACCCCGTCGCGCATCGGCACCTGCACCCGGTCGACGGTGTAGTCCGTGCTGGGTGCCGGCAGCCCCAGCAGCCTGGCCAGGCCTTTGTCGGCAGGTCGGGTCACGTGCGGGAGTGTACTCAGGCGCAAGCCGGATAGTGTGGTCCTTCGTGGCCGGACACGCAGCAGGTAGCGGAGCGCAGCCGACGCTGTGGGCGGTCTCCGACCTGCACACCGGGCACTCCGGCAACAAGCCTGTGGTGGAGGACCTGCACCCAACCTCCCCGGACGACTGGCTGATCGTCGCCGGCGACGTCGCCGAACGTACCGATGAGATCCGCTGGACCCTCGACCTGCTGCGGCGCCGCTTCGCCAAGGTGATCTGGGTGCCCGGCAACCACGAGTTGTGGACCACCACCCGCGACCCCGCGCAGGTCTTCGGCAAGGCGCGCTACGACTATCTGGTCGCCATGTGCGACGAGATGGGCGTCGTCACCCCCGAGCATCCCTTTCCGGTGTGGACCGAGCGCGGCGGTCCCGCCACGATCGTGCCGATGTTCCTGCTCTACGACTACTCCTTCCTGCCCGAGGGGACGGCGACCAAGGCCGAGGGCATGATCCTCGCCCGCGAGCGCAACGTCGTGTGCACCGACGAATTCCTGCTCTCGAGCGAGCCGTACGCCACTCGCGAGGCCTGGTGCCGCGACCGGCTGGCCTACACCCGCGCCCGCCTCGACCAGCTCGACTGGATGACGCCGACCGTCCTGGTCAACCACTTCCCGATGGTCCGCCAACCCTGCGACGTGTTGTTCCACCCGGAGTTCGCGCTGTGGTGCGGCACCACCGCGACCGCGGACTGGCACACCCGCTACAACGCCGTGTGCTCCGTCTACGGCCACCTGCACATCCCGCGCACCACGTTCTACGACGGCGTGCGCTTCGAGGAGGTCTCCGTCGGTTACCCGCGCGAGTGGCGCCGCCGCCCCCCGCTTTCCTGGCTGCGCCAGGTGCTGCCCGACCCGCAGTACCCGCCGGGCTACCTCAACGAGTTCGGCGGCCACTTCGTCATCAGCCAGGAGATGCGCGAGCAGTCCGTCAAGGTTCGGGAACGGCTGCGGAGCAGGAGATCCCGGTGAGGCGGTCCCGATGACCGTGCGCGCACTCGTGTCATCCGTGCTGCCGCTCACCCTCCTCGAGTCCGGCGCCGGCGACCTGGCGTACGCCGAGCTGTTCGACGACCCGCCGGGCCTCGCGCCGCTGCCCGAGGAGGAGCCGCTGGTCGCCAAGTCGGTTGCCAAGCGGCGCAACGAGTTCGTCACGGTGCGCCACTGCGCCCGGCAGGCGCTCGGCCAACTCGGGGTGCCGCCCGCCCCGATCCTCAAGGGCGACAAAGGGGAACCGTGCTGGCCCGACGGCGTGGTGGGCAGTCTCACGCACTGCAGGGGCTACCGGGGCGCGGTGGTGGGGCGCGCCGGCTCGGTGCGCTCGGTCGGGATCGACGCCGAACCGCACGACGTGCTGCCCGACGGGGTGCTCGGCGCGATCGGGCTCGACGTGGAGCGCGACGAGATCGCCGCCCTGCCCGCGGGCCCGCACTGGGACCGGATCCTGTTCTGCGCCAAGGAGGCAACCTACAAGGCCTGGTACCCGCTGACCCGGCGCTGGCTGGGTTTCGAGGACGCCCACATCGTGTTCGACGTCGACCCGCGCGGTGGGGGGACCACCGGCGTGTTCGTGTCGACGATCCTGATCGACGGCGCCGCGCTGTCCGGTCCACCGCTGACGGCGCTGCGGGGCCGTTGGGCGGTCGAACGCGGGCTGGTGCTGACCGCGATCGTCCTGTGAGCGCGGCACCGGGACTCCCCGCCCCGGGACTCCCTGCCCCGGGAATCGTCGTGGTCGACAAACCGGCCGGCATGACCAGCCACGACGTCGTGGGCCGCTGCCGGCGGATCTTCGCCACCCGCAAGGTGGGCCACGCGGGGACGCTGGACCCGATGGCCACCGGCGTGCTGGTGGTCGGCGTCGAGCGCGCCACCAAGATCCTCGGCCTGCTGACGGCGGCCCCCAAGTCCTACGCCGCGACCATCCGCCTGGGCCAGACCACCACCACCGAGGACGCCGAAGGCGAAGTGCTGCAGACCCGTTCGGCCGCACACCTCGGCACAGCCGACATCGACGGCGCGGTCGCCGCGCTGCGCGGCGACATCGAGCAGGTGCCGTCGTCGGTGAGCGCGATCAAGGTCGGTGGCCAGCGCGCCTACCGGCTGGTCCGCGAGGGCCACGACGTCGAGTTGCCCGCCCGGCCGGTGCGCATCGACCGGTTCGACGTGCTGGACGTGCGGCCGAGCAGCGCCCCCCATGAGGGTCTGCTCGACGTGGACGTCGAGGTCGACTGCTCGTCGGGGACCTACATCCGGGCGCTGGCCCGCGACCTCGGCGCCGCACTCGGCGTCGGCGGGCACCTCACCGCGTTGCGGCGCACCCGCGTCGGGCGCTTCACCCTCGCCGAGGCGCTCTCCCTCGACGAGCTCGCCGAGCGGCCCCGGCTGAGCTGGACGCTGGACGAGGCGTGCCTGCTGATCTTCCCGCGCCGCGACCTCACCGCCGAGGAAGCCGAGGCGGCCGGCCACGGCCGGCCCCTGGCGGCGGCCGGCATCGACGGCGTCTACACCGCCTGCGCCGCAGACGGCCGGGTGATCGCCCTACTGCGAGACGAGGGTCCGGCGACCAAGTCGGTTGTGGTGATCCGCCCGGCCACCCTTTAGGACGTAGGCTTGGGTTCGTGCAGCGCTGGCGCGGCCGGGATGAGATCCCCACGGACTGGGGTCGATGCGTGCTCACCATCGGCGTCTTCGACGGTGTGCATCGCGGCCACGCCGAGCTGATCGCGCACGCGGTCAAGTCCGGACGCGCCCGCAACGTGCCGACGGTGCTGATGACCTTCGACCCGCACCCCATGGAAGTGGTCTACCCGGGCAGCCACCCGGCGCAGCTGACAACGCTGACCCGGCGCGCCGAGCTCGTCGAGGAGATGGGCGTCGACGTCTTCCTGGTGATGCCGTTCACCACGGATTTCATGAAGCTCACCCCGGAGCGCTACATCCACGAGCTGCTGGTGGAGGACCTGCACGTGGTGGAGGTGGTAGTCGGCGACAACTTCACCTTCGGTAAGAAGGCGGCGGGCAAGGTCGACACCCTGCGGCGCGCCGGCGAGCGGCTCGGCTTCGCGGTGGAGTCGATGTCGCTGCTGTCGGAACATCACAGCAACGAATCCGTGACGTTCTCCTCCACCTACATCCGGTCCTGCGTGGACGCCGGCGACGTGGTTGCGGCGGCGGACGCGCTCGGCCGCCCGCACCGCGTCGAAGGAGTCGTGGTCCGAGGTTTCGGCCGGGGCGCCGAGCTGGGGTATCCGACCGCGAACGTGGCCCCGCCGATGTTCTCGGCCATTCCAGCCGACGGGGTGTACGCCGCGTGGTTCACCGCCATCGGGCGCGGTCCGGTGACCGGCACCGTCGTCCCCGGCCAGCGCTATCAGGCGGCGGTGTCGATCGGGACGAATCCGACCTTCTCCGGTCGTGCCCGCACCGTCGAGGCCTTCGTCCTGGACAGCAGCGCCGACCTGTACGGCCAGTACGTCGCCCTGGACTTCGTCGGCCGGATCCGCGGGCAGCTTGCATTCGACTCCGTGGACGACCTGGTCGTGGCGATGGGCGAGGATACCGAGCGGGTGCGCCGGGTGCTCTCCGCCGACTGCTAGACTGCTCGACGTCAAGGGCGCGTGCTGCGGTTCGCGGTGGCCGCGCCGTCGATCACATGATCGCTGACCTTCGCGGACCTATTGATGGAGATGTTCTCGTGGCGCTGACAGCCGAGCAGAAAAAAGAAATCCTGGGCTCCTACGGCCTGCATGACACCGACACCGGCTCCCCGGAGGCGCAGGTGGCGATGCTGACCAAGCGGATCACCGACCTCACCGAGCACCTCAAGCAGCACAAGCATGACCACCACTCCCGGCGCGGCCTGCTGCTGCTGGTGGGTCGCCGCCGCCGGCTGCTCAAATACGTGTCCGAGGTCGACGTCGAGCGTTACCGCTCGCTCGTCGAGCGACTGGGTCTGCGTCGCTGATTTTTTCGGCCCCGTGTAGAGTAAGGGGCGTTCTGGGCCGTCGGCCCGGGCACACGGTGCGGTTCGCGCAGATCCGCGTGCGCCGTTCCAGCGCGTCACTACGCGATTCCAGAGGAACAACCCGGTCTGCATCGGGCGGTCCTCGGTAGTGGCTGCCGGGCTCTCCCGATCTGGGGCAGGTCGGCCGCTTCGATCGATGGCCGTAGCCGCATTCAGACTCGCTGGTCTGTGACCCCTCTGGTGCGTGCGACAACGCGAAACAGATGAATACCAGAGAGGCCGTACGGACGCAGATGTCTGTATCTGAAATTGACGAGGGCGTGTTCGAATCGACCGCCACCATTGACAACGGGAGCTTCGGCACCCGAACCATTCGTTTCGAGACCGGTCGGTTGGCCCAGCAGGCTGCCGGTGCCGTGGTCGCCTACCTCGACGACGAGACCATGATGCTGTCGGCGACCACCGCCAGCAAGAGCCCGAAGGAACACTTCGACTTCTTCCCGTTGACCGTCGACGTCGAGGAGCGCATGTACGCGGCCGGCCGCATCCCCGGCTCGTTCTTCCGCCGTGAGGGCCGGCCCTCCACCGACGCGATCCTGACCTGCCGCCTGATCGACCGCCCGCTGCGCCCGTCGTTCGTCGACGGCCTGCGCAACGAGATCCAGGTCGTGGTCACCATCATGTCGCTGGACCCCAACGACATGTACGACGTCGTCGCGATCAATGCGGCATCGGCGTCGACCCAATTGGCCGGCCTGCCGTTCTCGGGTCCGATCGGGGCCGTCCGGGTAGCCCTCATCGACGGCACCTGGGTCGCCTTCCCCACCGTCGAGCAACTCGAGCGCGCCGTGTTCGACATGGTGATCGCCGGCCGGGTCGTGGGCGCGCACGAGGGAACCCCCGACGTCGCGATCATGATGGTCGAGGCCGAGGCCACCGGGAAGGTCATCGAGCTCATCAGCGGGGGCGCACAGGCGCCGACCGAAGGCGTTGTCGCCCAGGGCCTGGAGGCCGCCAAGCCGTTCATCGCCACGCTGTGCGCAGCTCAGCAGAAGCTCGCCGACGCGGCCGCGAAGCCGACCGGCGAATTCCCGGTGTTCCCCGCTTACGGCGACGACGTCTACCACGCGGTGGCCGCGCTCGCCGCCGACGATCTGACGGCTGCGCTGAGCATCGCCGGCAAGGCCGACCGCGACCACCGCACGGAGGAGATCCGAGTCGAGGTCGCCGGGCGGCTCGTCGAGAGCTTCGCCGGCCGCGAGAAGGAGGTCAGCGCCGCCTACCGGTCGCTGACCAAGAAGCTGGTCCGCAAGCGCATCCTCAGCGACCACTTCCGCATCGACGGCCGGGGTATCACCGACATCCGCGCGCTGTCGGCCGAGGTGGCGGTGGTGCCGCGTGCGCACGGCAGCTCGCTGTTCCAGCGCGGCGAAACCCAGATCCTCGGGGTGACCACGCTCGACATGGTCAAGATGGCCCAGCAGATCGACTCGCTGGGGCCGGAAAAGTCCAAGCGGTACATGCACCACTACAACTTCCCGCCGTTCTCCACCGGCGAGACCGGTCGCGTCGGCTCACCCAAGCGCCGCGAGATCGGGCACGGCGCGCTGGCCGAGCGGGCCCTGCTGCCGGTGCTGCCCCCCGTCGACGAATTCCCCTACGCGATCCGCCAGGTGTCCGAGGCGTTGAGCTCCAACGGCTCGACGTCCATGGGTTCGGTCTGCGCATCGACCCTGGCGCTGCTCAACGCCGGTGTCCCGCTCAAGGCGCCGGTGGCCGGCATCGCGATGGGCCTGGTCTCCGACGACGTCGAGACCGCCGGAGGTGGCACCGAGCGCCGCTTCGTCACCCTGACCGACATCCTGGGCGCCGAGGACGCGTTCGGCGACATGGACTTCAAGGTCGCCGGCACCAAGGAGTTCGTCACCGCCCTGCAGTTGGACACCAAGCTCGACGGGATTCCCTCGGCGGTGTTGGCCGGCGCGCTCGAGCAGGCCAGGGACGCCCGGCTGACCATCCTCGCGGTGATGGCCGAGGCCATCGACGAGCCCGACGAGATGAGCCCGTATGCGCCGCGGGTCACCGCCATCAGGATTCCGGTCGACAAGATCGGTGAGGTCATCGGGCCCAAGGGCAAGATGATCAACTCGATCACCGAGGAGACCGGCGCGCAGATCTCCATCGAGGACGACGGCACCGTGTTCGTCGGCGCCGTCGACGGCCCCTCGGCGCAGGCGGCGATCGACCGGATCAACGCGATCGCCAACCCGCAGATGCCGACGATCGGCGAGCGGTTCCTCGGAACCGTCGTCAAGACAACCGATTTCGGCGCTTTCGTGTCGCTGGCACCCGGCCGCGACGGCCTGGTGCACATCTCGAAGCTCGGCGGGGGCAAGCGCATCGCGAAGGTCGAGGACGTCGTGAGCCTCGGCGACAAGCTGCGCGTCGAGATCGCCGACATCGACAAGCGGGGCAAGATCTCGCTGGTCATGGTGGCCGACGACGAGCAAGCCGGCCACGCCGACTCCGGGGCTCCGGCACCCGCGGTCGATGCCGCGCACTGACCCCAGGCTCACGGCAGTCCGTCGCACCGTCCTCCCGGGCGGTCTGCGGGTGGTCACCGAATACCTGCCCGCGGTGCGGTCGGTGTCGGTCGGGGTGTGGGTCGGCGTCGGCTCCCGCGACGAGGGCTCAACCGTGGCCGGGGCGGCGCATTTCCTGGAACACCTGCTGTTCAAGGCCACGCCCACCCGGACGGCGGTGGACATCGCCCAGGCGATGGACGCCGTCGGAGGTGAGCTGAACGCGTTCACCGCCAAAGAGCACACCTGCTACTACGCGCACGTCCTCGACAGTGACCTTGAACTGGCCGTTGACCTTGTCGCCGACGTGGTGCTCAACGGGTGCTGCACCGCCGAGGACGTCGACGTCGAACGCGACGTGGTCCTCGAGGAGATCGCCATGCGCGACGACGACCCCGAGGACGCCCTGGGCGACGTCTTCCTGGGGGCGCTGTTCGGCAGCCACCCCCTGGGCCGCCCCGTGATCGGCAGCGCGCAATCGGTGGCGGCGATGACGCGCAATCAGTTGCGCTCCTTCCACGTTCGTCGCTACACCCCCGAACGGATGGTCGTCGCGGTGGCCGGCAACGTCGACCACGCCGAGGTGGTCGCGCTGGTGCGGCGGCACTTCGGGCCGCACCTGGTTCGTGGGCGCCGGGCGCTCGCGCCGCGCAAGGGCGCCGGGCGGGTACCGGGCCGGCCCGGGTTGACGCTGGTCAATCGCGATTCCGAACAGGTCCACGTCTGCCTGGGCGTACGGACCCCCGGGCGCGGCGGACCGCATCGCTGGGCGCTGTCGGTGCTGCACACCGCACTCGGCGGCGGACTGAGCTCCCGGCTGTTCCAGGAGGTGCGGGAGTCGCGGGGCCTTGCCTATTCCATCTGCTCCACGCTGGACATCTTCGCCGACAACGGCGCCCTCTCGGTGTATGCCGCGTGCCTGCCGGAGCGTTTCGAAGACGTCATGAAGGTGACCGGTGATGTGCTCGAATCGGTGGCACGGGACGGGATCACCGAAGAGGAGTGCCGCATCGCCAAGGGGTCGCTGCGCGGCGGGCTCGTTCTCGGCCTGGAGGACTCCAGCTCCCGGATGAGCCGGTTGGGCCGCAACGAGTTGAACTACGGTGCGCAGCGCACCATCGAGCACTCCCTGCGCAAGATCGGCGAGGTGACCGCCGACGAGGTGAACGCGGAGGCCAGGCGATTGCTGAGCCAGCCTTACGGTGCCGCGGTGCTGGGGCCCTATAGGTCGAAACGATCACTGCCCCAACAACTTCGGGTAATGGTAAATTAGCCGAATGGTTCTTGGCTTCTGGGATCTGACGGTGCCCATCGTGGGTGCGCCGATGTCCGGCGGCCCGGGCACCCCCGCGTTGGCCGCGGCGGTGTCCAACGCCGGCGGTCTGGGCTTCGTCGCCGCGGGTCACATCACCGCTGACCAGTTCGCCGAGGACATCGCTGCGGCCCGCGCCGCCACCACCGGCCCGCTCGGCGTCAACCTGTTGGTCCCGCAACCCAGCGTCGCCGATTGGGTGGCGCTGAACTACTACGCCGACGAACTTCAGGAGATCGCCGACTTCTACCAGGTCGAGGTCGGGTATCCGGAGTCCGGCGACGACGACGACTGGGAGCGCAAGCTCGAGGTGGTGTCCGACATGCGCCCGGAGCTGGTGTCGTTCACGTTCGGCGCGCCGCCCCCTGACGTCATTGCCCGGCTGGGTGCCCTCGGTCTGCTGGTGATGGTCACCGTCACGTCGGCCTACGAGGCCGGGGTGGCGATTGCGGCCGGCGCGGACAGCTTGATCGTCCAGGGCCCCGGCGCGGGCGGGCACCGCGGCACGTTCGCCCCGGACATGGACCCCGGCACCGAGTCGCTGCACGACCTGATCGACCGCATCCACCGGGCGCACCGGGAGGTCCCCCTCGTCGCGGCGGGTGGGCTCGGCACCGCCGAGGACGTCGCTGCGGTGCTGCGCAGGGGAGCGATCGCCGCGCAGGTCGGGACAGCGCTGCTGCTGTCGGACGAGGCCGGCACCAACACGGCCCACCGGACGGCCATGAAGAACCAGCTCTACAGCAAGACGATCGTGTCCCGCGCCTTCATGGGTCGCTACGCGCGCGGGCTGGAAAACGAGTTCACCCGCGTGCTCGACAACGTGGCTCCGCTCGGTTACCCCGAGGTCAACCAGATGACGACGCCGATCCGCCAGGCTGCGGCGGCCATGGAGGATCCCAACGGGATGGACCTCTGGGTGGGCACGTCCTTCCGGGAAGCCCGCCCGGGGCCGGCCGCCGAGATCGTCGCCAGTCTCGTGGAGTGATCAGGCCAGGACGTTCGACCGGTCGGTGAACGGCAGATCCAGGGCGGCGGCCACCCGCTCGCACAGCAGCGACCCGCCGTGCGTCGACAAGCCCCTCGCCAGGGCGGGATCGGACCGGCACGCCGCCTGCCAGCCGTGATCGGCGATCGCGACCACATACGGCATGGTCGCATTGGTCAGCGCCGCGGTCGACGTCTTCGGCACCGCGCTGGGGATGTTCGCGACGCAGTAGAACACGGTGTCGTGCACGGTGAACGTCGGGCATTCGTGGGTGGTCGGATGGGAGTCCTCGAAGCAGCCGCCCTGGTCGATGGAGATGTCCACCAGCACCGCCCCGCTCTTCATCCGTTCGACGAGCGAATGGGAGACCAGGGTGGGCGCCTTCGCGCCGGGCACCAGGACGGCACCGATCACCAGGTCGGCGCGTGTGACGGCGCCCGCCAGCTCGTAGGCCGAGGAATAGCGGGTGCTGATGCGGCCGGCGAACTCGGCGTCCAGCAGCCGGAGTTTGGTCAGGTCGATGTCGAACACCATCACGCTGGCGCCCATTCCGCTGGCGACCCGGGCGGCGTTGTAGCCGGCCGTGCCCGCGCCGATCACCACGACGTCGGCGCCCTTGACGCCCGGCACCCCGCCCATCAGCACGCCCCGCCCGCCCTCGGTCTTCATCAGGTGGTAGGCGCCGGCCTGTGCGGCGAGCCGCCCTGCGACCTCGCTCATCGGGGCCAGCAGCGGCAGCGTTCCGTCGGCAGTCTGGACGGTCTCGTAGGCGATGGAGGTGGTGCCGGAGGCCAGCAGCGCGTCGGTGCAGGCCCGTGACGCGGCCAAGTGCAGGTAGGTGAACAGGACCTGGCCTTCGCGCACCAGGCCGTATTCGGGCGGGAGCGGTTCCTTGACCTTGAGCAGCAGGTCGGCGTCGGCCCAGACCTGGTCGGCGGTGGGGGACAGTTGGGCGCCGGCCGTCGCGAACTCGTCGTCGGTGATGGCTGATCCGTTGCCGGCACCGCACTGGACGATCACCTCGTGGCCGCGGTGGGTCAGTTCGGCGACACCGGCCGGGGTGATGGCCACCCGGAACTCGCTGTCCTTGATCTCGGTCGGAACGCCGATGCGCATAGCTAAAGCAGCCGACGGTGCGCGCCGAGGTGGGGCAGGGCGGTGGTCAAAGCATCGTCGCGGCTGAGGCGGTAGCCGAGGTGAGCTACAGAGAGACCGGGCGCCGGCTCCCAATCCAGGGTGCGGCCGTCGGCGCGGAAGTTGTTCCTTTCGTAAAACAAACGGCCCTTGGCGTTCTTCTCGGCGCACCAGAGGATCACATCAACGGCGGGACAGACACGCAGGAGGGTGTCGATCATGAGGCCGCCGATGCCGTGCCGTTGCAGTCCGTCGGCGACGTAGAGAGCATCGATGTGAATCGAACCCGGCTCGGCCTCCGTCGGCCCGAAGATCATCACACCGATCGCGTGGCCCTCGAACTCGGCGACCCACATCGCCCAACCGGGGCGACTGAGGGTTTTGGGGTAGAGCTCGTTGACCCAGTGTTCGGGTGTCCCCAGGGTGTCCAGGAGCGGCTCGGGCACGATGCCGGCCCACGACCGTCGCCACACTGCATAGTGCATCGCGGCGACGCGGGCGAAGTCGCTCGGCCCTGCCGCGCGGATCGTCAGCTCGCTCGATGTCACATGCTCCAGGCTAGAGAATTACCGGCTGGCTGTGCGTGAAAGACTCTCTGCATGGCTAAGCCGCCGCTGTCGATGACACCGACCGGCTGGTTCCAGGTGGCCTGGTCCGACGAGATCGGTGTGGGCGACGTCCGCACGATGACGTACTTCGGCCAGGAGATGGTGGCCTGGCGGGCCGAGTCCGGTCGGCTCACGGTGATGAACGCCTACTGCGAACACCTTGGCGCGCACCTGGGCCACGGCGGCAGCGTCGTCGGCGAGGCGTTGCAGTGCCCGTTCCACGGGTGGCAGTGGAGCGCGGAGGGCCGCAACGTCTGCATCCCGTACCAGGATCACCCCAACCGCGGCAGGCGCATGCGCACCTATCCGGTTGTGGAGCGCAACGAGGCGGTGTACATCTGGCACGACGTGGACCGCCGCGAGCCCTACTTCGACCCGCCGGACGTCTTCGCCGCGTTCGGCGACGGCAGCAGCGCGGCCGACTACTACCCGCAGCAGCGGCTGTACCGGGAGCGCCTCGAGTTGCATCCGCAGTACGTCCTCGAAAACGGGGTCGACTTCGCGCATTTCAAGTTCGTCCACCACACCCCGATCGTCCCGGTCTTCACCCGCCACGATTTCGCCGACGCCGTGTCCTACGTCGACTTCACGATCACGTTCGAGGGCGACGACGGTCAGCGGATCGAGGACGTCAACAGCGGCGTCGAGGCCATCAACGGCGGCTTGGGTATCGCGGTCACCAAGAGCTGGGGCATGGTGGACAACCGCACCATCTCCGCGATCACCCCGGTCGACGAGTCCACCTCCGACGTCCGGTTCATGGTCTATATCGGTCGTCCGGGGAGCCCTCCGGGAGGTACCGACCCGGCGCGGGCCGAGCTCAAAGCCCGCGAGTTCGGGCAGGAGGTGATCCGCCAGTTCAGCCAGGACATCGAGATCTGGGCGCACCAGCGCTACGCCGAGCAGCCGGCGCTGACCAGCGGCGAATACGACGGGTTCACGGCGATCCGCACCTGGGCCACGCAGTTCTATCCCGAGAGAGGCTGACCTTAAATGAGTGCAACCGCCCGACCGATCCGCGTCTTCCAGGTGGCGACCGGCAACGTCGGCAAGGAGATGATCAGGCGCCTGGCTACCCGCCCT
>Ga0164296_1002856_pt1 | contig 16749 bp, 12 predicted proteins | sample GEODES057metaG_FD_113533 | JGI IMG/M metagenome (GOLD analysis project Ga0164296, IMG submission 113533) | Dystrophic lake water microbial communities from Trout Bog Lake, Wisconsin, USA - GEODES057 metaG | ecosystem: Environmental > Aquatic > Freshwater > Lake | place: USA: Trout Bog Lake... | reverse complement strand
GTGTCTGGAATTGCAATCAATGTGTCTGGAATTGCAATCAATGTGTCTGGAATTGCAATCAATGTGTCTGGAATTGCAATCAATGTGTCTGGAATCGCAATCAATGTGTCTGGAATTGCAATCGATGTATAATTTATGGTGGTTTGGGTGTAGAAACACGTCTTACAACCATTTTCAGGTCATGTATTGGGATGTTTTGAGGAGTAAATTGGCATTTTTGAGGGATTGTTGGTGTGCGGGAGGGGTGGTTTTTGAATAATCCTTGTTTTCATTGTTTAAACATTTCATTTTTAAGTGTAAACCTATTTTAGGACAAGTCATTTCACATCAAAATAGTTCTGATTTACACTGAAAACTTTCGTAAAAATTATAATGTAAACTATTGTTTTCCTCACATCCTGAAATAAAAGTTAATATTTAGGTAACATTGGCTGTCTATGTTTGCGTCCTAAACAAAAACTTTATTATGAAGAAAAATTTGATTCTTGTACTTCAAGCTATCATTTTCGTTTGCTTATCAATTTCAAGTTATGCGCAAGAGACCACTGCTACTTTGGGTGGTCAAGTTAAAGACAGCAAAGGTGCTTTGCTGAGTGGCGTTACAGTAGTAGTAAAACACATCCCTACAGGTGCCACAACATCTACACAGACTAACAACAAGGGTAGTTTTTATGTTTCCAACCTTCAATCAGGTGGTCCTTACGACATTACTTTTAGTCATGTTGGTTTGAAAACAGAAGAGAAAAGTGACTACAATCTTTCTCTAGGTTCAAATTCAATAAACATTAAATTGGTAGAAAGCACTGCTAATTTGAATGAAGTAGTTGTGAAAAGTAAAGGTAGTTTTAGAACTGGTGCCGGTGTTCAGATTGGTCAAAACCAAATAAAGAACATGCCTGCTATCAACAGAAGTCTTCAAGACATCACTCGTTTGACCCCTCAAAGCAACAACAACTCATTTGGTGGTACCAATTTCCGTTACAACAACGTAACAGTGGATGGTGCTATCAACAATGATGCAATTGGTTTTAGTCCTTCAGTGGGTGGTCAAACTGCTGTTTCTGGTCAGCCAGGAAGTAGTACCCGTACTTCCCCTTTCTCATTGGATGCCATTCAAGATGTACAAGTTTATGTGGCACCTTACGATGTGAAGATTGGTAATTTTACTGGTGGTAGCGTTAATGCCGTTACTCGCAGTGGTACAAATACTTTTACAGGTTCAATATATGGTTACGGTTCTGGTGCGTTTTTAATAGGGCCAAATTTCTCTGGTGGAGATAATTCAGCCGAGCCATCTAGCTTTTATAATGCTCAAACTGGCTTTAGATTAGGATTCCCTATTATCAAGGATAAATTATTCTTCTTTACAAACGAAGAAATTACCCGCCGTGTTGATCCAGTTATCCAAGGTGCAGGAACTTACCCAACGCTTATTACTCTTAAACAAGCTCAACAAATTGATTCTACTATGAGGTCTTGGGGTGCTGGTAGTGCTGGTGCTTATGGCAATACTAGCATCTATTCTAATTCAAATAAATTCTTCAATCGCTTGGATTGGGTTATCAATCAGAAGAATAAATTGTCTCTTAGAAACAATACAGTGTTTTCTCAATCTACCAACCTTCAACGTGATAATCAAGATTTCCGTTTTGGGGGTATAGATTATGTAACAACAAACCGTAATTCTTCAACTGTTGCTGAATTGAAATCAAAAATTTCAAATAGTGTTTCAAATAGTGCTGTTGTAGGATACTCTTCAATGCACGATACAAGAGACCCAGTTTCAAATGTTCAGTTGCCTCAAATTGAGATTACAGCACCTGCAGGAACCATCTTTTTGGGTACCGACCGTGAAGCTTCTATTTTTAACATGAAGCAAAAAGCACTTGAAATTACTGATAATGTAACAATCTCAAAAGGCAACAATACCATTACACTTGGTACGCACAATGAATTGTATGACATTACTTATGGTTTTGTAAACGCGTGGAACGGACGTGTTGCTTATGCAAGTGTGGATAGTTTTATAAACAATGACCCTAGCCGTGTACGTACAAATTACAACTATGCTGATAACACAAGGGCAAGCATCATGGCAAACCCTCCTGCTAAGTTTAAGGTAAATATGTTTAGTGCTTATGCAGAAGATGAAATTCGTTTGGGTAATTTAAAAATCACTCCAGGTCTTCGTATAGATTTAGCGGATATGCCAAACAAGCAGCCGCTTAGTAGCAAAACAACTGGTGCACCAGTTGATGCTAATTATGGAACTACATACACCTATACACATCCAAAAGACATTAAAAATAATTTCTTGGGTAAACCAGAAATCTCTCCACGTATAGGATTCAACTATGATGTAAAAGGCGACCAAAGCATCATCATCAGAGGTGGTACAGGTATCTTTACTGGTCGTATTCCTTTTGCTTGGCTGGGGTATGCTTATTACAACAACGGGGTTACTTATGGTGCTTACGATAAAAACAAAATTGTTAGCGGTACTTCTACTGCAATAGTACCAGGTACTAATCCTGTAACTGCTGCTATAGCAAGCAATAATGGTGAAGCAAATTTTGTGACTCAACAAGGTGGAAGCGTAACAAATGCTAATGGTGCTACACAAGTAGATATGATTGACAATAACTTTAAATTGCCAGAAGCATGGAGAAGTAGTTTGGCTGTTGATTATACAACTCAAAACAAATGGAAACTGACTTTAGAAGGTATGTACACCAAAGTACTTGAAGATGTTAAGTTTCAACAAGTAAATTATGTAGATAACCCTACTTATTGGGCTTATGATACCAAGCACCAACAGCCAATTTACTCTGGCGCGAAAATTAACCCGTTATTTACCAATGCATACCTTTTGTCTAATACCACTGAGGGTTACAGATATAGCTTAACGGCTCAGGTTTCTAAGGCATTTGATTTCGGATTGACTGCGATGGTGGCTTATACTTTTGGTCACTCTAAGGATATTTCAAACGGTATCCGTAATTCAATGGAATCTAACTGGCAGTTGAACCCAGCTTTAAGTCCTAACAATCCTGGCTTGGCTAATTCAAACTTTGATATCAGAAATCGTATCGTTTCATCTGCAAACTACAGGCTAGATTGGGGTAAAAAAGGTAAATATGTAAGCAACTTCACTTTGTTTGCTAGTTTGGCTTCTGGTACTCCATATACTTATGGTATCATTGCTGTAATTGATGGTACAGGACAACAAACAAGTTTAGTGTACATCCCAACAAAAGCCGAAGAAGGCACTTTCTTTACCAATGCAACACAGCAAGCTGCTTTTGATGCTTATGTTGATGGAAATAAATACCTAAGCTCACGTCGTGGAAACTTCACTGAGCGTAATGGTGCACGTACACCTTGGAACAATCAAGCAGACTTCCGTTTTACACAAGATTATAATTTCTTATCAAAAGGAAAGACTCGTACACTTTCATTTACTTTTGATATAGTAAACCTTACTAACTTGATTGATAAGAATTGGGGTTGGGTATATTACTCACCAGACACTTATAATTCATTGTCTCCAATTGGGTTGAAGATTAAGGCTTCTTCTTCTCCAACAACAGTTAATCCTACTTATTCTTTCACTAATCCAAATACTAGTAACTTGCCTTCTACTAGTGGTGCTGTAGGACATTCTTATAGTATCGATCCTTTTGCATCACGTTTTCAAATGCAAGCAGGACTTAGGTATACGTTTTAGTATCTAGTCATTTTCGAGATAATAAAAGCGGCTTTCTTAATAAGAGAAGCCGCTTTTTTGTTTTACGCTATATTATCTTATTGTTAAGTAATTTTTAACGAAATATATATAAACTTTATCACACTACCTTCGAAAAATAATTTTACAAACAATGGGAGTCAATAATATTGGTAGTTTCTTTATGCCTAAAAACAAAATATTCTACGAGTTATTTGAGGAAGTTGCTAATACGGTTGTTGAAATGGGCATTCAACTAAAAAAAGTGGTTATAGAACCAGATAGGGATAAAAGATTACCAATTATAAAATACATTGAAGACCTTGAACACAGGAATGATGATTTTACCCATAAAGTATTCACTGAATTAGGTAAAAACTTTATCACCCCTTTTGATAGGGCAGACATTCACTACCTCGCTATTGCACTAGATGACATTTGCGACCTGATAAATAGTTCGGCTAAAAAGATAAATATCTATAATGTCAATCCAAACGATACAGGCATCATAAAAATGGCTGATCTTATAGAACAGGGTTGCAATGAAATAAAGGTTGCTGTTTATGGGTTAAGGGATTTGAATAACATTAAAAGAATGTCTGACGCATTGGTGAGGGTGAACAGTATTGAAAACCAAGCCGATGATGTGTACGATATGTGTATTGAATATTTGTTTGAATCGGAGAGTGATTCAAAAGAACTTATAAAGAAAAGAGATATTTATCAAGCCCTTGAAAGGGCAACTGACAAATGTGAAGATGCCGCCAATGTGATAGAAAGCATTATTATTAAATATGCCTGATAAGTATTTGTATTACTCAAGCAATCATTAATATCTAAACGCAGAAGAAACGAAACTTGTAAGTAATTTCAAAAAACTGCCCCTTCCCTACTCACTATTTACTGTTAACTGATTACTGTTAACTGTTCACTGATTCCTAATAAAGCCTATTCGCCTTCATCCAAACAAATACCCAATCAAGCCAATTGTCTGGTTCATCTTTGTTGTGCAATCCAAAGCCATGTCCCCCTTTTTGTAGGATATGTATTTCCGCAGGAACTTTATTTCTTTTCAATGCCAAAAAGAATTCAAGGCTGTTTTCTACTTTCACTGCCTTGTCGTCTGCGGCATGTATCAAAAAGGTAGGAGGCGTATTTGGCGTTACTTGAAGTTCATTACTGTACAGTTTAATCTTTTCTTCCGAAGGGTTCTTGCCAAGCATATTATCCCGACTGCCCTTGTGTGCAAGGCTGTCTGTAAAGCTGATTACAGGATAACCAAGTACCAAAAAGTCTGGTCGTAGGTTTGTATTTTCTGTATTGGAGATAAGGCTTTCGGTGTAATGCGTACCTAATGTAGAAGCCAAATGACCACCCGCAGAGAAACCCATTACCCCAACATTATTTGGATTGATATTGAATTCGCTTGCCCTATCGCGAACCAACTTGATAGCCTGTTGCGCATCCATCAAGGCAACGGTCTCTATATTTTCAGCACAAGCTGCATCAATGGGTTGTCTATATTTTAATACAAAAGCTGCTATTCCTTGTTTATTGTACTCTTCTGCAACTTGGTAACCTTCGTGGTCAATGGCTAAACGTGCATAGCCACCACCCGGACAAATAATCACGGCAGCCTTGGCACTGTCTCTCTTTTCTGGCAAATAGGCATACAAAACAGGGACAGTAATGCCACCCACACGACCAGGAAGTGGGGAGGTTTCTACCACAGTGCAGGGTTTGCTATTGGGTATTGCCCCATTGTACAAAGGGATAATTGTTTGTGCGGAAACCATAGTAGTAAGTATTGGTGACAAGATAGATAAAATCTGATTCTTTAAATTCATAGTGGCAATCATTTATTTGAAAGTGTAAAAGTAATGTTTGATTTTGGAAGATTAATCATCGTATTTCCTTTTTGGTTTGGGTTTAAACTCCAATTGTTCAATTAGTGCCTCTGGCGTAGGATTATTCGTTATGCCAACTGCTACCTGAAACAATATTAGATAAATAACTAGCGAAACCAATAATTCGTCCCACAATATCCAATAACCCCAAATACTATAGATGACTGCTTTTTTAGGATTGGTACTGTCATAAATGACTTCTATTTTATCACTTTCATTCAATGGGCGCAATGGATAACTGGCTTTTACACTGTATTTATTTGCCCCAACAGAAAAGTTGGCAAAGGGAACGATAACTTGTGTTGCTGAATCTTTTGCAAAATGAATGGTTGCCGACGTTATCTCCCCATCAAAATAATCGGGCTGCCTTGCGAAGATTACGAAGCAACCATACAAAGCAAGATAAATCAACGAGATACTTCTGTACATAGTTTATAAATTCCCTTTTAGGGGTCAGGGGCTCTAATTCAAACTCCTAAAATCTACTGGTACCAGCTTGCTCACGCCTGGTTCCTGCATGGTCACACCATAAATCACATCCACCGCACCCATTGTTTGCTTGTTGTGGGTAACGATGATGAACTGCGAATTGTCACTAAACTTCTTAATCATCTGAGTGAATTTACCAACGTTCGCATCATCAAGCGGTGCATCTACTTCATCCAAAATACAGAAAGGGGCAGGTTTAATCAAGTATATAGCGAACAACAAAGCCGTTGCTGTCAACGTTTTTTCCCCACCACTCAACTGCGTAATGGAAGATGGACGCTTACCTTTTGGCTTAGCAATGATTTCTATACCAGTTTCTGCCAAGTTCTCAGGGTTTACCAATATCATATCGGCAGTATCTTCTTCTGTAAACAATGCTTTGAATACCTTTTGGAAATTGTCCCTCACTTGATTGAATGTATCTAAAAACAATTGGTTGGCAGTCGATTCCACTTCTTGGATTGTTTGTAACAGACTATCTTTTGCACTCACCAAATCATTCTTTTGTTCTAAAATGAAGTCATATCTTTTCTTCATTTCGGTGTAGGCTTCAATGGCAGTTGGGTTTATCTCACCCATATTGTCAATACGTTTCCTCAATCTGTCGTTGGTGGATTGCAATTCCTCAAGCGTCGATGCGGTAATGCGCGGCTCTTCCAATATCTTATCCAAATCAACCTTAAACTCCACTTGCAAGCGTTCTTTCATACCCGCAAGTTGTAGTTTTAGCTCGTTCAGTTTGTCTTTTAGTTCATTCAGCACATTGTCAAGCAGTTCCTTACTCTTTATTTTCTGCTTTAACTCGCCTTCTTTTGTTTGTAATGTATTCCGAAGGTTATAAAAAGCCTGATCAGCCTCATTCAGCTTTTTCTCTTCCTCTTCTTTTGTTTTTAATAATGCAAGCAGACCATTTTCACTTGCAGCTAATGCCTGCTCACCTTGCAGAATAGCAGAAGCTGCATCGCCCAATTGCTTAGTATTATTTTCAATCTGCGTATGCAAATCATTCAATTGTTTTTGCTTGAAAGTAAGTTCCTGTTGCAACGTGGTTAGCTTGCTTTGCTGACGGGTCAACTGTAAATTGTTCTCATTGTATTGCGCAGATGCCGTTTGATAATCCCTTTCCGCCAGCTTATAATCGCCTTCCACCAATTGCAAATCAGAAGCCGTTTGTTGCAATTGCTTATTCAGCGACAACAAGTTTTCCCTTGTGATAGCGATTGCCTCTTGTTCATCCGCAAGACGTTCCTGCAAATCTTCGAGCCTTTGTTGAGCGGTAGTTTGCGAAGCCTGTGTATTTTCTATCTTGTTTTTAGTGGCAAAAGTTTGGTTGGTCAACTGATTTATTTCTGCCTCAGTCTGCTTGATGGCAGTCTCTTTCAACTGCTGATTAAACACCAACACTTTATCGTGAATCGTTTTAATTTCTGTTTTTAAGGTTTGAACAATGTCATCCTGTTGCTCAATTTCCTTAGTTAGTTTCTCCAAGTTTTTGGCACGGCCAATCTTCTTTCCTTCGAATAAACCAACGCTTCCTCCCGTTAAAGTGTATTTCCCTTGAACATATTTCCCTGACTTTTCTAACACGATACAATCGGTAGGGGCATCCTCAAATGCAGATTCATCTTCCGCAATAAAAACATTGCCCAATAAGTAAGCTGCCAAGTTTTTATATTGGTCATCCACCTCAATTACATCCAATGCCTTTGTGGAATTGGTGGGTTGTTTTGCATTCGTATCAGCAGGGATAATCTTATCCAACAAAAAGAAGTTTGCCTTTCCTTTTTTGTTGGCATCTAACAAACGAACTGCTTCCATCCCCTCTGCCAAATTATTCACCACATAATAATTCAGGTATGGTTCCAACACATTTTCAACAGCAGCCCTGTAATGCTCATTTACATAAATAATATCCGAAAGGATAGGCGAAGAATGGTTCCAATTGGGGTTCTTGTGCAAGAACTTGATACTTGCTGGATAGCCTTCCATAGAATCCACCAAGCTTTTTAACAACGCATATTCATTGCGTTTGCTGTCCAGCTTCCTGTTTTCTTCGGCTAGTTTGTTGCGCAATCCTTCCAGTTCCTGTTGCGAATTGAATATGTTTTGCTTTGCCGATTCGTGTGCTTCCTGCAACTCCAATAACTCCCCACGCTTGTCTGTCAGCAATTCTTCTTTCTCTACCAATTCTGCTTCCAATTGCTTCAAAACATGACTCCTGTTTTGTTGTTCATCCTGTAATTGTGTAGAAGAACGTTGCAAATTATTGATGGAAGTATCGGCAACGGCCACCTTCTTTTCTGCATCAAACTGGTTGCGTTGTATGCTTTGGTATTGCGCCCTCAACGTATCTAACCCACTTCTTTTCTCGTCAAATATTTCCCTTTTCTCCTCAATGGATTGTTTTGCAGCGGCAACTGTAAGCTGTAATTCCTGCAACAGCTTGCTTTCCTGCGTCACTTGCAGTTGCGTGTATTGTATGCTGTCTGCCAAATTCTTCAACTGACCTTCTGCCTTCGACAAAAAGTCTTTCAGCCCACCTTCTTTTTCCTTTAGGTAATTAAGTTTTTGAACGGCAAGGTTCTTCTCGTTCTCTTTCGACTTAAGCGTTTGTTGCAACTCATTAAAAGCAGCTTGCTTATCATGTAACGCCTTTTCTTTCTCAATCAATCCAAGCTTTTCTTGTTCTAGTGCGGCTTCTTCGGTAGCAATCTCAGCATCCAACTTAGCTTTCTTGTCAAGCTCAGTAGCTTGTTGCTCATTGATATTTCTATAGGTGATGTTGAAGCCTTCCAATGCAGCTTTGGCAAGTTCTATCGCCACTTCTTTGTATTCCTTCTTTACCTCAAGGTATTTCTCCGCCTTCTTGGCTTGACTTTCCAGTATCTTCAATTGATTGCTAATCTCAAACAACAGGTCTTCAATCCTTGCCAAATCCTGTTCAGTGGCATCCAATTTATTCTTTGCCTCTTTCTTCCTTGTCTTGTAAATGGTGATGCCAGCAGCTTGTTCAAGCATCCTACGGCGACTATTTTCTTTGTCTCGGATAATGTCGTCTACCATCCCCAATTCAATAATGGCATAGCTGTCGGTGCTGATACCCGTATCCAAAAACAGATTGTGGATGTCTTTCAAGCGGCAGGTTACATCGTTCAATTTGTATTCGCTCTCACCATTTTTAAAGAAACGACGGGTAACGGTAACGGTACTAAATTCGGTAGGAAGCAGGTTGCGAGTGTTCTCGAAAGTAAGGCTCACTTCGGCCAAGCCACTTGCACTGCGGCTTTTGGAACCATTGAACACGAGTGCACTTTGGTTTTCGCTGCGCAATGCACTGATTTTTTGTTCGCCAATCACCCAACGGATACTATCAATGATATTGCTTTTGCCACAGCCATTAGGCCCGATGATGCCCGTGATACCCTCATCAAAGCTCAATACCGTTTTGTCAGCAAAGCTTTTGAACCCCTTTATTTCTAAACTCTTTAATCGCATACCTTTTTAATCTAGTCTGCGAACATACACCACAAATAAAAGAATAGCAAGGGGGCAAAAATTGGTGTGGAGAACTGGTGGGAAAATGGGGGAAGGATGGGTAAGTCGACTTCCTATATACTGATTTGCTATTGAGTTTTATTATTACTATTCTTATTGGATTTATACACAAAAACACCTGCTAATCCTACAATTACAGCAGTGGCTATCGTAGCTGCTTGGTTAGGATATCCAAGGTAAAGACAATAAACACACAAGCCTACAATAAATGAAACAGCTAACATTGCCAATGTTTGACCTCTCCTAAAAGTGAAACTATCCCTCTTGTGCTGTAACTCTTGATTAGCCAAAATAATGCTGTCGTTAGTATGCCGATGAGATTGTTCCTTTTCAGCCATTACAACAATTCTTTCTGCAAATCCTGGCTGTATTTGATTGTAATGATTGAGTGTATTGGGGTCAGGTATAGGACCGATATGCTGTTGCATAATCGTAGTAACTTGATTATTGCCCTTAGGCTTGTTTGGCTGTTGCATTGTTTATGCTGGTTTCTAGTAAATCATAAGAGGACATTAAATCATTCCTTACCGCACTCCAATCTCCATTTAATTTTTCCGCATCATCTTGAAAACCATTTACAGTAGAAACTTTAATATTGCTTTTTGTACTATTTAATGTTTCAGAAATGCTTGAATTATGACAATTAAAAGCGAATAAGTTAAGGCCGTTAATAAATCCGCTCATTAATATACTTGTCCTATATTTTATTGCTTTCATCGATTAAATCTTTTCTTTTTTAACAAATCTTAATTAGACAACTAATACACTATTAATAAGAATGTCTTTTACAAATATATCTTGTATTTCTATATTTTGTTGGCGAAGGTAAATATTTTGCTCTTAATAACAGAAATCATATTCAATATGAACAAACAAAGTTTTTCTCACTCTCTCACCAATACTTTCGATTGAATGATTTCTCTATTAGGAACGCTGTTTCTTGTTCTTTTGTGTACTCAGCTTCTTCAGTTTTTCCACTTGCCTTTTTGCATCCACCAGTGAAATAGGCGGCTGTTTAGCTATTATTTCCATTCCCTTTTTCGCTCTCTCCTGAAATGATATGTTGTAGTTCATATTTAATGCTGTTAATGATACACTTTATTTTAATTAGACAATCCGCTTATTTTAAACAAATATAGCGATAGAAATCAGATTGGCATAATTGCAACTTCTTTTTCAATTACACGCCACTCGCATGGAATTGGGAATGGAGCAAAATAGGGTGTGGAGAACTGGTGGAAAAAGTGAAGGAGATAGGGGAAGGGTAGTTTCCTGTAACTCTATCTACAAAACAAAATATTAGAATGGTAAATAGACAAAAGGGGGGCCTATATCATCACTTCCAGCAGCTTCTCAGGATAAAAATATTAGTTCTTTGAATCAATAAAAGTAAATATTCAAGCCTCGAAGCACATGCTGCGAGTCTCGAAGGTTAGCCTTTATTGATTCAAATAAAATATTACAGGGGATTATTAGTCTCCACTTTCGTAAGTGTTGCGTTAGCGTAACTTGAGTGTACTAGTCATACCAGATTGTAACTGGAATATTACTCGGTCGATGCCAATAATATACTTTCGCTGAAAAAACTCTTTTGTATGCACAAACAAACCTTCTTCCATTCGCTACGCAATGCTTTCGATGGATTGTTTTCTTTTTTTAGAACTGAACGAAATGGACAGATACAGTTGGCAATTGCTTTGTTGGTAGTCATTGCTGGGTTCTTTTTCAAGATAAATAGTCTAGAATGGGTGGCAATTTTATTGTGTATAGCCATTGTAATCTCTTTGGAAATGATAAATAGCGCTTTGGAAAAACTATCCGACCATGTAGAGCCAAACTACAATCCCGTAATAAAAGCCGTAAAAGATATTTCAGCAGCGGCGGTGTTGTGGTCTGTCATAGTATCTGTGGTTATTGGTTTTGTTATTTTTATTCCAAGGATAATTGCTTTGTTTTAATGAAAGTTAGGTAAGTGCCTTTGCTTAGTATCCTTATTTATACGGCTGATAAATAAAAGGGCTACCACAATTGTTTCGTGATAGCCCATGCTTTTGTTGGCAAACAAATTTTTATTCCTTTACAAACTGACTAACCACTCTCGTTCCCTCATTCTCATAAGAAACGAAGTAGTTAGATTTTGCAAATACACTTGCATCGATGCTTGTTTGAGTAGCCCCTAATACAACAGATTTTATTAGAATAATCCTTCCATCAACAGTTGTTATTTTTATATATGCACCAATAGTTGCTTTTGGATGATTGATGAAAAGAGCATTGATAACCGGGTTTGGAGAGAGGATTATTTTATTTATGGAAGACATGTTTCCTTCCAATGTAATGGTTTTGCTGTATTTGAAACTGCCATTATTATCAATCATTTTCAAGCGATAATATTCTTTGCCTTGCAAAATGGAAGCATCGTTATAATGATAATCACTACCCGCAACCAACTTTTCGGCAAGGATGGTGGCAATGCTGTAAAAGATGGTGGCATCAGTACTTTTCTCTATTTCAAAGCGATTAAAATTGATTTCGGAAGTTGTTTGCCAGTTTAATTCTGCTTTATTATCAACGATAGCAGTTGTAAACGAGATAAGGTCAACGGGCAAACCTCCACAAATATTTACTGGGCTTGAAGAGTTTTGGGGAACAAAAGACGTACTTGTACTAAAATCGGAAGAGTTGTCTCCAATATTCGCACAGCCACTATTAGCCCTTACCAAACATTTTTTAGCTGTCAACGCAGGTGATGGGGCGGTTTCGTAACCAGTGGCAGTTGGGCCGTACCCCACTAAATCTATGGCTGTACTATCTCCAATCCCATTATCTGGCAAAGGATTTATAGTATTTACCAAAGCAACTTTTCCTGTGGTGGCACTTAGGTTAATGGTTCCAATCACATCTGCCGTGGGCAATGCAACTCCGGCCGACCCACTGCCACCTAACTGAATCAGATAGTAACTGCCAGCTGGGATTATTGCATTGATAGGTTGCACTTTCCAGCTACTAGATGTGGCAGGGGCATACTGCACAGAATAGTTTGTCAAAGAAATTGGGGAAGCGGTTGGGTTGAACAACTCTATGAAGTCGTTCGTATAAAGTGCCCCCGTATTGCTTCCACCACCGTAGAGTGCACCGATTACTACGTGGTTTACTTGTGCTTTTGCAGTTGTAACAAGTACAAAAACAAATAGAATTGTTGCGTAAATTGACTTCATAATTATGATGTATTATTTTATTTCGCTTGAAGGAAGGTTATTATTCAACTATCAAACAATATGGGTACAACTTGGCTTTAATGTGTATAACTCAACAATGATTTTATACAGGCGCATTTATTTACTTTCGCCACTCAATCTACAATTGATGCGATTATATAAATTGATTTTTGGGTTACTTGCATTCTTACCTTTCTTGGGTATTGCTCAATTGCATACCTACGTTTCGGGTAAGGTGATTGACGAAAACGATGCGCCATTGCAAGGTGTGACAATCCAGATGCTTAACAAGGCAAAAAGCACGACTACTGATTCTAACGGTATATTCAAGATGTCGATTAGTCCGAATAAACCTTTTGCACTTATATTTTCCTCTATTGGCCACACAACCGTCCAGAAAAGTTTTATTGTTGGTGCAGGTAAGAATGAAAAAGTAATCATCCGATTGATGCCAACTGTGAGACAATTAAAAGATGTGGTGATTACGAATAGCAGTACAAGAAGGGAATCTGGTTCTGTGAGTATCGATGCTTCGAAAACGAACCTTAACCCATCACCACTCAATAATGTTGAGAGTCTAATTAAAGTATTTGTAGGTAGCAACAACGAATTGACCTCGCAATACACAGTGCGAGGGGGCAACTACGACGAGAACCTGATTTATGTAAATGACTTCGAGATTTTCAAACCATACTTGATAAGTAGTGGGCAGCAGGAGGGATTGAGTTTTATAAATCCAGCTATGACGGGTGGGATAAAGTTTTATACAGGAGGTTATCAGTCAAAATACGGGGACAAACTAAGTAGCGTGTTGGACATTACCTATCGCAAGCCAACCAAATTTGGTATGGATGTTTATACCGGTCTATTGGAACAAGGTTTGCATCTGGAAGGAACAGCCAATAAAAATAAAATCACTTATGAGTTTGGTGTACGAAACCGAACCAACAGAAACTTGGTAAGCAGCCAAGAAACGCAAGGGAATTACGTTCCTTCTTCATCCGATTTGCAATCTTTGATTACTTGGCAAGCCTCCAATAAATGGGAATTGGAGTTGTTGGCTAATCTTTCAGGTACTAAGTTTACCTTCTTTCCACAATCCAGCCAGCTTACTTCGGGTGTATTTTCATCTCTTTATTCGGAGCAAGTGGGTCTGAACATTTATTTTTCTGGTCAGGAAAGGGATCAATACAGTACAGATTTCATTGGATTGTCGGCAACTCAGAAAGTAAACAAACGATTAAAGTTGAAATGGATGCTTAGTAGTTTCACGGATCATGAACAGCAAAATGAAGACATAACTGGTGCTTATCTCTTTGGGGATGTAGATAACACCCAAGGCAGTAAAACACAAGGTCAGATAGTGAATCCATTGGGGTCTGGTGTTTATCAGAACTTTAGTAGAGACAATTTGCAGATAAACGTGTTGAACGCCAGCCACAAAGGAAATTTGGAATTGGGAAAGAACTTTATCCAATGGGGGGCAAGCATCGAGCAACAAAAAGTAACTGACAATATTGACGAATGGGCATTGAATGACAGTGCGGGATATACAAACTTTCCCTCTGTACTTAAAGCTGCGGACAATTTGAATATTACCCGTTTCAGTGGCTATGCACAGGACAATGTACAGTTCAAAAACACCAGCGATGTGGTAATGCAATATGGTGTAAGGTATAATTACAACACCCTCAACCACGAGTTCTTGACTTCGCCAAGGGTTGGGTTATCGTTTAAACCAAAGAAATCTAAAAAAGATATTATCTACAAGGCTTCTGCGGGTATTTACCAACAACCACCTTTTTACAGGGAGATGCGTGGGTACAATGGCACACTGAATACGAACCTATTGGCACAAAAAAGCTGGCAAGTAACAGTTGGTTTGGATAATAACTTCAAACTATTCAATCGCCCTGCAAGGTTTACTTCGGAAGCATACTACAAGTCGATGTGGGATGTCGACCCTTATGATATTAACGATGTGCGGTTACAATATTTTGGAACAAACAATGCTAAGGCTTACTCAGTAGGTATCGAAAACAGGTTATATACCGAGTTGGTACCCGATGCAGAGAGTTGGATAAGCTTCAATGTGATGCAATCCAAAGAAAAGATTGATAATTTCTATTATTATCAATACCAAAATGCACAAGGGCAAACCATTACACCAACTACCAAGAATCAGGTGGTTGCGGATAGCGTGCAAACAAATGTGGGTTGGCTTAGGAGGCCATCAGACAGAAGATTTACGTTTGGAATGTTCTTTCAGGACTATATGCCCAACAACAAAAACTTAAAGTTCTACCTGAATATGTTGTATGGAAGTAACCTCCCCTACAATATCCCAGGTAGTGTGAAGTATCGGGATGCATTGATTATACCAAGTTACATCCGGATGGATATGGGCTTTAGTGCTTTGTTGGTAGATGGTCAGCATGGTAAATTGCGCAGCCATTCGCCTTTTAGGAAGTTTCAGAGTATATGGGGTACGCTTGAAGTATTCAACTTTATTGACCACGCTAACACCATCAGTTATTTGTTGATAAAAGACTTCCAGAATAGCACCTTTGCCATCCCCAATACACTTACGCCACGCTTGTTGAATGTGAAGATAATAGCGAAGCTTTAGTATTTAAGAACTAAATTATCGGTATTGAATGCAGTTAGTGTTAGGGAGTAGCTAGGGGTCTTTAGACTGGAAGATTACAGAAACTGACTGGAAGTGCAACCCCAAGTTTTGATCAACCTTTTAAAAAATAAGAATGAAATTATTTATTGTTTTTCTACTAGCAATTTCAGCTAGCCATTTAAAAGCTCAAACTACAAAAGACACAACTGAAGCGCCACATCACGTGGTTGTGTATATGAGAAATGGGGATGAATTTAAAGGAGTAATAATTTCTCAGGATAGTAAAACCGTCGTTCTACAAACTGAGAATGGCACCTTAAACCTCAATGCACGCAATGTTAGCACTATCGAGACTGATTTTACAAACGGGAAATTTAGTTTTTCAAATCCCAATGCCAGTGGTTATTTCTTTAGTTCAACGGCTATACCTCTTAAAAAGAATACGGGCTATTATCAAAATTTATTATTGTTCGGAAATTTAGTCAATTATGGGGTTACAGATAATATTTCAATTGGTGGGGGACTTGAATTCCTTTCTTCACTTTTAGGCCATCCCATTTGGTTCTTTACCCCCAAAGTAGGTTTCCAAGTTGGTAAGAATCTTCACGCAGGGGCAGGGTTATTTATGGTAGGTTTCGAAGGTCAAACAGTAAGCCTTGGTTATGGCGTTGGCACTTGGGGCAACAAAGAAAGCAACATGACCCTCGGAATAGGGTATGGCTTTGCAGGAAGTCAAATGTCACATACGCCAGCAATTATGATAGGTGGTTTGCATAGGGTGAGCAAAGGGATAGCATTGCTTTCCGACAACTACATCATTCCTACCGATGGCAATACATTGATGTTTGGTATAGAAGGCATCAGGATTTTGTCTCGAAAAAATTCATTCGATGTAGGTGTTCTTCTTTTTCCATCGGATGGTTTAACCTATGGTATTCCATTTGTCGGTTTTCAGAAGGCATTCTAAAACTGTTCTTTAGAAGAGCAAGAATTAATTCTATTATTTAAGAAATGATATACCACAAGTCATAGAATGCGGCAACGATAAACTTATTTGACGTTCAGTAACAGGGGTGATATTTCTTCTTTTAAAACTTCTTCTTCCTTATACCAATTTACTTAATAAAAGTCTTATTAATAGCTGTTCCATAAGTTGTAGTATGAGTTATTGATTTTATCGTGTCTGCGTCTAAATACTTTTGAATGATGCTGTCCATGAATTTCTGC
>Ga0164296_1002855_pt1 | contig 16752 bp, 18 predicted proteins | sample GEODES057metaG_FD_113533 | JGI IMG/M metagenome (GOLD analysis project Ga0164296, IMG submission 113533) | Dystrophic lake water microbial communities from Trout Bog Lake, Wisconsin, USA - GEODES057 metaG | ecosystem: Environmental > Aquatic > Freshwater > Lake | place: USA: Trout Bog Lake... | reverse complement strand
GCCCAAAGTTGTGGTCAAGGGTACGGATTCCGTGGCGAAATCCATTCGCGAAAAAGCCGCCGAGCAAAAGCTGCCGGTCCTGTCTTATCCCCTCTTGGCACGTGCGCTTTATTTCACCACGGAAATTGGCGCGGAGATTCATGCCGAACTCTATCGCGCTGTCGCAACCGTGTTGAGCTTTGTGTTCCATGCGGGCGCTGAAGGTGAGCCGCCGGAAATTGAAGTACCGGAGGCGCTTCGCTTTGACGCCAATGGCCGATCGATGGAGCGGAAGAATGGGTGATTCCGCTCTCGGTGCAGTTCAGCCCGTTGCAGCCATCATTTCATGCCATGGCTGCCAGCATTTTAGCATCACACATCAACCGTCTTGGCCTTATGCCTGTCGTGCATTTGGTATCCGGTCTCGCCAGCATCCGGCACGAGATGTGCAAGTCAATTCCGGAAAGCCCTGCCGCATGCGCGCGGAAGGGGCAAAACTCTTTTCTATTCCCGAAGGAGGCTCATCATGAGCGCACCAAAAAAGCCCTCTGCTCCGCCCCCCGTCACCGAAGCGGAAGTGCGCCACGAGGCCGACGAGCATCATGATGCTGCGGCCGATGCTTCCAAGACGGACGCCGAAGCCCACAAAGACGAAGCCGGGAAATCCGACGGCAAAATCGAATCGCTTGCCGCGAGCCTGAAGCCTGCCAAGACACAGCCCTCGATTGACGAGTCAATCCAGCTTGCGCTCGCCTCAGCCGGCACGGCAACCGATGCCTCAAAAGAAATTATTCGCCTCAAGAAGCAGGTGAATGAATTGGTCGAAGGCTCTTCGCGGACCAATCGCGTTTTGCTCTTTGCCGGTGTGATCTTCCTCTTCATGTCATCCATCGCGCTCGGCATTTCCGTGGCGTTTTATTATAAAGCGATGAACCGCTTCGACGCGATGACGAATGTCAATCGCGATGCGCTCATGGCATTCGCCGAAGAGGTCAACACATTCACGGAATCAGCAACGCGAGCCGAGCGTGCAGTGACGGCATCCGAGAAAGAGTTGGCATCCGTCGCGACGCAACAAGAAGAAATCAAAGTGGCACTTCAAGGTGAAATTGCCAATCAACAGGCTATACAGGCGAAATTGGCAGAAAATTCAGAGACGATTGATCAAATCCCGGCCGCCACACGAAAAATTGTCGAGGATCTGCTTGCTTCCAACAAGCTTCTGATCGCTCAAATGGCGGATTTGATGCATGATCAAGTCAAGACCATGGAAGCCTCGAATCCTAAAGTCGAAATCGCGAAACAGATCGAGGATATCGTCAAGACACAACAAGCGGCAGCGGCGAAAGCCGCAGCAATGGAAGCGCAGAAAAAAGCTATGACAAAGAAGTCTCGCAGCGCGCCAGTTGATGATCTGATCAAATATCCGTGATGACGCCCTAACATAGCGAATATGACAGCAATTTCATGACCACCGAAATCTATTCTGGAACGGTAGCGCGCGTGAAAGCGATCGAACTCGGATCGGCCGCTGACCGATTGGGTCTGCTTGTCGGCGACATCATCCTCAAGCTCGGCAAGCATGAACCGCTTGAGGGCGTCGAGACGCCGAGCATCCTCGATGATATTCGCGCTGATCATGATTGGCTGGTGATCAAGCGGGACTCAGTCATTTTTCGCCTCGCCTCCAAAGGTGGCGCGTTTGGCGCAACGCTCGAAGCCTATCCGCTTCCAGAAGAGATCACCTTAGAGATCAAAGGTCCGTGGGAACCTTTTCACTGTTCGATCAGACCTAATGATTCCATGTTGCTGATCCCTGAAAAAATATCACCGATGTGGTGGCCCTTTCCCCTCATTGCCTATGGCTATTATCGGCTCTGGCAAATGTTAGGCGCAACGCTGTTGCTCTATTGCATTGGCCTTGCAACAAGTGAGATTGCTTTTGCTGTTGTCTATGTCGCCAGCATCTTGATTTTGATTACCGGCGGACCGCATCTCTTGCGTGACACTGCGGTCAAAGATGGGTTTAGCCCACGCGGTCGCATTGCCCTGGGTGATCGCGCGGATATCGCTCCTCTTGAAATGGTCACCAAAGCGATGCTGCGGGTGAACCACAAGGGTCGCTAATGCCGAAAACCCTAGCGCCGTGCGCTCTTAGCGACGCCCATGCAGCGAAATAATTGATTCCACCGCATGCAACGGCAGCCCCGTTTTTGCGACAATCAAATCGCTTGAAACACCTTCCCGCGCCAAGCGGATCGCAGCATCAACAGATTCTGGATTTTCTCGCGTCGTCTGGCCCGCACCTCGGAACACGATTTCAAGAGATTTGATTTCAGCCTGAACTTTTTTGATCGTTTCGGTGAATGTGCCCTCGAGCGAGATGCTGGAGCGGATAACGGCAGAGTCCAAAGCAGAAAGCCTGTCATTCACATCATCAAGCCGCGCGAACAGCGCCTTCTCAGCGGTCAATCGCCTGCGTTCAAGAATAAAAAACACAGCAAACGTGGGACCGGCGCCGAAAATGACGACCAACACCGCAACAACAAAGATATCGACTAAACTCATGAACGATAACTAACTCGACCAGGCCTATGGCGGCTTTTCCGCCGAATGCCTGCACTATCATCGGAAGCCATGCGCTCGGCAAGCAATTTTTCGAGGCGCAGCGTTGTCTCAAACACTTTTTGCGTCCGTTCCCGCTCATCTTGGGAATTGGGCATACAGCCATTGATCCCGGCGAGCGCCGCATGAAGGTCAAAGGTCAGTGCTTCAATGCGCCTGCGGTCTTGATCCATGATGGAATGCTCCATCGCGGCAAGAATATCCGCTGTCCGGCCAATCGCATCGAGAAAGGCGGGTTCTGTCATGATGAAGCCTCCAAAATTCTTAACGAACGATCACAATGCCGGCCTGCGCCACGCGCCCTGAGAGCACGACGCCGCTGCGCAAATTTTTGACCGTGACAAGATCACCTTCAAAGCCGTCTTCTTCAGCCTGTGCGGGCGTTGCAATCGAGAACCCCTCACCTTCGGCAGTCAGCATGATTGTTTCGCCCTTCATAATCGTAGGCGCGCGCGCAACATTCATTGTCGTGATGGCCATGCCGGTGGACAGGGCTGTTATCAGCCTCAAGCCAATCACCGCGTCGGCACTTTTCATAAAGGAACCGCTGGGCGGCTGTGTGACATCGCGTTCTTCAATCATGGCCGCTGTGAGAATTGTACCGGCAGGCAGATTGGCGCGTGGAACAACGACATGCCATTGCTGGATCGGACCTCCAGAAGCAGCCCGTCCGACAGGTGCAATGATTTTAGACGGTTCGACGCCATCAACCCGCACCGTGTAACTCCAAGCATTCGCACCATCGCAAGCAACAACGAAACTGGAGCTATAAGCACTGCGCGGCTCCACTCTCGTATGTCCTTCGCAGGAGGCGACTTTCATCCGATCATCAAGCGGCCCTATCCGCGCCGTGTCCGCCACGGGATGCCCCGCTTCCGCAAGATAATCGCGCACAAGATTGCGCAGATCATCCGCTGTCCACACAGCATCATCGGCACGCGCGAGAGAGCCGCTGCACAGGAGCGCGCATCCGAAACTCACCATGAAGAGACGAGGCAGCAATCGTGTCGTCATTGCAAAAGCACCGCTTCTGAATTGGGAAGTATGGCAGGCTTTGGCTTCATCAAACGCGCGACAGATTGCGTGGATGATACTTGTTCAACGCGCAACACTTGCCAGGCATTTTTGCCGCCCGAAGGCAATTCGACGAGGAAGAAATCACCGGACTTGATGCCATTCACAGCGCCAGCCGAAAGCGTCACACGACCGGCAGAAACACCCGTGACAACGGCACGCAGAGAATCGCATCCCACGCGGTCGGATATCCAATCGGCGACATCGGACCATAGCGCTTCAAAGCTCGAAATATTTTGCTGCGGAATGTCAACATCTGTTCCCCACACATGCTTGCCCAAAGGCAGATTGGCGGAATTGGAATAGACGTCCTTCACAGCATGGGTTGCATTATCGACAAGCTGCAAATCAGCGGTAATTTCGACGAAATTTTCTTCTAACGCAAAGCTATTCGATCGCGTGATTTCAGCTCGAATTGTGCCCGTGAGCGTATAGCCACCGGGATTGGTGGTATGGCCTGACACAAGCGATAGATAGCCCATATTTTGCGAGACTGATTGATCGGTCGCAACCGTCGGATTGAACTTGCGGTCATCCACAACATGCAATGTGGCGCGCTGTCTTAAGGTTTCGATCAAACCCTCGATGCTCTCGCGCGTATCACGCTCGGCGGCGCCACGAATGCCCGGCGCAATCCGCACCGCAAGACCGCCGACAACGAGTTCGGCCTTTTTCGTTGAAGCACATGCGCCATCATCCATTTCCGCCAGAGCGTCGATGGTGACAACATAATGCGCGCCTTCGCGATGCTCTTCGACGACTTCGTAACCCTTCAAGAGTCCTGAGACGGCCATGCCGCTTTCCTCGTGGATCGTACCAGCCTCTGAGAGAAGGGACGATCCGCGCACAACCATGCGCACCTGCCCAGCGGCATCATATAAAGCTTCTGCCAAAGCGCCTTTGCGGGCGCCCGCGATGTCATTATTGGCAATCGCAGCACGGCCTGTGGCATGGATCAGCTTGGTCGCGGCCATAGCCTGACCAGACCAGCACAGCGCCACTATCAGAAGAGCAACGAAGGGTGACTTCATGGCCATCAACGCGGCGCTGGCTGACGTTCTGAGGCCATTGCAACAGCCTCGGACGCATCAATTTCAAGAATGGTCTCGTAAATGTCCTTTTTGATTGGACCGATGCTCACAGTGCGCGCGTTGCGCACAAGGCCCATCACTTGGCCGCGCAGCGTGTCGGCCTGCATCACGCCTTCAGACAAAGACGAGTAGGAATTGACATCGAGTCCATAAATTTTTTCGGCCAGCTCCCGCATGGCAGCAAGACGCGAGGCCCGAATGGCCATCAGCTGTTTTTGAACCCTCGTACGCCCCGGCTGAATCGAGATTGCGGCATAGCCGACGCCACGGATCGCACCGCTTGTCGCCAAACCACTGTTCGGAACATCCATCGCGTGGGTGCAGCCAGCCAGCAGAGCACCACCGAGGGCAATGCCAGAAAAAACAATAAAATCTCTTATTTTCAAGGCTTTAACCTTTCCGAATCAGGGGCCGCCGAAAGCCGATCCCGGCGACAGAACTTTGGGTCAGCCAGCTCTCAGCAAGTTCAATGCCAAGTGATTTGACGCTCACCATCGAGAACGCTGGCATGGCGCTTGCTTCACTGTCTGCACAAGGCTGGAAGCGCGCCTGAAAGGGCCGGATTTCATCTCAATTCGTCGGAATTCTGACGGACAATGGACGCAAGGATACGAAACGTGAGTGATGCACTGTCGATAAATCAACAGGGAGGTCTGGGCCGTTTGACCCAGTCGCTCATGCTGCCTTTCGCGCTCGTGGCCTTCATTGTCATGATGGTTGTGCCGATTCCGCCCTTCCTGCTCGACGTCTTTTTTACGGCCAACATCATCATCTCGCTGTCGATTCTGATGGTGAGCGTGAACATGTATCGGCCACTCGATTTCTCGGCCTTCCCGACCATCCTGCTCTTCGCGACAATCCTGCGCTTGACCCTCAACGTCGCCTCCGCCCGTGTTGTTCTGGTGCATGGGCATGAAGGCACTGAAGCGGCTGGCCATGTCATCGAAGCCTTTGGTGAGTTTGTCATCGGTGGCAATTTCGTTGTCGGCATTCTCGTCTTCTTGATCTTGATGGTCATCAATCTCGTCGTGATCGTGAAAGGGACTGGCCGCGTTTCGGAAGTCTCGGCGCGCTTCACTCTTGACGCGATGCCCGGCAAACAAATGGCAATTGATGCCGATTTGAATGGCGGCCTCATCACGCCAGATCAGGCCCGCAAGCGGCGTGAAGAAGTAGCCCGCGAATCCGATTTTTACGGCTCGATGGACGGTGCCACGAAATTCGTGAAGGGCGATGCTGTTGCAGGTGTCATTATTCTGGGCGTCAATGTCATTGGCGGCTTGATCATTGGCATGGTGCAACATGGACTGCCTGCGGCCCAAGCTGCTGCAACTTACACAACACTCACAATCGGTGACGGTCTTGTCGCGCAAATTCCATCGCTTCTCTTGTCGATTGCTACCGCTGTTATCGTCACGCGTGAAGCGGGTGGTGCTGATCTCGGTCAAACCTTAACAAAGCAGATTGGCTTGAAGCGTGCTTGGTGGCCGGTCGCTGGTATTTTGACGCTGATTGGTATTTTGCCGGGCATGCCCAATGTGCTGTTCTTGGCTGGTGCCGCCGCTTCCGCAGCCGTTGCCTATTTCGGCAATACGCAAACGCGTACCGATGACGCGGCCAATGCTGCTGCACCCAATGGTATGTTGCCAGGCTTGAACGGCGCTCCTGCAGAAGAAGAAGACACAAACCCTGATCAAGTATCGATTAAGGACGTCGCCAACACAACACCGCTTCTGCTTGAAGTGGGCTATGGCCTCATTCCTCTGATTGAAGATGCCAATCGCGGCGCTTTGGTGTCACGCATCACCGGTATTCGCAAACAGGTCTCGCGCGATCTTGGCTTTATCATTCCGCAAGTGCGTATTCGCGACGATCTCTCTTTGATGCCTTCCGCCTATCGCATCACGATTGCGGGTGTGATCGCCGCAGAAGATCAAGTCATCAACGGGAAATTGCTGGCTATTCAGGGTGGTAATACGACGATTGTTCTGCCCGGTCAGGCCGTGAAAGATCCAACCTTTGGGCTTGATGCTGTGTGGATCGATCCGTCCGACAAGCAGCGCGCCATTGCTGCCAATTACACCGTGGTCGATGCTGGCACTGTGATCGCAACGCATCTCCATCAATTGCTGATCCAGCGCGCAGCGGATCTCCTCGGCCAAGATGATGTGCAGGAACTCGTCGATCATTTCGCCAAGATTGCGCCGAATCTTGTTCAAGGCGTTGTGCCGAAAATGGTGTCGCTGCCGCAGCTTACACAAGTGCTGAAGGCACTTGTTTCCGAGCAGATTCCGATTTCCGATTTGAAGCGGATCCTTGAAGCGATTTCAGGCTCAAAGGGCCGCGAAACCGACGATCTGATCGAAGCGGCGCGGATTGCTCTCGGACCCATTCTCATTCAACGCATCTCGCCACCCAAGGCTGAATTGCCGATTGTGACGATTGATGCTGGGCTTGAGCAATTGATGATCCAAAATGCCCGCCAAAATGGCCAAAATGGCAATGCGATTGAGCCGGGCCTCGCGCGCAAATTGATGCAGGCCTTTGAAGAACAAAGCAATGAATTGGGCAAGACAGGAAAAACGCTTGTCGTTGTCACAAGCCCGATCTTGCGTCGCGAACTTGCAGGTCTTGTCCGCCAAATCGCCCCCGATGGGTTGGTCCTGTCGTTCAAAGAATTGCCTGAAACCAAACGTGTCACCGTTGTCGCCGTGATTGGCGGCGCTGCTTAAGGAGTATGATCCATGATGCAACGCACGAAAATCGTCGCTGAAGATAGCCGCGAGGCCATGGCGAAAGTTATGCGGGAATGCGGCGAGGACGCTGTCATCCTCTCGACACGCAAAGTGCCCGGTGGCGTCGAAATTATTGCAGGCCACGAACCAAAGCGTTCGCCATTGCTCGATGCAGGCCTCAAGGCGCTTAAATCATTCTCAGCGCGTCTTGATGATGATCAGGATGATCACGACAGCGATGGTGAAATCGTCGAACGCTCTGCGCCAGCGATTCCATCGCCAGTTGCGAAGAAGTCATTCTCCGATGTGTTGAAGGAAAGCGGCCGCGCAGCCGAATTGCTTCGTCCTTCCGGCTTTCAATTTCGCCCGGCACCTCCGGAGGTGAAAGAGGAGCCTGCAAAGGAAGCCGCAAAAGAAGGCGAAGCCGCGAAGTCGGTGACTGCGGACCCTTCGCGTCTTGATGCGATTGAATCCTCCATTCGCGAAATCCGCGCCATGCTTGGCTCCGAATTGATGATGGGCGGGTTGAAATCAGCCGGCGCGTCGCCCGCTTTGATTTCTGTCTTTCTCGCGCAATCGGGTGCTTTGGCGAATATCGAACCCGATCGTCGCTTCGCCAGATTTTTGGCTGACCGCATGATGAACAAAGAGCCGCCGGCATTGACGGGTGGACCGCGTGTTGTTCTCACGCTCGGCCCAAGTGGCTCCGGCAAGACAACATTGCTGGCGCAATTGGCCGCAAAAGCACGTATGATGTCGCCGGATGAAAAGATCACCTTCGTCAATGCCGATGCCAATCGCTTTGGCGCGGCTGAACAATTGCGGGCCTATGGCCGTATTCTCGACGTTCCTGTGATTGATATTGAACATCCTTCCGATCTTTCGAAACTGATGTTGAACTCAGGCAATCGGATCTCGCTCTTTATCGATATGCCGAGCCAACCACATGAAAACACCGTTCTTCTTGATGTCATCGAGCGCCATCGCGATGAGCTGCCAAACATCCTCTCGATTGGTGCGATTGCCTCCAATCTTTCAACGGACGCGATTGAACGCATCTTGATGCGTTATCCCAATCTCGACGCATTGGCGTTGACGAAGCTCGATGAGGCGCCATTGTCGCTTTCGACCTTCAGCCTGTTGAGCCTCAAAGGCCCAGGCGTGGCCTATCTTGCATCAAGCAGCCATCTGGTAAAAGGCTTGGTGGAACCCGATTCGGACATGCTCGAGAGCGTGATCCATGCCAGCCTTGTTGGCAGTGACGCAGCGCAGCTTAACTGACGGATGAGAGAATGAAACGCCCTCAGGCTACGGCCATCACAAGCGGTAAGGGTGGAGTGGGTAAAACAAACCTCTCCGTCAATATCGCTCTCGCTCTTCACAAGGCTGGTCAGAAAGTCGGCATTTTCGATGCTGATTTGGCATTGGCCAATGCACATTTGGTTCTCGGCTGTCGGCCCAATCGGACGATTGCCGATGTGCTCAAGGGCAATTGCACGATGAGCGAAACCGTCATCACATCACCGCTTGGCGTGAAGATGATTGCCGGCGGCAGTGGACTTGCCGAAGTCATGGGTCTGTCAGACGAGACACGCCGCACGATTATCCGTGGCTTTAATGAATTGTCAGATGATGTCGATCATCTGATCGTCGATACGGCAGCGGGCGTTGAATCCAATGTGATTGATTTCGTTGCTGCCTGTGACCGCGTGGTCGTCGTTGTGGTGGGCGAACCCACTGCCTTTGTTGATGCCTATGCTTCGATCAAAGTTCTGCATCAGGAGACGGGGCGCGAACGTTTTGATATCATCATCAATCGGGCGCCGAATCTTGTTCAGGGGCAGCAGATTTTCTCACGCTTCCGCGCGATCACCGATAAATTCTTGAAAGTCTCGCTCAATCATTTGGGCACTGTGCCGGAAGACGAGCGGCTCGCCCGCGCGGTTGGCAAATGCGAGCCGGTTATTTCAAGTTTTCCGGATTCGGCTTCGGCCAAAGCCATTCGCGATATCGCGGATCGTATTCGGATTATGGACCCGCCTTCGGTCGATGAAGGCGCACTCGGTTTCTTCCGTCCGCATGTCGATTTTCTTGGAAAGCCGAGCGGAGTCTGAGCGATGAATGTTCGTGCATATCCCAAAGGGACGGGCAATGCCGATACGATCGAAGCGCTTGTGCGCTCGCATATTCCGCTTGCGCGCAAGATCGCATGGCAAATTCATGGACGTGTGCGGGATCTTCTTGATATCGACGACATGATCCAAATCGGCATGACGGCTTTGGTTGAAGCAGCCCAACGTTTTCAAGATACCGGTGAGGCGACGTTTGGATCTTACGCGACCATTCGCGTGCGCGGCGCGTTGGTCGATCATATCCGCAACAATCTTGTGTTGAGCCGCACAGCGGTATCCCGCCGCAATCTCATTGCGGTTGCCAAGCGCGACATTGTTGCCAATGGTGGCAATCCTGACGATCTCGCTCAAGTCGCAGAAAAACTCGGCATCACAGTTCCGGAGCTTCATGGCTGGAATGATCAAATCAACAAAGTCTCAGACAAATCGCTTGATGAGATTTATGATGATCACTCGGTTTGGTTTGCCGATGAAAGCCCGACGCCGGAGTCGGCCTTGCTCACGATTGAGACACGAGAATTATTAGCCAAGAATCTGAAGCGCCTGCCCGAGCGCGAGGCTTTGGTGCTGCAACTCTACTTTGTTGAGGAACTCAACCTCGAAGAAATTGCAGAAGTCATCTCAGTATCGGTGGGACGCGTCTCACAGATCAAAAAATCTGCCGTCAATCAATTGCGGACGTGGATGTCGGAGGACTGAGGCTCTCCATTCTCTCACGGAACAGAAAGGAATCCATCTGTCCGATTTTTACAGAATGTTTGATCTCAGCGAGAATTTCTTCGATGACCTCGCGCGTTGAAATTGAGAGAACCAGCTCCTCATCGCCGCGCTTTGTCAGCGGCAGCAAGCGCCCTTCCCATGCGATGGACAAAATCACCTGACCATCTTGCATGCGAACAATATGGTGATCTTGATGCCACCTGCCGGGCACAAAAATTTCCGAAACAACGCCTGTCTCCGGATCGATCCGACGATCAATGAAGGAATAGTCCGAAGGGCTGCAGTAATAACGCCAAAAGTCGTCAATCAAGGCGATCAGCCTGTCACGCTGTTCGACAACCGGAGGAGCAGGCGCAACACGCTTGCGGCTCTTGGCCTGCAACCCGGCCAAACGTTTTGGACTAATCATGACCTACGCAACTGCTTGAGAACCCTGACAGGCTTGTTCTTACTGCCTCGCGGCAGCACCTGCAATCAAAAGGCGCATCAGCCATTGGCACGAACTTTGCTGTGTTTCACCCCATAGTCTTCCGAGCAGCGGCCTCGCTGTCTCGGTTCATCCTTTCGGTGTCAGAGAGACAGTGCGATGTTGCGTATCCCGTTAACCGGCCTCATGGCTGCATCAAAAGATTTGAGCGCCGTCTCTAACAATCTCGCCAATGCCAGCACCACGGGCTTCAAGAAGTCGTCTGCGGAATTCGGCGACATCATGGCCAGCGCCATGGAAGGACGCCCCGGTGTCGATGCGGGCCTTGGCGCCAATACAATCGACGTCAAACGCTCGACCGAGCAAGGCTCGTTTCAGCAAACGGGGAACAGCCTCGATCTTGCGCTGCAAGGGGGCGGCTATTTTGTGTTTGGCGATTCGCTCACGACACAGGGCGAAGCCAATTTATCCTATTCACGCGCTGGAAGCCTGACGCTCAATCCTCAAGGCTATCTCGTCGATCAAGGTGGCGCTCCGGTCATGGGCAATACGGTGCTCGCCGGTGGGCTTGTCGGCGCCAATCTACAGCCGATCAACCTTTTCTCAGGCATTACCGATCCGACCCAGATCAACTCAATTTCTGTCGATAATTCAGGAATTATCAGCGTCACAACGGCTGACGGCACCACGAAGCAGGTCGCGTCCCTCGCTCTGGCGCGGTTTGAGAATGAAGACGGGCTGCAAGACGACGGCAACTCAAAATTTTCACCGACAGGGTCCTCAGGCGCCGCACTTTATGGCCGCGCTGGCACTGATGGCTTTGCCACCGTATCCGCCGGAAACCTCGAAAACTCGAATGTCGATGTGACCTCCGAGCTCCTGCGCATGATCCAGGATCAGCAGGCTTACAACGGAAATTCACGCGCGCTCCAGACCGGAAGCGACATGATCCGCTCCCTCACGGAGCAGATGGCTTAACCGCGATCGTTGATGACTTCATCCTTGATTGAGAGAAAAGAGAACGAAATCAAAGAGATAGAAATTTAGAACGTCAACCCAAAGTGATCGGTGAAAGAACAAAGGTCGGTGAGCTCGCCTCATCCGACGCTGGACCCATGTTAACTATTTTTCGTAGCGTTGATGATCATTTTCGCGTATTGGTTGTGACACGCGGTTCCGTCCGGCACGGTGAGGCTGGGCCGCGACAGGATTTGTCATGGCCATCGCAGTCCCGGCATTTGTCCAGCAACCGACCCCGAAATACCTGCCGCCTTTGGCAGCCGTTGCGCAATCGGCCATGGTCGATGAGGCAACCGATGCCCCTCGCCCGCTGCAAGAGACTGGCGCCAGTGACCAAAGCGGCGATCTCTGGTCCAATCTCGCGCAAGTGGCGCTCCCCTATAGTCCGGATATGCGGCGTCGGTGGAGCGATCGGAGCGCGAGCAATCCCTTCCGCTCGATGGCCGGACCAGACGACCCGCTTAAGCCGATTTATAATCCGCGCGGAGCCCCGTCCGATGCTGTGCCAGCCATGTCCCAGCTCGAAGCCCGCATCGCCCTTGAACCCGTTTTCATGCAGCACTACGCGTCCACGCTTTACGCGCTCGTGTCGCGCATTCCCACAACCGTTGCTGAAGAGCGAGAGGCGTTTGACCTCCTCGCTTGAGACCAAGCGAGCCCTGTCATGACCCAGACCGAATTTTTAGATGCCATCCGCGCCCTTCTGAAAGAATATGGCGGCTATACGCTCGAAGGTCCCGATTGGGCCGGAGACGTCATTTTGCGCCGCCAAATGGATGGCGAAGAGAAGCGCCGCCGTGGCGCAAGCCATTTTGCCGCGGCCTTGCGCCAAATTATGGGCCAGGACGCTAAAAAACTGCCCCCAGGCTTCCTTTAAGCCCCGACCCCGGCGAAATCCGGGGTCCGTGCCGACCCACTTGGCACGATAGTTGCTGAGTTACACACAAACCCAAACTTTGGGATGTGTGAGACCAGTATGAACGCGATCGACAATTTCTTCAAACCGGATGCAACCGCTCTGTCCTTGCGACAGAAGCGCGTTGAGATTCTCGGGTCGAATATTGCGAACGCCGCGACCCCGCATTTTAAGGCGCGCGATATCGACTTCTCGTCCGCTTACAAATCCGCCTTGAATGACGGACAACTCGCAACAACCGACGCCCGGCACATTGATGTCGGCGGGAACCCTGACACCACCGAGGTGCAATACCGCGTGCCCGTGTCGCCATCGCTCGATGGCAACACGGTCGAGCTTCACGTCGAGCAGGTTCAGTTCGCGGAAAACGCAACGAATTATGAAGCGACGCTGCAATTTCTAAACTCCCGTATTCAAACCCTCAAAAGCGCATTGAAAGGTGAGTGATGAAACCGCTAACCATCTTTGATGTCGCTGGACGCGCCATGGCTGCCCAACAGGTTCGCCTGAATACAGTGGCCTCTAACCTCGCCAACGCCATGGCTGTGACGGGCAATCCCGACGACGTGTACAAGCCCATCAAGCCGGTTTTCGAAACCGAATATATGGACACGTTCAACAAGAACGGCGTTGCCACCGTCGACACCGTCGGGATCACGCAACTCAACGTGGAGCCTGAAAAGCGGTTCGCACCAACCCATCCGCTCGCGGATAAAAATGGCTACATCTACTCGCCCGCAGTCGATCAAAATCAGGAAATGGTCGAAATGCTCGAAACATCGCGTCAATACCAAAACAATATCGAAGTTCTCTCAACAGCAAAATCGCTGATGCTCAAAACAATCAACGTCGGCAAGTAAGTACTTAGGATTTCATGTCATGACGACCACCACGGGAACAACATCTGCTCAGGCTCAACAAACCCTTGATGCTTTGCTCGCCAAGATTGGCGCCAAATCATCAACTGCGAGCTCGAGTGCAACGGCCGCAACATCCTCATCGGGTGGCATCCTGAGCCAAAGCGACTTTCTGCAATTGATGACGTCGCAGCTGAAAGCTCAAGATCCGTTCCAGCCTCAGGATAACTCGCAAATGGTTGCTCAAATGGCGCAGTTCTCAACCGTGACAGGTCTTCAGCAGCTCAACACGACGGTCAGCAATATGCAGACGGATATTGCACAGAACCGGATCGCGACAGCGGCAACCTTTGTTGGAAAAACTGTTCTTGTTCCGGGTAGCACGGCGCTTGCTGATTCCTCTGGCGGCATCTCTGGTGCTATTGATCTTCCATCCAGTGCATCTGATTTAACCGTCACGATCTCACGGTCTGATGGAACGGTCGCAAAAACGATTGATCTCGGCGCAAATTCAGCTGGCCTCGTAGGCTTTAGCTGGGATGGAAAAGATGCGAACGGCAATCTTATTGGCGATAGCTCTTATCAAGTGAGCGCTGCAATGACGTCGGGCGGCGCAACGAAATCGGTTTCACCCGATGTCTATGCCCCCATCACAGCCGCACAAATTCCAGCAACGGCAACAGACGCTCAAACATTCACGGTCGACGGTGTCGGCACGGTCAATATGAGCGACATCAAAGCCATCAAATACTAATTCTGATCACGCAACTTTATCGAACTCTCCGAAAGAAGGTTAAAGCGTCATGTCATTCTATACCGCTCTTACCGGCCTTAACGGCGCCCAATCCGAAATCTCAACGATTTCGAACAACATCGCCAACGTGAGCACCACCGGCTTTAAGTCTTCGACAGCTGAGTTCGGTGACATTTTCGCAACCTCGCCATTGCAGAATGCAACATCGGCCGTCGGCTCGGGTACAACACTGAAGTCGATCAAACAGCAATTCACACAGGGCAATATCGAGTCGACGCAAAATACGCTCGATCTCGCCATCTCAGGTCAGGGCTTTTTTGCCTTGAAGCCAAGCTTGACCTCGAACCAGACGGTCTATTCCCGCAACGGCTCGTTCAGCGTTAACAACAATCGCTACGTCGTCGATGACCAGGGCCAATATCTGCAAGTGTTCCCCGTCAACTCGGACGGTTCGGTGACATCGACCGGCATTGACAGTGCAACAAACCTTCAGCTGCCTTTGAGCTCGGGCTTACCGAAAGCAACATCGGCCATTCAGCTCGGCTTGAACTTGCCTGCTAACGCGACTGTGATCCCACAATCGTCCACTTATACGGCAAGCAATCCTTACGTCTTTAACCGCAACGATCCATCGACCTATAATCAATCGACTTCGATCACGATCTATGACTCGCTCGGTAATCCGACAATCGCCACGCTGTACTATGTGAAGACATCGAACTCGACCAGCGCGGACCCAACCAACAAGTGGGAAACCTATGTCTATGTCGGTGATCAGGAGCTCAACCCTGCTCTGATCACGTCAAAGGACTCACAAAATCAGACGATTTATACGAATAAATTCGGTCAGACGACGACCAACCCTGCCGCATCTGATCCGAGCTTTATTGCGAACCAGCCTTCGCCGCTTTATTATCAGGATCAACAGACCAATCAGACCAGCTCGACGCCGGCAGCGGTTCAAGGCGTGCCGCAGAGCATAAGCGGCTTCGACTTCGGAAGCACAGACGCGAACCAAGTCACAATTGTGACCGATCCATCGCAATACAGCCAAACGCGCGAAGGTGGCAACACGTCAACCACATCGCCATTCTGGGGAACCGACATGTTCTCCATTAGCGTCGACGGTTCCGCGCCGAAATCAATCAGCATCAATGCTGGCTCATATACGGGTGACCAGCTCGCAGCTGAAATGACGCGCGCAGTGAACGCGGCGTATAGCGACCAGCGCTATTATAAAATCACGGACACCTATCGCAATCCAGGCGGAACCGTCGTTGCTGGTAATGACACCCTCAATATCAATCTCTCGCAAACCGCAGCAGATGGCTCAACCGTAAGCCTCAATCCGCCACTGGAGATCGACTTGCTGGGCACAGCGGGCGCTGCAGGTACGCCGCCGGTTGATGGTGTCTCGCAGCAATTGTCGAGCTTGAACCTGACGCGTGACCAATTGATTTCGTTGGCGCAAACCAAAGTGAATGAAGCACTCAATGCCCGGGCCAGTGAGTTTGGTCAGGAGCCCAATTGGGTCAACTCCACCAATCCGCCGATCAAGGTTGGGTTCGATATTGCGACCAATTCTTTGACCTTTAATGTGGATCCCGCACAATTGGGACCAAACGCGTCATTGCCAAGCAACCGTTACCAAACAATCCAGGTTTCAAATCCGACCTCAGCGACTAATGACCTTGGTATTCCGCCGCTATCAGGAAATGTCACAGCAACGATTGGCACCAACGCATGGACGGGACAGCCGGCGATCGCAGACGGTGACCCCATCACTCCGTCGGCTGATCAACGGACAGGCATTACAGTCACCTACAACAAAGACACGAGGCAATTTGACTTTAGTTCTGGTTCGACTGGTGAAGCATCTTCGATTCAAGTCAGTCGCGCGACATTGGCAACATCAAATGATGTGCAATCTCAGATCAATTCATACGACTTCTCCCATCTGAGCCTGGCTGCAGGACAATCGATTACACTGGAATCGAATGGCCAGAGCTTCACATATACGACACCCGTCTATGTGGATCCAAGCATTAGCTACCCTGCGACAGCCAATTCGACGATCACTGTCGGAACGCCTCCACAGAACGTTCCGGCGATCTCGCCTGATGATTTTATCAACAATCTCACACAAGCCTTTCCGGTTTCATTCAGCCAGACGGCTGAGCAGACTGTCGGATCGCCAACTCAAGCTGAAGTTCAAACCTTCACACCTTATGGAAACCTCCTGTCAGGCGATCAGTTCCAGTTTCAGTTCCAAGCCGGACCGGATAACACACCCCTCGCCAATCTTGCGACGATCAATGTCGGCCCGCTACCTACATTCACGGCATCGACCTCTACAGCTGATCGTGTTTCAGCCCTTAAAACGGCGATGAACACAGCAATTTCTAATTATGTCGCGACCTAT
>Ga0164296_1002854_pt1 | contig 16756 bp, 14 predicted proteins | sample GEODES057metaG_FD_113533 | JGI IMG/M metagenome (GOLD analysis project Ga0164296, IMG submission 113533) | Dystrophic lake water microbial communities from Trout Bog Lake, Wisconsin, USA - GEODES057 metaG | ecosystem: Environmental > Aquatic > Freshwater > Lake | place: USA: Trout Bog Lake... | reverse complement strand
GTAGTTAATGATCTCCATTTTGTGCAGGCGCATCAATATCTGTTCGATCTCATCCTTCGGCATGCGCAATACCTTTGCTATAGCACCCGGACGAACGGGGGCAGGATAATGATAGATACCGCTGTACAACCTCAGCAGTCCGGTGGTTACGTAGGAGAGGTCAGGATGGATCTGATTTAATTGATCAAGCACATGCCGGTCAGCAATGAACATAACAGTTGCAGGATGGTAAACTGATTCTGACAAAGTCCAGAGTCCCTCCCGTTCCAGTGTTTTCAATGCATAGATCGTTCGCGCCGGGATCAGATCAAATTTCTTGCAAAAGTCGTTTATGTCAAACGGATAGTACTTGTCCGGTTCATTGCCGATAGGTATTGCCAAAAACTCAGCAACTGCCTGATAGACCGCCCGCAACTGATCGGGTTGCGGGAACTGTAAAGCGGTGCTCTCCCGAAGTCTGGTGATATCTACCGTATTAAAAAGTGTCAGCGCCCTGCTTGCAGCGCCGTCGCGCCCGGCTCTGCCTGCTTCCTGATAATATGCCTCCGGATGTTCGGGTACATCATAATGCAAAACCATTCTAACATCAGGCTTGTCTATTCCCATCCCGAAAGCAGTTGTCGCGGCCATTATGCTTGCTTTATTGGCCATCCAAGCGTCTTGTGCCAAAGTTCTGCTTTCCTTTTTCATGCCGGCATGATAGCAAACGGCAGGTACATTCCGGTCATTCAAATACCTGCCTATAGTTTCCGTTTGCTTTCGGCTTCTGCAATAAACAATGCTGCAATGCCGATCGGCCTCGTTAAGCATATCAGCCATTTTGTTCTCGGAATACCGGATGTCATAAAAGATATTGGAACGCTTGAAGCTTTGTTGAAAAACCTGCGGTTGGTGCATTTTAAGACTATTCACTATATCGCCTGCCACTGCCGGAGTAGCGGTAGCCGTAAGTGCTAATACAGGCACCTTCTTAAAATCTTCGCGTATGCCGGCGATCTTCAGGTAATCCGGTCTGAAATCATGTCCCCATTGCGATATACAGTGCGCCTCATCAACTGCTATTAAGTTCAAATTGAAACCCGGTATATGATCATTAAATAACCTGGTCTGCAACCGTTCGGGGGACACATAAAGCACCTTGTATGCTTCTTGTTGAGCCGCCCCGAGCATCTCTTTCACTTCATAATAATTCATTCCTGAATGAACACATGCCGCCGGAATGCCCAGCGATAGCAGTCTTGCCACCTGATCCTGCATCAATGCTATGAGCGGTGAAATAACAAGGCAAAAACCTTCCTGCGCCAATGCAGGCAACTGATAACAAAGAGATTTTCCACCTCCGGTCGGCAACATTGCCAGGGTATCATTGCCACTAAGCACTGCATTGATTATCTCTTCCTGAAATGGTCTGAATACATCGTATCCCCAATATTGCTGCAATATTTCTAATGGTGACTGCAAACGATCAGGAATTAAACGGCAGTGTTATGACCTTATCTTTGAGTACAGGCTTCAGGGCTTTGTTCCAAAGTTGTTCTTTGTGAGCCTTATTGAGCTCCATAGCCGCTACTGATACTGTAGGTATGAATATGCAATGATCAAAAAAGTTCACTTCATTAAGTACAAATGAGGCATCAATTCCCAACTGTGAGGGCAATATACCGATCAATACAACTGTTGCAGGTTGACAATGTTCTCTGATCTTATTCCAGGAAACAGTACCCGGTTCAGGAAAGAGAAGGTTGTATTCATGTTCAGAGATACCACAGCCCCGAATAAGTTTTTCAATTACTATTTTTTCATCCGGAGAATCGGGTGTAAGTGGTTGTACAAGAAACAATACCGGCTTCGGCATGATACTTTCGAAGATGGGAGGCAACTGTTGCCATTCTACATCGTATTGAGAAGGTATGATCGCAGAACTAATAATATCCGGAAAGTCGTTCGTGTTCATAGTTGATACCGGCTATTATTATGTACACCGGTTACAACATCAAAGATACATTGTGCTGATGTCTGCACCAACAGAAAAATAAAAGTGACCGCCCTACCCGGCTCAATTGAATTTCAGATAGTCATTAAGCTCGTCCAATACCATATAGTATTGCTTTTTGAGCTGAACAAACAACTCCTGAACCAACTTGGTCTCGGGCTGTGTTTTAGATATACGCTCAATTTTTTCTGCATTTTTGGCCAATTGGGTGGCGCCAATATAATTGAATGAGCCTGTAAGCTTATGCGCAGCAAAATTGATCTTCGTAGGATTTGGAGTTTGTATCACATTCTCCAGTTCTCTGAAATACTCGGGACTTAATTCCAAAAAATCATGAATAATACCGGCCGTTACATCCTTGTCGTTATCTGTTAGATCGGCTATGAATCCGGGATTGAAATAGGAATATTGATGAGCAGCTCCTACCATAGGTAATCAATTTAATTAGTTAAACCATTTTATCATCGTTAATCACTAAATACTTTTTCTATTGATGCTACCGAATTTTAGCATGATATTGTTCCGTTGTTTTACTGTTTTTTTTCTTAACAGCATTTTGATCACATGAAACAAGTTCATTTTATATTCAAAAGCTAATACGCATAGGTAATCATTAGAGGTAATCAATTAAACAAAAGTATATTATTTTTTTAAAAAAAGATAATCATTAACATAATTATTTTTTCACACAATATAATAACAATATTTTCAATCATTAACTTTTTATCAAATGCCAATCAGCAAAAAAATACCGTAAATATTGACCTGCATTAAAAGAAATTAATACAAATGTCACAATATTGTCATTTTAGAGCTTAATCACAATATCAATGGAATAATTTTCCAAAATTTGTACAGATTTCCAATTTATAGACAAAATAACAGGGTTATAATGATATAAATTATTGATTATCAATAGTTTATTGCATTGGCACTATTATTGTTCAGTAGAAGGAGGGTTTTGGCGCAGTTGTTACAATAATAATTCTATAAATATCATGTTAGTTTCAGTACTTTCAGTTCAGTTTATTACCCAATATATGAAGCAAAGGAGGCATCCTAAAAAAAATGCCCCCACCTTAGAAAAAGATAATCGTTCCAAGAAACTAATCACTACACTAATGGTCTTTTCTTATGTTTTGATTACTAGCTTGTGTTATGCAAGCCCAATGCGCGAATGCAAATTGTCTGGCGGAAATACGATCGCTGCTAACCATAATTTACAGAACATTGCCAATAAATAACTCTTATAAATGAAACCGATTTTGAGCGCTACAACATTTAAAATATCAGTAATTTTACAATCAGAAACTACTGGAAGAATTTAGTGGATAAATAGTTGATTGTTTTAATCAATTAGGGAGGTTGTTTCTACAACCTCTTTTATTTTTAGCCTACCGCACACAGCAAATACTATTTTTGAATTGTAGCCGTTTGAAACAGATATCCAATAAAAATCGGAACACGACCGCTATTTTTACACCAAACTAACTTTATGCGATCAGAAAGGCCTTATGATGGGCGATCTGTTGATCCCTTTTATAAAACCGCTTACCATGCAGGTCTCATCGTATATTTAATTCTGACTACCCTGTCTGTAATTTTTTACAGAGAGCGTTGTATTTTATTGGACAGCGCTTATGATATTTTCCATTTTCTCAGGGGCACTATACTGTTAATGAATATCACCCGCTCCCGGATCATGTCATTAGTACCTAAAGCCGTTGCCATTGTCCTGGCCCGGTCAAAAGCTCCTGCCAATTCGGTGATGGTAGCATACTCACTCGGTTTTGCGTTTTTTCATTTCATTTGCTTCGTTATCACAGGTTCTGTTTTAAAAAAGTATTCGTACGCAACAGCTATTCTGCTTTTTAATCTGATAGCCCTCTCTGAAACGTTTTACTTCATTCCCAATGAACTGCCTTTAGGCATGTCGTTTTTTACCATGATCGTGGCATCAATCGCTGACAAAAAATTCAATCCCGGAAGTCTATCACAATGGCTGTTTTTATCGGTGGCAGGCATCATTACGGCGTTTTTTCACCCGCTAATGATATTTGTGTTAGCTTATACATTATTGTTTTTCACCTATAACAGGGGGATTCTGAACGACTTAAAATTGTTATTCGTGATCGGCGCAGCTTTTTTGCTTACCATGATCTTTAAATCAACCTTTTTGATGGCGCATTACGATATGCAGTCAATGAGTGGCTTGCAAAACATTATAACCTTCTTTCCTCATTACTTTGGCCTGTATTCTGAGCAATGGCTGCTGACAAAATGTATTACCGGCTTTTTCTGGTTGACCTTGTTCTTTTTAGCCGTACTGATATTCTTATACCAAAAGGGCGACATCCGGCAGTTATCGGGATTTGTCGCCATTGTACTGGGTTATGTCATGCTCATATGTATATCCTATCCCGACGCTGCAACGCCCACGTTTTATAGGGAGGATCTGTATTTGCCGCTGTCCGTGTTCATCGTTCTCCCCATAGTATTTTTAGTTATCCCCGAAATCAAAAGCGGATGGTTTAGAAACGGAATACTGCTGTTGGTCATGGCCACTGCCTGCATCCGGATATTGCTTGCTCATCAACAATTTACAGACCGACTTGCGTTTGAAAACTCCATTATCCGGCAATACACGGGAAAAAAGGTAGTATTAGGTGCAAAAGCAGTTCATTCTGACCCGATTCAAATGCTTTGGGGTACACCGTATGAAACGCTGCTCCTATCTATATCCGAAGGGTTGCCTCCTGCGTCAATTGTCATCGATGATGACCCCGATTGGCGGCCATGGGTAGAGACATTGAATAAAAGTCTGATAGTGAACTGGAATGTTTATTCGTACACCGAACTGCCCAGAAATTACTTTCCTTTTAACGATACAACTTCGCGCTATTGCATAATAAAGTAACATTATACAGTGCAGCGGTCAAGAAATCTTTAAAATAAAAAAAACACATTGTACATTTACCTTGGTTTTAATTTTATCTAAATATTCATAAAATATTTTTGATAAGGATTTTTTCGGGTATTTAATTACTGGGTCAATGCAGTTTGAAAAGGCAAAGTCTTATATTTTAGATCGGCTACAAAGGGAACTCCCCGAACATCTTTCTTACCATAGTATTTGGCATACAAAGGATGTGTACAACAGTGCTGAAGTGCTGGCTGCGGCAGAGCACATTAGTGATGCTGACCTTAATTTATTGCTGACCGCATGTTTATTTCATGATTGCGGTTTTCTGCAGCAGCAAAAAAATCATGAGCAGATCTCCTGCGAAATTGCCAGAAATACACTACCAGATTTTGAGTACACATCAGACGAGATCGAAAAAATATGTGGTATGATACAGGCCACTAAAATACCTCAGGAGCCACATAATCTGCTTGAACAGATCATTTGCGATGCTGATCTCGACTATCTGGGACGGGATGATTTTTTTAGTATAGGCAATAAGCTATACGAAGAATTAATGGTTTATGGGTATATCAGCAATGATAAAGAATGGGATGAACTACAGATCCGTTTTTTGGAAAGTCACCATTATTTTACCCAAACGGCGAACAGCAAACGCAAGGCCCAAAAGGAAGCATATCTGACATTCATCAAAGCCCGGTACGACAATAAGGATTAATCAATGAAACATCAGGAAAACAGGCTCCAACTGGCCGTTCAGGATACTATATACTCAGTGTTAGGCGTTTTGATATGTGGCTTTGCACTAAAGAGCTTTCTTGTACCCAATAAATTTTTAGATGGCGGGGTTACAGGTATATCATTGCTGATCAGTGAGGTGTATGGCAAGACCGAGGAAAAAAAGGATCTGATACTTGGTCTGTCGCTGATATTGGTGAACTTGCCTTTACTTATAATGGGATCTATACAGATCAGCCGAACTTTTGCACTCAAAACACTCGCATGCATTATGGGCATAGCTTTTTGCCTAATATTTATTCATTTCCCGCAGGTTACAACCGATAAGTTTTTGGTGTCGATATTTGGTGGCTTTTTTATGGGTGTGGGTATTGGTATGGCAATGCGTGCCGGCTGTGCAATAGACGGAATAGAAGTTTTAGCACTCTATACCGGAAAAAAAATGAGTTTCAGCATCAGCGAGATCATCCTCGGCCTTAATGTGATCATTTTTCTTACCGCAGCTATGAAGCTGGGGCTGGAAAGTGCATTGTATTCTATTCTCACCTATTTTACTGCTTCCCGCAGCATTACTTTTATCGTTGAAGGCTTGGAAGAATATACAGGTGTTAACATCATCTCATCCAAAAGTCAAGAGATCAAAGAACAATTAGTGCTGAAACTGGGAAGGGGTATTACGGTGTACAAGGGTGAACGCGGTTTTTTGAAAGAAAGCTTTGACGTAAGTGCTCCCTGTGATATTATTTTTACGGTGATCACCCGCTTTGAAGTACGCAAACTGCGGAATGTAGTGGCATCAATTGATCCACACGCATTTGTTTTTACATACGTCATCAAAGAGGCTTCCGGCGGCGTATTAAAACGGCGAAAAAGCCATCATTGACCTGCTACCAAAGGATCTTGAAGGAGTTAAAGAAATTATCTACTTCTGTCGCCGTAGCGTAGTTGCTCTTGATCACAACAGAAAGATTATACTTACGGTTATTGATAATACATTCCTTTACGATCATCACTTCATTACCCTCGGTGGAATTATAAATGAATGCGCGGCCGGGATAACCATTAAGGCTTATAGCCTGAGTTTCAAGTTCTTTTTCTGAATAGTTTTCAGCACTCATTCTTATACTGCTATCCAACATAACGTCCATCAACACACTATCCTGCAATACACGTGCAGGGCAATTAGTATAACTGACCTGAAACATCAATAGCTTATCCAGCTCCACCGACTTAGGTTTCCAAGTCACATAGTGAACAGTCTGTTTTCCAAAGGGTGTATTTTCTGTTTTTTCTGTTATTTTCGGATTAGCAGGCATATATATCGTAAACCCGCCGTCGGTTGATGAATACTGGCTCCATTTAAGCTCGCCACTGTGGCAGGAAGCAAAAAAAACTCCTAAACCGATGATTATTAAATAAAATGATCCTTTGCGCATAAAAACGAATTACGTTACAAACTTACCGAAACCATCTGATTATGATCTACTATTTCAAGTAAGTCAAATAAACTTAGTCTGCAAATATAAAGCACTATTTTATTCCTTTGAAAGAAAAGACTAATAAAAACAATTACGACTTTGATGAAGACCTCCGAGTTGTCCAAGGCCGGTGAACATAAATGTGAACTGCATAAATCCTTGCAGTACTTTTTGTTACCTTTGTATTAAGGTTAGATTCAAAATGAAATTTCAAATGAAAGAACAACTGCTTGTTTTGTGTTTGGTTTGCGCCACGGTAACCGGACATGCTCAACAATCCGTTTATACGGACAAAGAACTGGCCCGCAAGCCGGTTTGGATCAGTATGATCAAAGATTCGGCTGTTAATTTTTTTGCAGCAGAACATGCCTACACAGTGTATTTCGCGCATCACGAAAAACCAGAGGGCGAAGAGGAAGTGATCGGTGATCACCGCCAAAAAGAAAAACACCCCGGAAAAAAAGAACGTATGCGATTGCAACAAGCAGATGCCATGCGTCTTGAGATAAAAAAATACGAACGCTGGCATGATCGGATGCTGCCGTATGTGCAGGCCGACGGTACCATCATGCCCCCCGCCAAACGGCTGGAAGTGTGGCGGTCACAAAGGGCCGGCAAATAATTAAACAGACCTAAAAAAACATTTATTGCCAATAATCTCATTCGGTATGTATTCAATAAAAAAACTCCTTTTTGCATATTTTATCGCACTTCCCCTATTCAGTTTTGCTCAACCGGCAGTTGGGACATGGTCCAATACAGGCCCTATACAATTTCCGGTGAATGTGAGCGGTCAGGTAGACGGCATGGGAAGAACCTGCCAGATCAAATTTCACCCCACAGATCCGGCAAAAATGTATGCAATAACTTCATCCGGAGGCCTGTTCATCAGCACTGATACAGCGCGTACCTGGACGCCTACAGCCGGTACAGATGCGTTGCCCAATACACAAACATCATCGGTATGCTTAGACTACACAAATGACAGCATTCTGTATATCAGCACCGGAGACCCTGACTATTATTATGATGATTATGGCATTTGGAAGAGTACAGACGGCGGCGCCACGTTCAACCCTGCCAATACCGGCATTGGTAACAGACTGGCAGTAGAGATTCTGATGGACCCGCTTAACCATTTGAATCTGATAGCCGCAACCGATGACGGTATCTGGAAAAGTACTGACGGTGCGGCTACATGGACCGAAACATTTGTTGGCGGACAGTTCAAAAGCATGAAAATGAAGCCCGGAAGCAACCATATTTTATACGCTGTTACCGATACCCTTTATTATAAAAGCACTGATATGGGGTCAAGCTGGACCAATATCACATCGGGTCTTACGTTCCCGGTCGGAAACTGGGGATTGCGGGTAGCTGTTACTGCAGCCGATACAAATGACGTGTACATTGCCACTACAAACGGATACGGAGAGATCTTCAAATCTACTGATGGCGGAAACAATTTTAATTTGGTTTATTCATGTGATACTCAATGTATTGTATGCTATGATTCCACGATCACGTCAGGATCACAAGGCGACTATAATTTTACGTTCAATGTAAATCCCGCAAACGCCAACGAACTGCTATTAGGCTCACATTGCGTTTGGCGCAGTACAGACGGGGGACAAACCTGGAGTTGGCGCACGCAGTGGTGGGATCAGATACACACTGATATGCATGACATTGAATTTTATCCATATGACCCAAGCATCCGATTTAATGGTAACGATGGTGGTGTATGGATGAGCACAGACACATTAGCAACCACTTGGCAACCTATGTGCAATGGTCTTGCGGCAACTGAAATGTATCATGCAGCGCAAAGCCCGGTACAACGACAACTGATTGATATCGGCTCGCAAGACAATGGCGAAATGTATTACAATGGTATATGGATGTGTAATCGGGGCGGTGACTGGGGTGCACGTTGCGGTATGGACTACCTCACCAATGGCACAGTCTATTATGACGATGGCAATCGGCGCAACCTCACTCCTTTGGGTGGTGATATGAGTTACAACCCACCCTTTGTAACAACCCCTTCATTTTGTATTGAGTTTGCCAGGGCCATGCCCGGTGTTGCATTTATTGGAACTGACAGTTTTTGGGTCAGCACAAATATCAATACTGCGGCTCCATCATGGACACTGTTGCATACCCTAAACGAAAACATCATGGGGATCTCATCTTGCAAAGCTGATACCAATATCGTTTACTATGTTACCAACAATAACCATTTGGTTCGCATAGTGAACAGCGGCGGATGGAGTCCGGCCATCACCGTATTAGCTACACCTGCGGCCACCAATGTATCAGCCAGTGTTGCTACCGATAAATACAATCCCAATGTAGTATATCTTACCTGCAACAGTTCCGTGTTCCGTTCTACCAATCAGGGCAGTACATGGACCAATATAACCGGATCGTTACCGGGATTGAATATACTAAAGATCATAGAGGACGACTATTCGCCACGTGAGCGCGTGTTTGTATGCGAAGGCAACTATGTTTATTGGAGAGATACGGTTGCTACGTCATGGACGCTTACCAACGGACTGCCCAGCATCATGCAGATCACAGATTTTATGATATTTAACGACAGCACATCGGGCAGCATACTTCGGCTATCGACATATGGCAGGGGTGTTTGGGAAAACAGCATCAACAGCAATTATCCGCCTGACGGCAGCTTTACCGCCAATAAGCAATACATATGTCCCGGCGATACGGTGCAATTCGCGGCATCTGTATTTGGCAGTTATACTTCATTTATCTGGAGCTTTCCGGGCGGCACTCCGGCCACTTCAACTGCCGATAGCCCATTAGTAGCCTATGCTACTCCGGGCAGCTATAATGTTACACTGACCGTATTTGGCCCGTATGGCAATGATACTGTCATCAATGCAAGTTACATTGTTGTGTCAAATGGAGCTACCGCACTACTGACCGAAGGATTTGAAGAGACCTATTTTCCGCCCACCCAATGGGCTCAAAATTCACAAAGCGGGGTTTATTGGCAGCAGGCTTCGGCAGGCGGTTATGGCACCAGCGCTCAAAGTGCAACCTTTGGCAACTTTTCGAATGCTACAAACGGCGCGCATGATCGATTGCTTAGTCCCCAGATAGATCTATCAGGATATACCGGCACTTACCTCACTTTTGATGTTGCCTACTCGTATTATGGTCCCGGGTACAACGACAGTCTACAAGTTGAGATCTCAACAGACTGCGGAAAAACATTTACAACTGTATATGTAAAAGATTCTACCGAACTGGCTACAGCTCCGTCTATCGACAGCGTTGGCTTTGTTCCTACCGCGGGAGAATGGAGAACAGATACCATTTCGCTGGCAGGATATACAGGCGGGATCATGGTGGCTTTTGATAATATTGGCCACTACGGACAAAATATCTACGTTGATAATGTAGACATGTACGGAACACCACTGGCAATACAGAAAACCACACTCATTGATAAGATCACGCTTTATCCCAATCCTGCAACAAACAACATAACTATATCAGGATCAGGCATTAATGAAAATTTCGGCAGAATCATTTGCGAGAACATATTGGGCATAACAGTTGCAGAAAGACAATTTACACTCAGCAACGGAAATTTAAATACTACTTTAGATATTGGCAGATTACCTATTGGTAATTATATTGTTACACTAATATTTTCGGATGGAAGCAGTTATCATTTCCCTGTTAGTAAGGAACATTGATCGGCATTATTTTTTATTTTGAAAAACAAGACACGAACAAAAATTAAGTTGAAATAACGTTTGTTAAACAATTATTATTCAGCGTTTTAAGCGATATAATAAATTAAAGAAAATGACTCTGATCGTTAGAAAAGTCTGCATTTTTTTGATGTGTATAACCTGCTGTTTGGTTGCACATGCCGGTGGTGGAAATAAAAAGAAACAGTTTTATCAGCATTTTCCTGCATGGGTCATTATGATGCGCGACACCAACAGCGCCGCAGGTGAAACAGAAAGAGCATTTGAACTTTTTTATAAAAACGAACAACCGCCTATGGTTCTTGGATCCGAGAATATTGATAATGTTGCCTACGTTTACTTTACCGACCAATTCGTTATAAAATTTTAGACTAACACCAATTCGTTCACCAATGAAGTGTTGGCCACCTCATCCACAGCGATGCAGTCACCTTTCCACAATTTATTAATGACCATCAAAGATTTGTTCTTATTATTTCCGAGTCTATGATCTTACTTAGTTTAGCTGCACCTACAAAACTCAGGTGGTCGTTATCTGCAAAGTCGTCTATGTTAAACCTATTGTCGGTAAAGTAATCGTAGTATTTCAGACTGTATTTTGCTGCTATATTTCCAATTATTCCCTTACAATGCTCAAAATCTGTGCGGTCACAATGATCATAGTAGGTTCGGTAAACAGGTAAAGAAATAAAGATCAGCTTAATGCCACGTTTGCTGAGTTCGGCAGCGAGATCGTCTATATCATTGATCACATAAGCTTCTTCGGCTTTGTTATACGTTGACTTATGGTAAGCTGCCCTGTCTGCTCCGAGAGAATCACTGATATGAAACAAATGACCGGCACTGTCGTTTTTCTCGTACCCGTTTTGCTCCATTGCATTTTCCGCTCCCTGCTTAAAGTTAGACCTGAGGTATTTTACCGCCTGATCGCGCGTATAAAGCGCTATGTAAGAATAATTTTTCGAAGTGAATACCGGTAATGTTTTGTACCTGATGTGCCAAAACCGATAATAAAAATAGTCCCGCCAGTTCTCTATTTTATCATTTTGCAACTGTCTGTATAGCGAAAACTCTGCAATTGGCAGTATGACCAGCTTCAGCTTTTTCATTTTATCGAGGTTACTCAACGTCAATCTTTTATCATAATAAATTGTTTGACTCACATTTGCCAAATTAAACCCCTTATGGGAAAAATAGCCGGGATCAATGCCATAAAGGGCTTGCGACGAACCTAACACTAAAACCTCAGTTGATGCGGCATTTTGCTCAAACAACTGTTTCTTTTGTTTGTAACTGTTAGGCAACTGTGACAATCTATATTCTATATACCCAAAGAATACAGTGAGCGGCAACAAGAAAAAAAACATTTTTATTATAGCTGACCGCATACCTTAAAATTGGAAATAGATGAATTGGATATTTTCGAATACACCACAAAAAAACAAAAGCATTATTCCTGCATAATACACCGACCATCTGAATATCCAATGGCGTTCATGAAAATTGTGCAATAGATCGTACTTGAGCGATAATAGATGAACCACTTCGAGAAAAACTACACAAAGCAGACCATTTCTTAAAATATTTAACCCCGGCAAATTTAGAAAACCTATTTTATGTTGCATGAATACCATTTTTAATTCAGCAGGTATATTTCCTAATTTCTTTGTTATGAAAAGTGCATCATTCAAATTATTTGCCCTAAAAAAAATCCATGCATAGGTCACCAACAAAAACGTGATACAAACATCCAAAATATTACCGAGACGAACTGACTTTGATATCCCTGTTATATCCAATACTCTCTTTCTTAGCCCAAGGGTGATCAATGCGAAAACGCAATAAAATCCATGCAATGCCCCCCAAATTATGAAAGTCCAATTGGCACCGTGCCAAAAACCGCTGACCAAAAACACAAAAAACAGATTAAAATAATTTCTACTCACCTTGACGCGATTACCACCCAGAGATATATACAAATAATCCCTAAACCAAGTAGACAATGATATATGCCAGCGTTTCCAAAACTCAGAGATCGTTCTCGAATGATACGGCTTATTGAAATTCGTCATCAGGTGAAAACCCATGACACGTGCCGAACCTAATGCTATATCAGAGTACCCTGAAAAATCGCAAAAGATCTGAAAGGCAAAAAAGAAAGCCCCAATTGCCAATGCTATGCCGGAGTATGAAGCAGGTGAATTAAATATAGGATCAGTTATAGTTGACAACCGATCTGCTATGACAACTTTTTTTACCATTCCCCATAACATTAACCTTAGCCCGCTCACTAAATTATCGTAACTAAAATTCTTTTGCTCATGCATCTGCGGCAGCACATTCTGCGGGCGCTCAATAGGACCTGCAACCAGTTGAGGATAAAACATCACATATAGTGAGTAAATACCAAAATGCCGTTCAGCCTTCTGATTACCACGAAATACCTCAATAGTGTAACTCATAGCCTGAAACGTGTGAAATGAGAGGCCAATCGGCAACACAATGCCTAACAAAGGAATATTTGTGTTCAAATGCAAATTACCAAATGCCTGATCTAAATTTGATATGAAAAAATTGTAGTACTTAAAAAATGCCAGGACACCAATATTGGCCACCAAACTCATTATTAGATATGGTTTTTTTCGCTCTTCTGCTGCATTCTCTATCATGATGCCGGCGATATAATCTATGATAATTGTAAAAATTAGTATAAAAATATATACCGGTATAAAAAACATATAGAAGAAACAACTTGCAATGAGCAAATGTATCCATCTGAATTTATGAGGTAATAAAAAGTAAATGATTGTTACAATGGGGAAAAACAATAAAAACTCCGCCGAATTGAAAAGCATGCTTTTTGCGTTATTATGCAAAAGTAACTTTTTAGATAAACATCAAAAGTGCCATTTGAATAACATTACAAAACCATATCAGTCCTCTTTATGCGAGTTAACCATAGCCTTGACTGCATATGACGCTTTTATTTAAATATTTTTATACATTTACATTATCAATCAAAACACGAATTCATGAAGCTACGTTCAATACCGGTTGTAGTGGCAATGCTGGGTGCCATTACCTACTCCAACGCCACTATGGCCCAAAAAAAAGCCCCGGCGTCCAAGCCAAAGGCGGCTGCATCCCAACCCGTAAAACTTACTGAGGTTGAGGGTATATCTGAATATGTGCTGCCCAACGGGCTGCATGTGTTGCTGTTCCCGGATCAATCTAAGCCATCGATAACTGTAAATATCACGTATCTGGTAGGCTCCAGAATGGAAGGTTATGGCGAAACCGGTATGGCGCATTTGCTGGAACACATGATGTTCAAAGGATCGAAAAACCACCCTCATGTTCCCGATGAACTGACTGCCCATGGCGCTAACCCCAATGGAACAACGTCTTATGACCGCACCAACTATTTTGAAACTTTTCAGGCCAATGATGAAAATCTGAATTGGGCATTAAGCCTTGAGTCAGACCGAATGGTGAACTCTTTCATTGCTGAAAAAGACCTGCGCAGCGAATTTTCGGTCGTACGCAATGAGTTTGAGTCGGGCGAGAATTCACCTTCCAACATTCTTATGGAGCGTGTATTGAGCACTATGTACCTGTGGCACAATTATGGTAAAGCCACCATTGGATCAAAGGAAGACATAGAGAAAGTATCCATCCCCAGCCTTCAGGCGTTCTATAAAAAATACTACCAACCCGACAATGCCGTGTTGCTGGTGGCCGGTAAAATAGATCAGACCAAAACGTTGGCATTGGTAGCCAAATATTTTGGCGGTATACCTAAACCATCAAGGGTCATTGAGCCTACGTATACAATAGAGCCTGCTCAGGACGGGGAGCGATCGGTAGAACTGCGTCGTGTGGGCGATGTGCAATCGGTATCGTGCGGATACCATATAGTGGCCGGCTCTGATGCTGATTTTGCCACTTTTGATGTGCTGAGCGATGTTTTGACCAACGAACCCGATGGCCGCCTGTACAAAGCATTGGTAAAAACCGGCCTTGCTACTCAGGTATGGGCCTGGGCCGCCGGGCAAAAAGACCCCGGCTTTTTGTATATCAATGCTGATGTACTGAAAACCCGGTCGGCCGACAGCGTTCATGATGTCTTGTACAGCACTATCAGCGACATTAAAAGAAATCCCATCACGCAGGAGGAATTGGACAACGCTAAAAACAAGCTGTTGAAAAATTTCGACGAAACATACCGCAATACAGAATACATAGGTCTCACCCTGAGCGAATATATAGCAGAAGGCGACTGGAGACTGGCATTCATTTATCGCGATAATTTGAAAAAAGTCACCGCAGAAGACCTGAACCGAATAGCCAAAAAATACCTGATCAAATCGAACAGAACTTCCGGAATTTTCATTCCTACAGCCAATCCCATTCGTGCAGAGATACCCAATCCGCCTGATGTAGCCACATTGGTCAAGGACTATAAGGGTCAGGCAGCTCTTGCACAGGCCGAAGCATTCGATATCTCACCCGATAATATTGAAAAACGCACAGAACGTGGCGCTATTGGCAGTGCAAAGTATGCATTGCTTGCCAAGAGCACCCGCGGCAATACGGTGGAAGCCCGCATCACCCTTAGGATTGGCGATGCTACATCCTTGCAAAACAAAGCTACAGTAGCGTCATTGACGGCCGAAATGCTGAAACGTGGCACCAAGACCATGACCATGGCGCAGATCAACGAAGCATTAGACAAACTTTCTTCATCGGTTTACATATACGGATCCGGGCAAAACGTAGGCGTCATCATTAAATCGGTAAAAAACAATCTGGCTGCCACCCTCGACCTTGTAAACGAAATGCTGCACCAACCTGCCTTTAGCGATGATGAATTCAAAACCCTTAAGAATGAGGACATCAGCAATCTGGAACAACAAAAAAGTGAACCACAAAGCATTGCATTCTTAGCGTATAGCAGGATCATGTCGCCTTATGCCAAAGGCGATATAAGGTATAATATGACCGTAGAAGAGCAGGAAGCAGCCATCAACAACACCACTGCTGAGGACGTAAGATCATTCTACAAAGATTTTTACAACGGTGAAAATGCAACGATCGCCTTTGTAGGCGATTTTGATGCTGCCATGGTAAAATCAAAACTTAATGGAATGGTCTCCGGCTGGGTATCGCCCAAGAAGTATGCCAAGATACATGAGCAATATTTTGATGTTGCAGCGCAAGACCAGGAGATAAAGACCCCGGATAAGAAAAATGCTATGATGGTGTGTGGCATGAATCTGAAACTTAACGACAACGATCCCGACTATGCTGCGCTTAACTTTGGCGACTTTATGTTTGGCGGTGGCTTCCTCAATTCCAGGCTTGCAATGCGCATCCGTCAAAAAGAAGGGATCAGCTATGGTGTTGGCTCCTTTATCAGGGCCGACAATGAGGATGAATCAGGATTTTTTATGTCTTATGCCATCTATAATCCCGACAATAAAGCAAAGTTGCAAACGGTTTGGATAGAAGAAATGGATAAGCTGCTGAAGGATGGATTTACCGACGAAGAACTGAAAAAGGCCCGTACCGGCTATTTGGAATACCGTCAAAATTCAAGGGCCGATGATGGACAACTAGCCGATAAGCTGAACAGCTATCTGGAAGTGAACCGAACCTTAGAGCGCGACAAAAAGATCGATGCCAAGCTGGAAACAATTTCTTTGGCCGACATCAATAAAGCCATGAAGCGCTTTTTAGCAACCGAAAAGATCACCTTTGTAAAAGCAGGCGACTTTAAATAACTAAGCTACCCATGATCGCCCTCTGACTTATCATCGGAGGGCGATTTTCTTTGGCAGTAGTAGCCGATAACCTTTTTCAATATTCCCCC
>Ga0164296_1002851_pt1 | contig 16769 bp, 18 predicted proteins | sample GEODES057metaG_FD_113533 | JGI IMG/M metagenome (GOLD analysis project Ga0164296, IMG submission 113533) | Dystrophic lake water microbial communities from Trout Bog Lake, Wisconsin, USA - GEODES057 metaG | ecosystem: Environmental > Aquatic > Freshwater > Lake | place: USA: Trout Bog Lake... | reverse complement strand
GCAGTCACGCCCAAGCCATTCCTTAGTTGATGAATGTAACAGTAAAGACCCCAGCCTATGACTATCAGTAAACATCCGATCCAGATCTGAGTTTGTCTGCCAAACGTTCTGGTAGGCTTTAAGCAGTCTTCTCTTACTTGTTCTAATTCTTGTTGAAGTTCTATTTGATCTTGCTGCATATACTAAGTATTTTTATGGTATCACATATTTTTCATATCCATATTCAGATCGGTATGCTTATTCATTTTCACATGCTTATTGATATCAGGTACCGGGAATTTTCTGTTTTTAGGCGGGAGGTAATAAACTCGGGGGTCTGTACCCAATTCTTCTAATTGGCGATATGCAGCATTTTCAGACAATAATTGACTCAACCTGAATGTCTCACCCGAAGCATTGGTCACTGCATCTTCATTCTGATCACCAAAAAGAATAGCATCCATCGGACATCCGCTCACACATGCCGGCATTTTTCCTTGCCTGATCATGTCCGGACAGAAGTCGCATTTTTCCACTGTACCCATTCTGCGGGGTATACTTTGTTCCGGCGAATACTCTATATGTCCCACCGCCATTTTTTGTTCGCTGCTGGGATGGCTCCAATTGAAGAAACGGGTTGAATAAGGACAGGCAGCCATACACATGCGGCAACCGATACAACGTTCATTATCTATCAGCACAATACCATCCTGCCTTTTAAAGGTGGCATTCACCGGACAAACCTTTGTACACGGTGGGTTATCGCAATGAAAGCAGGGCTTTGGCAGGTAATATGGAGCCGCCGCATCTGCATCCTTCATAGTAAATACTTTGATCCACTCTCTGTCTGACTCAGTATAATGCATAGCCTGACACGCCGCAGTGCATTTTTTACAACCGTCGCACTTAGCCAAGTCGATCACCATTACAAATTTCTTATTTGCTATCCCCTTGCGTGCTTCAGAATTGGTTACCGGAGGTACATGGTATTCTGAAAGGTGATTGGGGTCTGCCTCATAAACTTTACCGTCCGGAGATAGCACCTTTATCTTGGCGGTGTCGGGCTTATTACCTCCAAATACTTTCTCCAGTCCTGCTACGCCAACTGCCAGTGCAGTGCCGGCAAAAAGGCTGTTTCTAAGAAAATTTCTTCTGCCCGATTTTTCGACTTTGTTATCCTCTTGCATATCATCAGAATTACTACGCAAAAGTATCGGGTTGTTAATGCCTCATTAATGACGGGCATCAATAAAAAATGTCTTTTTTCGGACATATATTATTTAAAATAACAAGTGTTGGTACATGCATTTATCAATGTAGCAACATTGTTTTTAAGTTACTCTATAACATCATTTTACACTTATTTTTTATTAATTATAATTAATAATACACTGTGTAATAAATATCATCAATAATGGCGTGATCGTGTTAAATATCAGAATATTTATTGTAATAAAAACAACATGTGTATACTTGAAACTTGGGGGGCCTGAAAGAACAAAATGTAGTCGTGGCACGCCTTGCAGGTTTTTTTATTCTTTATGACAATTCTGTGACAGTTGCAGTTTTAGTGTAGACATTCCGAGACCCTATGAATATTATAAAAAACAACTCGCTTACACATACGCTTTTTAATTTCATACAATATGTATCTCAATATCGTAGCGGGTGAGGAGTCCGGGTAAACCGGCCAGGGAGAATTTGGCTTTTTTCGCTCGGTTGCTTTCCAGGTCGAAACTGAAATTGTGCGCATGGCGAAAATCGGCATGGTCGGCTATGGTATTATCAAAAATTGCCAGTTCCAGATCACAATTATCAAATACCACATACGACAGGTCGCAGTCGGTAAAATCAGTTTCCTTCATCTTACAGTTGATGAACTTCGTTTCCCGGATCTTTCTGCCATAAAACGAACTGAGGTCAAGAATACAATCTTCAAACCTGAATGACAGCCCAAACGGATGGCACTGATCGAACCTAACCCCCAGCAGCTTACAGCCTTTGAACACTGCATTGTTGAGCGTTACCTTATTCAGCTTGACCATACTCAGGTCGCAATTGGTGAACGTACAATCTATCCATCTTATTTCGGCAAATGCAGCGTGTGCCATATTGCAGTTGGTAAATTGGCAGGATTCGTAAATACCGCGCGCCAGTGGCTTATTTTCGTCTAAATTCTCAAAGGCCTCATCTGCAAACAATGGCAATTCTGATCGATGCATGATCGTTGGTATAAGACTATAAAAGTACGGCTATTGCAGCAAAAAACACGTATTGACATACCATACTGCCAATGCTGCTGCATTAAATTAAAAAATGCGTGTAAATTGTGGCTGAATAACTTGTATGAAACTAAAGGCAGAAACGATCGGAGCACTCATTATTTCATTGATACCGCTGATCTTGTGTATCCAGAAATACAATTATTTGGTTGACGCCCCGTCTACCAATACCGACGCATCAAGCGGGCTATCTGTGTCAAAACCGGTTTTTGTGGCTGTGATCTTTGGTATTTCGGGCGCTATTTTTTTCTTTAGCGACCTTATAGCACGCAAAATGGCTAGTATCATGCTGCCCAGCTACAAGGGCCTTAACCGCATTGTACTTACTACCGTATTTATGCTCATGAGCCTTTTATTGGTACTCAGCAATATGAGGCATTGACTCCCAACCGTAAATTCATGAAAAGACCTGTATTAATATTTGTAGCATTATTGGAAGGCATAGCGGTATCAACCATCGGCACAGCATGGAACCAGCGGCAGATCATTAGGCAGTCGCATATTGCAGGCTTGCTCACAGTGGGCATCAGCTGCGTGGTCATACAGTTGGTAATAGGCTGGAAAAACAAGCCTGTACTTGATCCGAATAATGAAAATCCTACCTTTTATCAGCGCTACCCAATGATTGCCATGTTTTGCGGCTCCGTAGCAGGTATAATAGGCGGCTGCATTGTGTACACGCTGCTGGATAAAAAATAGCAGTCCCTTTGTTCCATTGATCCCGACAAACCCAGATGGCCGACGCACCTTACCGATACTTCATCATCAACAAGCCCTACAACATGGTGTCACAGTTCATAGGAACTGAAAAGGCAGATCTGTTGAGCGCACTCGATTTTGATTTTCCCGAAGGCATCCACGCCATAGGCCGTTTAGACAGCAACTCTGAAGGCTTACTGATCCTTACCACCGATAAGCGCATCACCAAATTATTATTTCAGGGCGTGCCACACAAAAGAACTTATCTGGTAAGGGTAAAAAATAAAGTGACACCTGAGGAGCTGGAACAACTAAGAACAGGCGTATCGATCCGCATTAAGGGAGGTGAATTTTATCAAACGCCGCCTTGCGATGCAGTACTGCTGGAAACGCCGCCCGCTGTTTTTGAGCATCAACTGGAGTTGCGCGACTATGTGCCGCATAGCTGGCTCAGAATATCTGTTTTTGAAGGCAAGTATCACCAGATCAGAAAAATGGTGACCGCTATTCATCACCCCTGCAAACGCCTCATCCGCATTGCCATTGAAGACCTGCACCTGGGCGACCTTGCCCCGGGTAAAGTGAGGGAAATAGCACCGGAAGATTTTTTCAGGCTGCTTAAGATCGGGAACGGGTGATCTGCTTAAGAATCCAAATTGGCAAACTAGAACATGAAAAACGGGTGGTATGGGTTTGCTAACGATATTAGCCAAAACACAGCTCTTGCTCGAGAAAATCCCAAATTCAGTAAACTCATTCTTAAAATCTCAGCTTTATAGCCTATATGTATACACAACCCGCATAATAATCTAATCGTAAATCATATCTTTGCACACAACCTGAAATACAACGCATTTAGGTATTGGCAATGTAATTGTCCCCCATATTACAACAGAAGAATGACATGAAAAAACCCACGTACAATTACGGGCTTTAAACAATAAACTATATGAAAATATTGATAACAGGCGGATGTGGTTTTATCGGATCAAACTTGTGCTGCCTCATCAAGTCGAAATACCCTTCTTATCACGTCTATGCAATGGATAATTTAAAGCGTCGGGGTTCAGAGTTAAATATTCCCAGACTTAAAAATCTCGGCATAAATTTTACCCATGGCGATATCAGAAACCCGGAGGATTTTGATTTTGACACAACCTTTGATTACATAATAGATGCAGCAGCAGAACCTTCGGTTATGGCAGGTATCGGAGCATCATTGAATTACTTGATCAATACCAATTTAATAGGTACCATTAATACACTCGAACATGCAGCCAAAACCGGTGCAAAGATGGTTTTTTTATCCACCAGCCGGGTATACCCTATCGCCTATCTTGATCAACTGAAATTTAAAGAAAGCGATACCCGCTTTGTCATTGCAGATCAGCAAAATATACCGGGAATTAGCCCCATGGGTGTTACAGAATTGTTCCCGCTGGATAAAGCACGGTCATTATATGGCACTACCAAGCTGGCATCAGAATTGATCATTGAGGAATTTAGAGCGTTTTTAAATGTGGATGCTGTTATCAATCGTTGTGGTGTGGTGGCGGGCCCTTATCAAATGGGGAAAGTGGACCAAGGCGTAATAGCGCTCTGGATAGCACGCCATTATTGGAAAGGAACGCTTTCTTACATTGGTTATGGCGGTACCGGCAAGCAGGTAAGAGACGTAATGCATATCTACGATCTGTTTGATCTTGTAGACCATGAATTGCACCATTTTGAGACGGTATGCGGACAAACATTCAATGCAGGTGGCGGCATTGGATCAAGCATATCGCTGCAAGAGCTTACTATGATTTGCAGAGAAGTGACAGGCAATACCATAACGATCAACGCAATCAAAGAAAACAGAATGGGAGACATCCCTTTATACGTTACTGACAATACCAAGATCACCAATGCTATTGGTTGGGTACCTAAACGAACTGTAAAAGACATAGTTACCGATACATACCAGTGGATGGTAGCGAACGAACAACAATTGAAGCCAATATTAAGTATATGAACATTGCAATTATCACCGGGTCCCATGGCCTGATAGGCAGCGAAAGTGTCGCCTTCTTCGCCGATAAAATGGACCGGATCGTCGGTATTGATAACGACAAAAGAGCTTATTTTTTTGGACCGGAAGCATCTACCCGGTGGAACAAAGAAATACTGACAGAAAAGTACCAAAATTATGTACCCTACGACATCGATATCCGGGACTATAACGGATTAGAAAAGCTATTTAAAGAATATGGGAGCGATATTAAACTGGTAGTGCACACTGCGGCCCAACCGAGCCACGACTGGGCAGCGCGAGAACCGATCACTGATTTCACGATCAATGCAAACGGAACCCTGAACTTGTTGGAGCTCACCCGGCTGTATTGTATAAGCGCCAAATTCATCTTCACCTCGACCAACAAAGTTTATGGCGACACGCCTAATTTCTTACCGCTAATGGAACTGGAAAAACGATGGGAGATTGAAAGCACACATCCTTTTTATAAGGACGGGATAGATGAAACCATGACTATAGACCATTCCAAACATTCAATATTCGGAGCATCGAAAGTGGCTGCTGACGTAATGGTGCAGGAATATGGCCAATACTTTGCCATGAATACAGCCGTTTTCAGAGGCGGCTGCCTCACGGGCCCACAACACTCTGGGGCCAAACTGCACGGCTTTCTTTCCTACCTTATGAAATGCGCCATCACAAAGGAGCATTACACGATCTTTGGCTACAAAGGCAAACAGGTAAGAGACAACATACATGCCTGGGACCTCGTAAATATGTTCTGGCATTTTTATCAGGCTCCACAGCCAGGCGGACAAGTATACAATGCCGGCGGCGGGCGTTTTTCCAATTGCTCAATGATAGAAGCTATAGAGCTCTGTGAAAAGATTACAGGCAACCCATTTAATTACAGTTATACTGAAGATAATCGATCAGGCGATCACATCTGGTATATTTCAGACATTACAAAATTCAGATCGCACTACCCTGCATGGAATTATCAATATTCGTTAGAAGATACTCTGGAACAGATATTTGAAAATTTAAAAAGCAGAGTATGATGAAATTGAGTGTTGTAATTCCTGCGTATAATGAGGCACAGAATTTACCGGATACTATTTATACCTTTTACGCCGAGCTGGAAAAGAATCATATAGATCATGAGTTTGTTGTAGTCAATGATAATTCCAAAGACAATACGCAAGAAATAATTACACAACTGCAGCATACTGTTCCAACTTTAAGGACGGTATTTAATTCCCCGCCAAATAATGGCTTTGGTTATGCTATCAGAAAAGGGCTGGAAAATTTTGAAGGCGACTGTGTGGCCATAGTTATGGCAGATCTGTCAGACAGCCCCGAAGACCTGATTAATTTCTACAACACCATGGCAGCACAAAAAGTGGATTGCGTATTCGGCACCCGGTTTGGAAAAGGCGGACAGGTTTATGACTATCCTAAAAACAAACTTTTTCTGAACCGATTTGTGAACCATATGATCGCATTTGTATTCCATATCCGGTATTATGATACGACCAACGCATTCAAACTGTATTCAAAGCAAGCAATTGACGGTCTAAAGCCGTTCATGGCGCCGCATTTTAACCTTACTGTTGAATTGCCACTGAAGGCGATAGTTCGGGGCTACAGCTATGCTGTAGTGCCCAATTCGTGGCGTAACAGAAAACATGGAACATCCAACTTGAAGATAAGAGAAATGGGTAGCCGCTATTTCTTCATTGTGCTGTATTGCCTCATTGAGAAATTCTTCAGCCGTGGCGACTTCAAGAAGAAGTGGTAATATCTTTTTTGCGGCTATGGTCTACCATGATCCCAATTCAGTAAAAAAACAGCACCAGACAAACCTTACAACGATACATAAAAAAAGCACCCACTTGGGGTGCTTTGTGCCCGGAACAGGAATCGAACCTGCACTACCTTGCGATAACCAGATTTTGAGTCTAGCGCGTCTACCAATTCCGCCATCCGGGCGTTCAGCGGGCTGCAAAAGTATCAATTCTTTCTTTGATTCGCAATAAATATTTTTTCCTAAAATAACAGTCCTTTATTTTCAGTAAAAGCGCGTCATTTGTAGCTCCGTTATCGTAAGCTTTAGTGAGCTCATCTGCCTGCGTTTGCCAGCTATCCAAATGTGCCTGAACCTGCGCTACCACTTGGTTTCTAAGCCCTGCATCGTACGGTGCATCTTCATACTCACTCACCAATTCGTTGAGGTCCATCATCTCCATCAAAAAATCGGGCGGTAACTTGTATTGTTCCTCATCTGTCATCAGGCCCTTTGCTTTCAGTATATAGGCCATGGTAGCTCCGGCATCGGTAAGCGTCTTATAGGCTTTGTTATTGAGCGTCGCCATGTGCATGGCATGGGCAAGAGCGTCGCCCCCGGCCTGTGCAAAACGGTCGGGATGGTACAACCGGCTAAGCTCATAAAATTTCTTTTTCACCACTGCCTGGTCAGGATGAAACGAAGCAGGTATTTGATACAATTCAAAAAAATCAGGATCGGAATGCATGGATTAAGTGTTGATGATCTGTCGTATTCTTTACAGCCGCTCAATAATGCCCGCAATGCCTTGTCCGCCGCCAATGCAGGCCGTAACCATGCCATAGCGCTTATTGAGGCGTTGCAGATCGTTGAGGATCTGTACGGTAAGTTTGGCGCCTGTGCAGCCTAACGGATGGCCTAATGATATTGCCCCGCCATTGATGTTCACGCGGTCTTCATTCAAACCCAATGTGCGGATCACGGCCAGCGATTGCGATGCAAAAGCTTCATTCAATTCTATCAGGTCTATGTCATCGAGCGTCATACCTGCCTGCGACAGCACCTTGGGAACTGCCTTTATTGGCCCTATGCCCATGATGCGCGGATCTACCCCGGCACTGGCACATGCTATGAGCCGCCCCATGGGTTTCAGCCCCAGTGCATTTACCAGCCGCTCACTCATCACAATAGTGAAAGCAGCCCCGTCAGATGTTTGCGAACTGTTGCCTGCTGTTACCGATCCGCCTTGTGCAAATACAGCCGGCAGCTTTGCCAAAGCAGTTATTGAGGTATCGGCGCGTGGCCCTTCATCGGTATCTACCACCAATTCTTTCACTGCTTTTTTGCCTTTAGCGTCCAAGTAGGTTTCTTTAACAGTAATGGGCAATATGCCGTTCTTAAAATATCCATTGCTGATGGCATTCAGCGCCCGTTGGTGCGACCTTAATGAAAAAGCATCCTGATCTTCACGGCTCACTTTATAGTCTTGTGCTACCTGCTCGGCAGTAAGGCCCATGCTCAGGTAGTAATCTCCATTATCGCTCGTGTATTCATAATTGGGCATGGTGCGCCAGCCCGCAGTAGGCACAAGGCTCATGCTCTCTGTACCACCTGCTATGATGCACTCACCCATACCTGATTGTATGGCCGCTGTAGCCATAGCAATAGCATTAAGTCCTGAACCGCAATAACGATTGATGGTAACACCGGCGGCCCATTCGCCTATAGCACGGTTGGCAATGATACGGCCTACCTGCAGGCCTTGTTCGGCTTCGGGTACGGCACAGCCCACTATCACATCATCCACCAACTTTGGGTCGAGTTGCGGTACACTGGCCAGCAAGCCCCTGATCACATCCACCGCAAGGTCATCAGGACGAACCGACTTAAATGCACCTCGTTTGGACCTTGTGACTGCGGTACGAAAGCCCGCTACTATGTACGCTGTTTGCATAACCTGAACTATTATTTATCCTTGCACTGCGCAATAGGCACAGCAAGTAAAAGTAAGTATTTTTCGGCGTTGGCGAATGGGTGCGTGTGCCCGTGCAGGGAATTTAACGTAGCATAAGCGCCGGTCAACATAAATAGCTGTTGAATAGGGCATAAAAAAAGAGTCCCGAACATACAGGACTCTTTTTTTAAAATCGCTAAAATAAATACTACTTTTTAGCGGCTGCCTTCTTAGGGCCTGCATTAGGGGTTGGACTCTTAGGAGCAACAACCTCTTTTTTAGGTGCAGCCTTTTTAGGCGCTGCCGCCTTCTTTTCAGCTTTTTTAGGAGCTGCTTTCTTTGGAGCTGCTGCCTTCTTAGGAGCTGCTTTTTTAGGAGCTGCTGCTTTTTTAGGAGCTGCTTTCTTTGGAGCTGCTGCCTTTTTAGGAGCTGCTTTTTTTGCTGCTGCTTTTTTAGGAGCTGCTGCTTTCTTTGGAGCCGCTTTTTTAGGAGCTGCTGCTTTTTTTGGAGCTGCCTTTTTTGGAGCTGCCTTTTTGGCTGCGGCCTCTTTCTTAGGTGCCGCTTTTTTTGCTGTGGCCATAACTGTGAATTTAAGGGTAAAACAAAAATCTTTATTCCACAACCAACAACGCTCGGGGGTTAGGCCTTCGTTGTTGCTAAATTACTTTTTATATTCCACAACCAACATCATCAGGGGGTTAGACCTATGCTGTTGCTAAATTACTTTCCTTTACCGAAACCAAAGTTTTGTTCCTTGTTTTACGGAATTCAACGATACCCGGTTTCAATGCAAAAATGGTAAAATCTTTTCCCAGTCCTACATTATCGCCCGGATGATAAACAGTGCCACGTTGACGGATAATGATATTACCGGCAATAGCGGGTTGACCACCGAATATCTTTACTCCGAGGCGTTTGCTTTCCGAATCCCGGCCGTTCCTAACACTACCTTCACCTTTTTTATGTGCCATCTCTTAAATTACTTTTATTTTTTAGCGTTTGATTACTTGGTTTACTATGCGATCTCGTTGATCTTGATCTGAGTCAGGTACTGACGATGGCCGTTCTTCTTGATGTAGCCCTTACGACGCTTCTTTTTGAAAACTATTACCTTATCGCCCTTGAGGTGATCGATGATCTCAGCCTGTACTTTCATACTGGCATTGTTCATGGAAATGTTTCCGTCATTACTTACCATCAGAATTTCTGAGAATTCTACTTTGTCACCTGCATTACCTTCGAGGCGATGTACAAACAGCTTGTCGTCCTTCTTAACTTTGAACTGCTGTCCGGCTATATTAACTATTGCAAACATGATTATTGATAAAATATTCGCGCAAAGGTACGGTTTTTTTTATTTTAAACAATAAAATTTGTTTCCCGTTCCAATTTTTTTTCAAACTTTTCCTCCAAGAGGCGTAACTTTCCCGATTATTTGAAGCAAAATTAAGCTGAAGCCTCACAAAAATAAAAAAATATTTTTTTGTGAAAGTGAACAGGGTACCCAATGAAAATTAAGTCATTTCTCGCCAAGCCATACGCGTCCATCATTCATTCGCGGGTAAAAAAAAGCATGATGACCGCAGTTGCAGATCAGCAGGCTGTTTTTCAGAAGCTGCTGAAAACAGGCGTTGGTACGGTATTTGGTAAAGATCATGGCTTTGACAAAATAAAAACCATTGCCGATTTTCAAGCCGCGGTGCCCCTGCGCGACTATGAATTGTTTAAACCCTACATAGAACAAATAAAGAATGGCGGCCAGAATATATTATGGAAAGGCAAGCCTATTTATTTTGCAAAAACATCGGGCACCACATCGGGTGTTAAATATATTCCAATTACCAACGAATCTATTCCCAACCATATCAACGGCGCGCGCAACGCACTGCTTTGTTACATGACCGAGACGGGCAATACAGCCTTTGCCGATGGTAAGATGATCTTTCTTTCGGGCTCTCCGGTGCTGGAGCGTGTAGGCGGCATACCTACCGGCCGGCTGAGTGGTATCGTGAATCACTTCGTGCCCCGCTACCTGCGCAGCAATCAGCTACCGTCATACGAGACCAACTGCATAGAGGACTGGGAAGAGAAACTGGATAAAATAGTGAATGAGACCATCAACGAGAATATGACCCTCATCAGTGGTATACCACCGTGGATGCAAATGTATTTTGAATGGTTGACGCTGCGCAGCAATGGCAAAAAGATCAAAGAACTGTTTCCGAACTTGCAGGTCATTGTGCATGGCGGCGTAAACTTTGAACCCTACAGCGCCAAGCTGAAAGACAGCCTGGGCGGGCATGTAGATATGATCGAGACCTTTCCGGCATCAGAAGGCTTTTTTGCCTTTCAGGATGTACCGGGCAAAGAAGGACTCCTGCTGAATACGGATGCAGGGATATTCTACGAGTTTGTACCGGCAGGCGAGATATTTGATGAGCACCCCAAACGACTGACACTGGGAGAAGTAGAAATTGGTGTGAACTATGCATTGATCGTATCTACCAATGCCGGATTGTGGGGCTACAACATCGGCGATACCATTCGGTTCATAAGCAAAGACCCCTACCGCATAGTAGTTACCGGCCGCATCAAGCATTATATATCGGCATTCGGAGAACATGTGATTGCAGAAGAAGTGGATCATGCACTGCTGCGTGCTATGGAGCAACACCAATGCCGCATCATAGAATATACGGTGGCTCCTGCCATTCAGGTGGCCAACGGACTGCCCTACCACGAATGGTTCATAGAGTTTGAAGAGCCACCGGCAGACCTTACCGCTTTTGCGCTGGCTATTGATACACAATTGCGCCATAAGAACATTTACTACAACGATCTGGTATCAGGAGGCATACTGCAACCGCTGAAGGTGAATGCCATGAAGAAAAATACATTCATAGAATATATGCGGTCGGTAGGTAAGCTGGGCGGGCAAAATAAAGTGCCGCGCCTGTGCAACGACCGTACCATTGCCGATGCCTTACTGCCCTGGAAAGCATAAGCTTTACAAAACAAACGCCACACCATGAAATTTTCGATAGGAGACAGGATAAAACTGCGGCAGACCGGCGAAGAAGGTATTGTGATAGCAGAGCTGAACAAGACCATGGTGGAGGTAGAAGTGAATGGCACCGTATTCCCCGCATTTATCGACGAGCTGGATCATCCCTATCTGGATTGGTTCACCAAAAAAGCACCCAAAACGCAAAAACGATCGGCACCCGAGCAACTGCCTGTTGAAAAAATAAAAGACCGCATACCCAAGCTGGCCAAGGGGGTGTACCTGTCGTTCTTTCCCGTTTATGTTTCTGATACATTTGAAGATGTGGTGGACCACCTTAAAATTTACTTGGTGAATGAATTGCCGGTTGATATTAAGTATGGCTATGAAGAACGCGTTGGCGACAATACCGTATTTAAACTGGAAAGCACCCTGCACGCATTTGGCAATCTGTATCTGCACAATGTGGCGTATGCCGATATGAATGATAAACCCAAATTCATTTGGCGATTGGCACATGCGGGCAATCCACTGCTTGCCAAGGCAGAAGGCTTGCTGAAACTGAAACCCGAAAAACTTTTTGAGCACCTGGATCAATGCCTGAAAAACAATGAACCTGCATTCAGTTACTTGCTCATTACCGATTTTGTACTACCGCCCAAGAAAGAAAAACATGATGCCGATTTTCCGGTAGCGCCGGTGATCGTTAAAGAGAAAGCCCCCAAGGAAAAATTTGTATCGCTGCACAATCTGGAACCGGCCAGACATGAACTGGACCTGCATGCCGAGGCACTGATAAAAAACCTAATGGGCATGAGCAATGGCGATATACTAAAGATACAATTAGATACACTGGAGCGCTACCTGCACCTGGCCATAGCCCACAGGCAGCACAGTATGATAGTGATACACGGCCTGGGCAAGGGCACACTGAAGGAGGAGGTACATAAAATATTAAAAGCCACCAGAGAAGTAGGACGCTATAAAAATGAATGGAGCCACAAATACGGTTTTGGCGCTACCGAAATCATTTTCAGATATTAGTACATTTGCTACAAGCATCATCATACACCCATGAAAATATTCGGCGCATTATTTGGCATTATCTCACTGATACTGATGATGATCGGTTTTATACCACTGCTGGGCTGGTTCAACTGGATCAGTATCCCGTTTGCTATAGTGGCTTTGATCATCAGCAGCATAACAGGCTCCGCCAGTGGCAAGACCATGAGCATAGTAGCCATTTTCATCGGCATACTTCGCCTGATGTTTGGGGGAGGGGTGTTTTAGGTTTGTGGTAGTCATGACCATTCGTGAGTTTGTAAGTTATGATTACAATGCAACACACTTTCAAACGGCTTAACACGCCATTGGCGACCCTTGTCATAGACAATAAAAAAACGTATATTTGGCCTAAAACCAACCTATTACCATTAAACTCCGTCTAAAATATTGTAAAGAACAACTTTATGCGTAAAATATTATCGATTGTTGTCTGCTGTTTATTGGGCATCTGCCCGATTAAAACTGTGTGGGCACAATCGCAACCGGGTATTATCAATACCATTTATGGCATTGGCGTTGCTGGCCTTTCCGGCGACGGCGGACCTGCAAGTAATGCACAAATTGATACGCCATGTGCATCGGTATTGGATAATGCGGGCAATCTGATACTTGCTACATTCCGAAACGTTAGAAAAATATCGCCATCAGGTATCATTACAACTATAGCAGGCACCTCAGGCTATGGTTATAGCGGCGATGGCGGGCCGGCAACGGATGCTAATTTCTTTTTCATAAACGGTGTAGCAGTGGACAATTCAGGAAACGTGTATATCAATGATCAAAACAATTTCAGGATCAGAAAAGTGAACACTTCCGGTACCATCACGACGATTGCTGGGACAGGCATATCCGGATACACAGGGGATGGTGGACCAGCAAGTAATGCGGCAATAAATAATCTAACTGGTTTAGGCGAGATTATTATTGATACAGCAAACAACATCTACTTTATAGACCAGAGTAGCGTTGTTCGTAAAATTAATACAGCAGGAATTATTAACACAATTGCAGGCGGAGGAACGGATACGGCTAATGGCACACCTGCAACAAATGCACAAATTTCTGTAGGAGGAATTGCAATTGACCGGGCAGGTAATATATACGTTTCTGACTGGTATCGAAATAAAATACGGCGAATAAATTCCTCCGGTATCATTAATGACTTTGCCGGCACTGGAATTGCCGGATTCAGCGGTGATGGTGGGCCCGCAGCAAATGCTTTTTTAAATGAACCGTACTATTTATCATGCGATAGTTTCGACAATATCTATTTTACAGACATGGGAAATTCTAGAATTCGAATGATCAATTCATTGGGCATAATTACAACTATTGCTGGAAACGGGACTTGGGGTTCAACAGGAGATGGTGGATTAGCAACCAGTGCTGAAATATCAGGCTATTATGTAGGAGTAAACACTAACCACAATGTTTTAGCTGCAGGTCCGGCCACGCTACGCGAAATTGGAAGCTTATTACCCAGTCGGATATCACTTTCTGATAGCTTTAGTGTGTATGTAGACTCTTTTTGCACTGGACTTAATTTAACAGTTTTGAGCAATCATTATTCTACATTGAACAGTACTAAAATATGCTATGGCGACGGCTTATTTGACTCAAGTGGTTTTCCAATAAATTATTTTGGAAATGGAATAACACAGTTCAGTCATAATTATGGCAGTTCAGGTACTTTTACTTTGAAGTGCATTTTCTACACGAATAGCATTGCTCTAGATTCTACTACGTTTCAATATCGAAACTATTTTTGTCAAACATTTCCGATATTATTTTACCGGGATATGAATTCAGACTGCCAATATGACAATGGTGATGGGCTAAACTTTACACCCATTTCAATTGAAGTAGATTCAAATAATATCGCTATTGATACCGTATCTGCTGCATCGGGAATATATTATAACGCAATAGGAAATCTTGGTGATGTTTACACTTTCCGCGTACTGTCAAATACTGACAATTGGATGATTTCATCCACTTGTATTTCGGGAACTTCTGTAACAGATACAATCACAGCCAGTGAAGTAAATACACATACCAAGTATGTACCATTGTCTTGTAGCATGGTAGAAAATTTTGACTTTGCTGCTTACAATGACGTAATTATGCCAGGTGATATTGTATTATCGGGGAATATTTACGTATCCAACATTTATAGTTCTTGCGCATATACTTTTCCTGCCACAGTAATGCTATACCATAATAATAAATACAAGTATTTACCGGGTTTTGTCAATCCGCCTCCCAATTCCTATACCGACTCTAGTTTAACTTGGAATTTCAGTGCTATTTCTTCTGACGCAGTTGTTCCAACTCGCATTCAATATCAACTATTTGATACAGTTGGCGGGCTAACCTTTGGTGATACAATTCAAACCGCTGCAGTTATTACCCCGTTAGCTGGTGACGTTGACACTAACAACAACCGATGTAATGTAATATCTCCGGTAAATAGTGGTATGGACCCCAATGTAATGTTAGTAAATCCACAAGGAAATATCCCATCGGATACCACACTTCAATATACGATCAATTTCCAAAATACAGGCACTGATACAGCGTTTAATGTCTATGTTATGGACACGCTGTCAGATTTCGTGAACCCTAAAACGCTGCAACTTCAATTTGTAAGTGCTGCTATGAATATTTCTTACCAAACCTATGCAGGCCACAATATTGTTAAGTTCGATTTTCCCAACATTGATCTTTTAGATACTTCTATGTCGAAAGCGCTGTGCAATGGCGCTATTATTTTCAAGATCAATACATATCCCTGGATCCCTGTAGGTACTACGATCTTCAATCATGCCGGTATTTTCTTTGACTATAATCCGGTGGTGATGACAGATACGGTTGAAGATATTGTAACGAGCGTCAACTACAACAAAGTCGCGCAGGTGTCAGTTCCGTCTCCTGTATCCATCTTCCCTAATCCCACCCATGATGCCATTACCATCAAGGCAGATGCCGGTGTTTATGGCAGCTACAGCGTATCCAATGCTATTGGCACTGTAGTACTGCAAGGCAGTATCACTTCACTGCAAACGCAGGTAAGTATGACTGCGCTGCCTGATGGGGTATATTTTGTAACAGTAGTTCCACAACACACCCCTAACCCTTCTCAGGAAGGTAATATCATAGTGCAGCAAGTGGTGAAGTATTAATGGCTGCACACCGTTGATCAACTGCTACTGTTTCATTACTGATGCGATATGCAGTGTCATACGTATGCAACCATCTCATACCATCATCTCCTTCACTAATTTGCCTAAGCGTTTCAAGGATAGCGCTACCTTATCGTTCCACTGCATACCGTAGCTCAGGCGCATGCAGTTCTGGTATTTATCCTGAAGGGTGAACATGGCTCCGGGCGCAATGCTTATCTTGTGGTGCATGGCCTCCTGATACAGTTGGTAGGTGTCTATACTTTTATCCAGTTCTACCCATAGTATAAAGCCGCCCTTAGGGTTGGTGATCTTTACCCCCTGCGGAAAATACTCGCCCACACCGCGAATGAATTGCAGGCTGTTGGCATACAGGGTTTGGCGCAGTTTTTTGAGGTGGTGCTCATACCGGCCTGTGGCCACAAAATTGGCTACCGCTTCTTGCTGCGGCGTGGCCGATGTAATACAGTGGTACAGTTTCAACCGCTCCACTTGCTGATAATACTTACCCGGCGCTACCCAGCCCACCCTATAGCCGGGCGCCAGTGTTTTGCTGATGCTGCTGCACCACAGCACCATGCCTTCCTCATCATAGGTCTTGCAAGATGATGGCCTCTTATTACCAAAGTATACATCGCCATACAGGTCATCCTCTATCAATGGCACGCCATTTTTAGCCAATAGTTTAACTAATGCTTTCTTTTGCTCATCGGGCATACAGTAGCCCAAAGGATTGCTGAAATTGGTAACAAAAAAACATGCCTTGATGCGGTGCTTTTCCAGCGCACGCTTTACGTCATC
>Ga0164296_1002849_pt1 | contig 16771 bp, 17 predicted proteins | sample GEODES057metaG_FD_113533 | JGI IMG/M metagenome (GOLD analysis project Ga0164296, IMG submission 113533) | Dystrophic lake water microbial communities from Trout Bog Lake, Wisconsin, USA - GEODES057 metaG | ecosystem: Environmental > Aquatic > Freshwater > Lake | place: USA: Trout Bog Lake... | reverse complement strand
TCCTGAACGTCACGCCCGAGCGAACAGTGGCCGAACAGGACCGGCTCCTGGGCAAGGACCTGTTCGCCCACGACCCAAGCGAGTGCTGCCGGCTGCGCAAAGTCGCACCCCTGGGGAAGGCCCTGCGCGGATACTCCGCCTGGGTGACGGGGCTGCGACACAGCGATGCACCGACGCGCGCCAACGCCCCCGTGATCAGCTTCGACGAGGGGTTCAAGCTGGTGAAGATCAATCCGCTGGCCACCTGGACCGACGAGGACATGCAGGCCTACATCGACGAGCACGACGTGCTGGTCAATCCACTCGTCTACGAAGGGTATCCGTCGATCGGCTGCGCACCGTGCACGGCCAAGCCGGCCGAGGGCGCCGATCCGCGCAGCGGACGCTGGCAGGGACTGGCCAAGACGGAGTGCGGCCTGCACGCGTCGTGACGGTGCTGCGGCGAGTCGCCCCGATACTGGCGGCGGCTGCGTGGATCAGCGTTTCAGAATTCTTTCGCAACCAACTGGTTTTCAGTGGGCTGTGGATCAAGCACTATCAGAACCTCGGGCTGACGTTCCCCGCGGCGCCGATCAACGGAATCCTCTGGGGGGTCTGGTCGCTGGTGTTCGCCACGATCATTTACGTGCTCGCCCAGAAATTCAGCCTGTGGCAGACCACGCTTCTGGCATGGGTGGCCGGCTTCGTCCTGATGTGGTTGGTGATCGGCAACCTGAACGTACTGCCGCCCAAACTCCTGATCCCTGCGGTGCCGCTGAGCCTGGTGGAGGCCTTCGTAGCCAGCTGGATCGTTACGAGGCGCGCGAAGCCGGGTGACACCCACCGCTAACCGGGGATCGACGGTACCCGGGTGGCCCGCACATAGACGGTGTCACCCTCGCGCAGGGCCAGCGCCTCAGCATCACCACGTGTGATCTGCGCGGTGAACGCGCCCTTGGTCGCCGCGCTCGTCAACTCCACCCGCACCTCGAAACCCAGCACCACCACCCGGTCGACAGTCGCTCGCACGACACCCGCCGACTCTCCCGTCCCGTCGGCAGTCGCAACCGCCATCTCCGGAGTGCGGCCAACCCGGATGTCATGCGGTCGCACCAGGTTCCCGTTGAGCGTGGACACAGCCCCCAGAAACGACATGACGAACGCATTCACGGGGGCGTCGTACACCTCCGTCGGGGAACCGATCTGTTCGATCCGGCCGCAATTGAGCACGGCAATGCGGTCGGCGACATCGAGCGCCTCGGCCTGGTCGTGGGTGACCAGCACGGTGGTGACGTGCACTTCGTCGTGCAGGCGTCGCAGCCACATGCGCAAGTCCTCCCGCACCTTGGCGTCCAGCGCGCCGAACGGCTCGTCGAGCAGCAGCACCTGTGGGTCGACCGCCAGCGCCCGCGCCAGCGCCATCCGCTGCCGCTGCCCACCGGAGAGCTGATTCGGGTAGCGCGTCTGAAACCCGCTGAGCCCCACAACCTCCAGGAGATCGTCGACTTTGGCCTTGACCTCGGCCTTGGGACGCTTGCGGATCTTGAGCCCGTAGGCCACGTTGTCCCGCACGGTCAGATGCTTGAACGCCGCGTAATGCTGGAAGACGAATCCGATCCCGCGCCCCTGCGGCGGCACCCGCGTCACATCCTGGCCGTTGATGGTGACGACTCCGCTGTCAGGCCGATCCAGGCCGGCAATCGTGCGCAGCAGGGTCGACTTGCCCGACCCGCTGGGGCCCAGCAACGCCGTCAGTGAACCCGAGGGCACCACGAAGTCCACGTGGTCGAGCGCGACGAAGTCTCCGTAGCGTTTGTACGCGTCGCGCACGACGATGGCCGGGTCGGCGGCCGCGGTTGCGCTGTCGGTCATATCCCTTTTCTCCCTGTCAGGCCTGTTTGGCCGCTCGCGCACGACGGGCATCCAGAACCACTTGGAGGATCAACACCACCACGGAGATACCCATCAGCAGCGTCGACAACGCGTAGGCGCCGTACTCGGCTCCGCGGTTGTAGCGGTCGGAAACCAGAAGCGTCAGCGTCTGCGATTTCCCGGGAAGGTTGGAGGAGACCATGAGGACGGCTCCGTATTCGCCGAGGGTGCGCGCGACGGTGAGCACAATGCCGTAGGTCAGTCCCCACCTGATGGACGGCAGCGTGATCCGCCAAAACGTCTGCCACCAGTCGGAACCCAGCGTTGCCGCCGCTTCCTCCTGGTCGGTGCCCAGTTCGTGCAGCACCGGTTCGACCTCCCGCACCACGAAGGGCAGGGTGACAAAGATGCTGGCCAGCACTATTCCCGGCAGCCCGAAGATGATCTTCAAGCCGATGTCTTTTTCGACCCACCCCAGTGCACCGGCCGATCCCCACAGCAGAATCAAGGCCACACCCACGATCACCGGGGACACGGCGAACGGCAGGTCGATGGCCGACTGCAGGACACTCTTGCCGCGGAACCGGTTGCGCGCCAGCACCAATGCCGTCGGGATGCCGAAGATCACGTTCAGGGGGACGACGATTGCCACCACCAGCAGCGACAGGTTCAGCGCTGATATCGCTGCCGGCGTGGTGACCCAGGCCCAGAACTGACCGAAGCCGGGCCTGAAGGTCCGCCACAGGATCAGCGTCAACGGGACCACAAGCAGCACTGCGACGTATCCGAGCGCCAGGAGTCGGATGAGGCGACGGACCCACGGAGACAGCGTCACGAGGCGCTCTCCTCGCGTCTGGCCGCACCGCCACCCACGAACCGCAGGATCAGCAAGACCAGGAAGGAAATCGTCAGCAGCACAATGGAGATCGCTGCCGCACCAGTGCGGTCGTCATTCTCGATGAGGGTCCGTATCCACTGCGACGACACCTCGGTCTTGCCTGGAACCGCACCACCGATCAGAACCACCGACCCGAACTCGCCTATCGCCCGCGAAAAGGCCAGCCCCGCACCGGTCAGCAACGACGGCAGCAACGACGGCAGCACGACAGAGGTGAAGACCTTGGTCCCACTGGCGCCCAGCGACGCCGCTGCCTCCTCGGTCTCCCGGTCGATCTCCAGCAGCACCGGCTGGACCGCGCGCACCACGAAGGGCAGGGTGACGAAGGCGAGTGCTACCGCCACACCCCAGGCGGTGTGCTGCAGGTGCAGACCCACCGGGCTGTTGTTCCCGTACAGCGCCAGCATCACCAGGCTGGCGACGATCGTCGGCAGCGCGAACGGTAGGTCGATGATCGCGTCGAACAGTCGTTTGCCGGGGAAATCGTCGCGGACCAGCACCCAGGCGACCAGCATTCCGAACACGACGTTGAGCACCGTGACCGCGGCCGCAATCGTCAGTGTCACGCGGAAGGACTCCAGCGCCGCGTGTGACGTCACGGCCAGCCAGAAGGCCTGGCGCCCGCCGCCCGCGGCCTGCCAGACGATGGCGGCCAGGGGCAGCAGCACGATCACCGAAAGCCAGACCGCCGCAGCACCGACCCGCAGTGACGTGCCCGGTCCAGGCCGAGGCCGGGCGAGGCGGGGGTCCGTGGCGAGCGCGGCAGTCATCCGGTGGCCCGCGTGTAGATGGTCGTGATGGCGCCGTTGTTCTTGTCGAACAGTTGCGGGTCGACGGTCGTCCATCCGCCGAGTTCGGCGATTGTCCACAGTTTCACCGGTGCGGGGAACCGGTCGCGAAAATCGGCGGCGACCGCTGGGTCGACCGGCCGGAATCCGGCCTGCGCCCAGACCGTTTGCGCGGCGGCGGTGTACTGGAAATTCTTGAAGGCGACCGCGGCCTGAAGGTGGGTGCTGGTGGTCACCACCGCCACCGGGTTCTCAATCTTGAAGGTCTGCGGCGGGTTGACGTGGTCGACGGGCTTGCCGGCCCGTTCGATTGCGATCGCCTCGTTCTCGTAGCTGATCAGGACGTCGCCGCTGCCCTGGAGGAAGAGGTCGGTGGCTTCCCGTCCCGATCCGGGCCGCAAAGTGACGTGGTTGCGCACCAGCGCCGCGACGAAGTCGACCCCGGCTTGGCTGTTGGTGCCGCCCTGGCTCTTGACGGCGTAGGGAGCGAGCAGGTTCCATTTCGCCGACCCCGAACTCAGTGGGCTCGGTGTGATGACCTCGACGCCGGGCCGCAGCAGGTCGTCCCAGTCCCTGATGTTCTTCGGATTGCCCTTGCGCACCACCAACGTCACCACCGACCCGAACGGGATTCCCTTGGTGGCGTCGGTGTTCCAGTCTTTCGACACCTTCCCCGCCTTGACCAGCCGGGTGATGTCGGGCTCGACCGAAAAGTTCACGACGTCGGCGGGTTTGCCGTCGGCGACACCGCGCGACTGGTCGCCGGAAGCCCCGTAGGAGGTCACAACCTGCACACCCTTGCCCTCAGCGGAGGCGTTAAAGGCCGGAATCACGGCGCTCCACCCCGGTTCCGGCACCGAGTAGGCGACCAGGGTGATGCTGGTGCCCGCGTCGGCCGGCCCGCCGCCGCCGACGACGTCACTCGGGCCGCCATGACAACCGGCGACGAGCCCGGCGATCAGCGCGACGGCCACCGCGCGCCCGGCGCGCCGCCGGCCTACCGCGTCGCCGATGCCGGGCATGAAGTGCCTTTCGGTGCGGGTGCAGGGGTAGATCAGTGCGTCAGCAACCAGGTGACGATCACCACCACCACCAGCGTGACGAGGACCAGCGTCACGTGTGAACGCGGCATGAACGTTACCCGGGGTTACCGTCGGCGTGCCGGATGCGGCGCACCATCGCGATGCCCCTGCCGAGCGCACGATCCATCGCCACGGCCGTGGCGTAGGCCACCGCCAGGACCACGGGCATCACGAGCATGGCCTGCAGAATGAAGGGGAGACCCGACAGCCACAGCTCGTTGCCGTCCCACCAGTTGAGGAACCATTCCATCGCGCTCTCAGAGTAAACGTCACGGTGAGGGAAAACCACGCCGCCATCAACTCAGGGCCGAGACCTTGTCCAGCATGGCGCGCACGACGTCGGCGGCGCTGGTCTCGATGTTGGCCGACCCCGGGTCGGAGGGGCGTCGTCCGCCGAAGAAGACCACCCCGACCTCGACGATGCAGTTCAACCGGACACCCAGGGCGCGCCCCTGGGGCGTGGGCTCCAGGGGTGGCATGTTGGGCAGTACCGACGTCGCAGTGTTGGTCGCCGTCACGACGGAACCTGCGGGCCCGGCGGACTCGGCCGGACCGGCGACCCGGACGTCACTGACGACGTTGGTGGTGCTGATCGGTCCGGCGTGTTCCGTCGTCGTCGCACCGTTGCATTTCTGCCACTGCTCTGAGAACTGCGCGAACAGCGCCCGGGCCTGCTCGGCCGAGGCGAACGTCACCACGCCCTCCAGCACGGTGACCACCTGCGCCGGCTCGCCGTCGTTCCACCAGGACTCCGAGGCCACATCCTTGACCTGGGGCGCCCCAGCCGACTGGGCGGCCTGATCTGGCTGGTAGACACTGCGGTTCAGCATCGACGTCACACCCAGGCAACCGGGCGGCGACGACACCGCGTCCCTCTGATCGAGTTTGTCGGGGCCACCGAACTCGACCGGCTTGCGGGCGGCGAAGGGCTGCGCGAGCATCCGTGACAGCGTGGCACCGTCGAGAAGCACCTGTGTGACGCTCTCACCGGCGAGGGGGCGCGGCCTGAGGTTCGGCGCCGGCTTCGCTGTGCCCTCGACCACCCCGCCACAGCCCACTGCCACGGCGGTGAGCATCGTCAGCGCCGCCGCCAGTCCATGAATCCGCACGGCTACCCTCTGCCCTTGGCTTTAGCGGAGTCTTTGGCGGAGTCTTTGGGAGAGTCGGTCGACAGCGCCGCGACGAACGCCTCCTGCGGAACCTCGACGCGACCAATCGTTTTCATTCTCTTCTTGCCTTCCTTCTGTTTCTCCAGAAGTTTGCGCTTACGGGTGATGTCACCGCCGTAGCACTTGGACAGCACATCCTTACGGATTGCCCGGATATTTTCGCGAGCAATGATTTTCGACCCGATGGCCGCCTGCACCGGCACCTCGAACTGCTGACGCGGGATGAGTTCCTTCAATTTCGTGGTCATCTTGTTGCCGTAGGCGAACGCCGAATCCTTGTGCACGATCGAGCTGAACGCGTCAACCGCCTCGCCCTGCAGCAAGATGTCCACTTTGACCAGGTCGGCCTCCTGCTCGCCCGCTTCCTCGTAATCGAGGCTGGCATAGCCGCGGGTGCGCGACTTCAAAGAGTCGAAGAAGTCGAAGATGATCTCCCCCAGCGGCATCGTGTAACGCAACTCCACCCGCTCGGGCGACAGATAGTCCATGCCCCCCAGTTCACCCCGGCGCGACTGACACAGCTCCATGATCGTGCCGATGAATTCGCTGGGCGCGATGACTGTCGTTTTCACCACGGGCTCGTAGACGGTCCGGATCTTGCCCTCAGGCCAATCCGCAGGATTGGTCACCCGCAGCTCGTCACCGCCCTCCAGGACCACCCGGTACACCACGTTCGGCGACGTCGAGATCAGATCCAGGTCGAACTCGCGCTCAAGGCGCTCCCGGGTGATCTCCATGTGCAGCAGGCCCAGGAACCCGCACCGGAACCCGAAACCGAGCGCAACCGAGGTCTCCGGTTCGTAGGTCAGGGCGGCGTCGTTGAGCTGCAGCTTGTCCAGAGCGTCACGCAGGTTCGGATAGTCCGAACCGTCCACGGGATACAGACCCGAGTAGACCATCGGCTTGGGTTCGCGATAACCCGTCAGCGCCTGCGTGGCACCGTGACGAGCCGTCGTCACCGTGTCACCGACCTTGGACTGGCGGACATCCTTGACCCCGGTGATCAGATAGCCCACCTCGCCGACCCCGAGGCCGTCGCTCGGCTTGGGCTCGGGCGAGACGATGCCGACCTCGAGGAGTTCGTGGGTAGCGGCGGTCGACATCATCGCGATGCGCTCGCGCGGGGTGATCCGGCCGTCCACCACCCGCACGTAGGTGACCACGCCGCGGTAGATGTCGTAGACGGAGTCGAAGATCATCGCTCGCAGCGGCGCGTCGGGGTCGCCCCGCGGCGCCGGGACCTTGCTGACGACCTCGTCGAGCAGGGGGCCCACACCCGCACCGGTCTTACCGGAGACCCGCAGCACATCACCCGGCTCACAGCCGATGATGTGGGCGATCTCCCCCGCATAGCGGTCGGGATCGGCGGCCGGCAGGTCGATCTTGTTGAGCACCGGGATGACGGTCAGGTCGCGATCCAGCGCCAGGTAGAGATTGGCCAGGGTCTGCGCCTCGATCCCCTGGGCGGCGTCGACCAGCAGCACCGCGCCCTCGCAGGCCTCCAGTGCGCGGGACACCTCGTAGGTGAAGTCCACATGCCCCGGGGTGTCGATCAGGTGCAGGACGTAATCGGTTCCGCCCACGCGCCACGGCAACCGCACGTTCTGCGCCTTGATGGTGATCCCGCGCTCCCGCTCGATGTCCATCCGGTCGAGGTACTGGGCGCGCATCGACCTCTCGTCGACCACGCCGGTGAGCTGGAGCATCCGGTCGGCCAGGGTGGACTTGCCGTGGTCGATGTGGGCGATGATGCAGAAATTCCGAATCTGCGCCGGCGCCGTAAAGGTCTTGTCGGCGAAATTGCTGATGGGAATCTCCTGGTCTGCTGATGCTCGCGGGCATGTCCAGGGTATCTGGGCGCAACACCGCTCGCGTCTATGCTGCGAGTATGGCGTCAGCCCGGAAATCGCAGTGGGAGACGTTGTGGCGGCTCGCCGAGAACCTGGTCCTCACCGGGCCGCCGCGGCTGGTCCGGCACCTGGAGAACTCGCAGTCCGTCCTGCGCGAGATCCAGCAAGCGGTGCGGATCACGGCGAGCGTGATCGGCGCGGGCGCGCCTCCCCCCGCCGCGGTCACCGCGGGCCGGCCGGTGACCAGTGTGAGCTCACCGACCGCGCACCGCGCCCGCAAGCTGTGCTACGCCCCGGACCTCGACGGGCGGGCCGACCCGGGCGAGATCGTGTGGACGTGGGTGGTCTACGACGACGATCCCGGCCGGGGCCAGGACAGCCCGGTGCTCGTCGTGGGCCGTGACCGCAGCATCCTGTTCGGGTTGATGGTGTCCAGCCAGCAACCGCAGCCCGCCGACCCGCACTGGGTCGAGATCGGCGCCGGCGCCTGGGACTACGAGGGAAGGGTGAGCTGGGTGCGGCTCGACCGGGTGCTCGACGTGCCCGAGGAGAGCATCCGCCGCGAGGGCGCGATCCTGGAACGCGAGCTGTTTGACCTGGTGGCCGCCCGGCTGCGCGCCGACTACGCCTGGCGGTGAGCTCCCGGCGAGCGCGTCGCGCCCCTGCATCGAGCGTGTACCCACTGCGAAAAAACGCGCCACATTTCGCGCTCAACGCACGTTCGGCGACGCCAGGCTGCTAGCCCTGCGTGATGTAGGAGTGCAGCTGCCGCTGCTCGGCCTCGAGTTCCTGCATCCGGCTCTTGACGACGTCGCCGATGCTGACGATGCCGATCAGGTTCTTCCCGTCGAGCACCGGCACGTGTCGCACCCGGTTCTCGGTCATCAACATGCTGACGGCGTCGACGCTGTCGGACTTGGTGCAGGTAGCCAACTCGGTGGTCATGATCTTCGACACCGGCCGGGACAGCACGCTGGCACCGTGCGCGTGCAGTTGACGCACGACATCGCGCTCGGAGACGATGCCGACGACTCCCTCGGCGCCCATCACCACCATGGCGCCGATGTTGCTCGCGGCGAGCCCGGCCAGCAGTTCTCCGACTGTCGCGTCTGCGTTGACGGTCACCACCGCCGCGCCCTTGTTCCGCAGTACGTCCACGATCCGCATCGGGCCCTCCCTGGCATTGTGACCGGCTTCACACCAGGCTACGACCATCTCGCTCGCCGGGGAAGCCCCCAGTCGCGCACACAGCGAGCAAGATGAGGGCCATGATCGAAATCACCCTGCTCGGTACCGGCAGTCCCATTCCGGACCCGAACCGCGCCGGGCCGTCGACCCTCGTCCGCACGAACGGTCAGACGTTCCTCATCGACTGCGGGCGCGGAGTGCTCCAGCGCATGGCGGCGGTCGGCGCCGGCGCGGCCGGTCTGTCCGCGCTTCTGCTCACCCACCTGCACAGCGACCACGTCGGCGAACTCGGCGACGTGCTGATCACGCGGTGGATCAGCACATTCGCCCCCGACCCGGCGCCGCTCCCGATCATCGGGCCGCCGGGCACCGCAGAGATGGTCGAGGCGACGCTGGCGGCATTCCGCCACGACATCAGTTACCGGATCGCCCATCACGCCGACCTGACCGAACCCCCGGCGGTCGAGGTGTTCGAGCACACCGACGGTGTGGTGTGGGATCGGGACGGCGTCACGATCCGGGTGGCCCCGACCGATCACCGGCCGGTGGCTCCCACCATCGGTTTCCGCATCGATTCCGGGGCGGAGTCGGTGGTGCTGGCCGGGGACACGGTGCCCTGCGACTCGCTGGACGGGCTGGCGCGCGGTGCGGACGCGCTGGTGCACACCGTGATCCGCAAGGACATCATCGATCTCGTCCCGCAGCAGCGGGTCAAGGACATCTGCGACTACCACTCGTCGGTGCAGCAGGCAGCGGCGACCGCGTCCCGCGCGGGCGTCGGCACCCTGGTGATGACGCACTACGTGCCGGCGTTGGTCCCCGGACAGGAGGACCAGTGGCGGGCGCTGGCCGCCGGCGAGTTCGGCGGCCGCATCGAACTCGGCGACGACCTTCACCGCGTCGAGATCGGCAAGGCGTGACTGCCAGGCGGCGACCCGCTACGCCAGCCGGGTGACCTCCACGACCACATCGAGGTCGGTCGCGCCCACGCCCGAGTAGATGCCTTTCAGCGGGGCGACGTCGGAGTAGTCGCGTCCGGCGCCCACGCCGACGTACTGCTCGGTGATCGCGGTGTCATTGGTGGGGTCGTGATCCCACCAATGACCGGTCCAAGCCTGGACCCACGCGTGACTTCGCCCTGCCACGGGTTCCCCGATGGCGGCGTCACGGGTCGGGTGGAGATAGCCCGAGACATACCGCGCGGGAATCCCCATGCTGCGCAACACCATCAGCGATAGGTGCACGAAGTCCTGGCACACGCCCTTACCAGCCTTGAGCGCGTCGAGTCCCGACGATTGCACGCTGGTGGTGCCGGGCAGGTAGTCCAATTCGCCGCGCACCCATTCGGCGGCGGCGACGACCGCGTCGGCCGGCCCGTGCGATTTGGCGATCTTCTTGCCCACCGCCGCGATGTGCTTGGCCGCCGGGGTGCGCACGGTGGGGCGAAGCAGTTCGTCGAACCGGTCGATGACGGACTCCGACCGCAACTCGCTCCAGCTGGCCTTCGTCGCCGGCGGCCCCGGCGGCTCGGTCTCGACGACCGACGACGACGTCACCGTCAGCTCAGTGTGCGGGGCGTGCAGGTCGAACGCCGTGACCGCGGTACCCCAGTAGTCGACGTAGCGGTAGGACCGCGTCGCCGGGATTGTCTCCACGCGGTTGAGGATCACGTTCTGCCTGGAGTCCGATCGCGGAGTGAGCCGCGCCTCGTTGTAGGAGGCAGTGACCGGCGACTGGTAGACGTAGCCCGTGGTGTGCACGACGCGCAGCCGCCACATCAGCCATCCCCCTGACGGGCGGCCGCCCGGCCGCCATCGCCGGCATCCGACCACGCCACCCACGGCGTGACGTGAAAGTACTGCAGCGACAACGCCTCTCCCACCTCGTGGCAGATCTCTTGCAGGTTGGCCAGCCTGGCTTCCAGCGAACCCAGCAACACACCGGGCTCGACGAACTCCAATTCGCTGCGGGCCCGGCCGAGCAGCCGCTGGGCCTCGGCGGTCGAACCGACTCGGCTCTGCGGGCTGTGCATCAACTCGTCGACATTACGTTCGGCCAGCCGCAGCGAGAAGTACACCGACCGTGGGAACAAACGGTCCAGCAGCATGAATTCGACCACCCGCTCCGCATCCAGCACCCCGCGGTAGGTCCGCAGATATGTGTCGTGCGCACCCGCCGATCGCAGCAGCGTCACCCACGCCGGCGACGAGGCGCGGTCACCAACCCTCGACAGCAGCAACCGCACCGTCATATCGACCCGCTCGATCGCACGGCCTACGAGCATGAAGCGGAATCCGTCGTCGCGCGACAGCGTGGAGTCGGCCAATCCGGCGAACATCGCCGCCCGACCCTCGATGTAGGAGAGGAACTCATGCGGCCCAAGGCGTTTGGCTGCACGCTGGCGTTCGGGCAGCGCATTGTAGGTGGTGTTGAGGCACTCCCAGATCTCGCTCGACACCACCTCGCGCGCCGACTTCGCGTTCTCCCGCGCCGCCGTGATCGCATCGACGATCGACGAGCCGCCCTCGGTGTTTCGCCGGTAGGCCACCAGATCGGTCAACGACCACAGATCGAGGCTGTGATCGGGCGGCTCGATGGCCAGCACCCGCAACAACAGCCGCGACGTCTGGTCGGGGTCGACGCTGGAATCCCCGAGCAGTTGGTGCAGCGCCACATCCAGGATCCGCGCGGTGTCGTCAGCACGTTCGACGTAGCGGCCGATCCAGTACAGCGCCTCGGCATTGCGTGCCAGCATCAGTGCGACTCCTCGGGTACCGGGTTCGCCGGCTTGGCCGATGAGCGCGACGCGAGCACCCACGTGTCCTTGGATCCGCCGCCCTGGCTGGAGTTGACCACGCGCGAGCCCTCGACGAGCGCGACCCGGGTGAGCCCGCCCGGCAGCACCCACACGTCGTCGCCGTCATTGACCGCGAAGGGCCGCAGGTCGACGTAGCGGGGCGCCAGCGTGCTGCCCACCCTGGTCGGCACGGTCGAGAGCTCCATCATCGGCTGGGCGATCCAGCTGCGCGGGTCGTCGCGAATCTTCTTGGCGACGGCGGCCAACTCCTTGTCGGAGGCGTCCGGGCCGAAGACGATGCCGTAGCCCCCGGACCCCTCCACCGGCTTGAGGACCAGCTCGTCGATGCGGTCGAGCACCTCGTCGCGCTCATCGTCGAGCCAGCACCGGAAGGTCTCCACGTTGGGCAGCAGAGGTTTTTCGCCGAGGTAGTACTCGATCATGGTCGGCACGTAGGTATAGACGAGTTTGTCGTCGGCGACCCCATTGCCGATGGCGCTCGAGATCACGACGTTGCCGGCGCGGGCCGCGTTGACCAGGCCGGCGACCCCCAGGACGGAGTCGGCGCGGAACTGCAGTGGGTCCAGGAAGGCGTCGTCGATGCGCCGGTAGATGACGTCCACCTGGCGCTCGCCGTTGGTGGTGCGCATGTAGACGTGATTGTCGCGGCAGAACAGGTCACGGCCCTCGACGAGCTCGACGCCCATCTGGCGGGCCAGCAGCGAGTGCTCGAAGTAGGCGGCGTTGTAGACCCCGGGGGTGAGGACCACCACCGTCGGGTCGGCTTCATTGGTGGCCGCGGAGTTGCGCAGCGCCCGAAGCAGGTGCGACGAGTAGTCGTCGACGGCGCGCACCCGGTGCGTGGCGAACAGGTTGGGGAACACCCGCGCCATGGTGCGCCGGTTCTCCATGACGTAGGACACACCCGAGGGCGAACGGAGGTTGTCCTCAAGAACCCGGAAGGTGCCCCTCTCGTCGCGGATCAGGTCAATGCCCGCGACGTGGATTCGCACGCCGTTGGGCGGCGAGATCCCGATTGCTTGGCGGTGGAAATGCTCGCACGAGGTGACCAGTCGCCGCGGGATGACCCCGGCGGCGAGGATCTCCTGGTCGCCGTAAATATCGTCGAGATACATCTCGAGCGCCTTGACGCGCTGGATGATGCCACGCTCCAACCGGCTCCACTCGCCGCCCGAGATCACCCGCGGCACCAGGTCCAGGGGAAAGGGCCGCTCCTGGCCTGACAGGGAGAACGTGATGCCCTGGTCGGTGAACGCCCGGGCCAGCGCCTCAGCGCGGGCCTTGAGCTCCGAGGCGTCCGACGGCGCGAGCTCGGCGTAGATGCCCCGGTAGGAACTGCGCACGTTGCCCTGGGCGTCGAACATCTCGTCGAAGGCTTTGCAATACACCTCGGCATACACGTCGGCGTACACATCCGGGCCGCCGTCGGGCAGGCCCTCGGACGCGCCGTAACCGCCGAAGATGCGCTCGGCCCGCGCGGCACGCGACTTTCGCCGCTCCAGCTGATTCGTTCGGCTCACGGGACCGATGCTGCCTCACGGACAGGCGTGGTTATGCATTCGAGCGCGATTTGGGGGAAAACGTAACGGACTGCTAACCTCAAAGGTCGTTATCGGAAGGAAAATCCCCGCGTGGCCAACATCAAGTCGCAGCAGAAACGCATTCGCACCAACGAGCTCGCCCGACTGCGCAACAAGTCGGTGAAGTCGTCGGTGCGCAGCTCTGTTCGCGCGTTCCGCGAGGCCACCGAGGCCGGCGAGAAGGAGAAAGCTGCGGAGTTGCTGGTGGCGACCAACCGCAAGCTCGACAAAGCGGCCAGCAAAGGCGTGATCCACAAAAACCAGGCGGCCAACAAGAAGTCGGCCCTGGCTCGCGCGCTCAACAAGCTCTGAGAACCCCCGACCGCTCCCGGCCGACTCCCGACCAGCTCAATGGTCGCGGTGGGCGGCCAGCTCTGCCACGCGCCTGACAGCTGATTCCATCGCGTAGCCGGCGTCCGCCACCGCTCCCTTGACGTCGGCGTTGAGCGCCGCGACCGCGATCACGGCCGTCGCGACCGTGTCGCGCGACCACCGTCGCGCCTGCTTTTGCGCTTTCTGAACCCGCCAGGGTGGCATGCCCAGCTGCGAGGCCAGCCGGTAGGGATCGCCCGAGAGAGGGGCGACCCGCGCGATCGTATGGACGGCTTCAGCCAACGCGTCGGCCAGCACCACCAGCGGCTCGCCTCGCATCATCGCCCACCGCAGCGCCTCGGCGGCCCCCTCGATGTCGCCCGTCACCGCTTTGTCCGCGATGTCGAAACCTTTCACCTCGGCCCTGCCACTGTGATAGCGGCGTACTGCGGCGGCATCGACGGCTCCGCCGGTGTCGGCGGCGAGTTGGGAGCAGGAGGCAGCCAGCTCACGGACGTCGGACCCGACGGCGTCGAGCATGGCGGTCACGGTGTCCTCGTCGACCTTGACGCCCAGGGCGCGGAACTCCTTGCGGACGAAGTCGGCACGCTCGCTGACCTTGGTGATCTTCGCGCATGGATACACGACTGCGCCGAGTGACTGCAGCTCGGTGGCCAAGGCCTTGGCTCGCCCGCCGCCCGAGTGAATCACCACCAGCACCGTCCCCGCGGGGAGATCGGCGGCGGCGGACGCGACCAGGGCGGCAGCCTCCTTGCCCGCCTCCGCCGCGGCTTCCAACACCACGATTCGCTCGTCGGCGAACAGCGACGGACTGAGCAGTTCGGCCAGCTCGTAGGTGTCGACGTCGCCGGCCCGCATCCTGCTGACCGGCACGTCCGCGCTGCTCCCGGCCCGCTGACGCGCCGATCCAAGCACGCCGGCCACGGCGCGTTCGACCAACAACTCCTCGTCACCCAAGACCAGATGCAACGGCGAATCCTCGCTCACCCCGTGATCGTGTCACGTCGGGGTGACGAGTGGCGTGTGCGGCCGCGAGCCGACCTCGGCGATCGACCACGCGGCCGCGGACAGGCCGAGGATCGCGAGCCCGGCGCCGAGGGCGACACGAAATGAGCGGAACCGCCCCAGCAGCACCACCGACGCCGCGCCGGCGCCGACCACCAGAACCCCGGCCGCGCCGGCCGGGACAGGCACCGTCGCAGCGGGGACGGCGGCGGCTGACCGTGCCACGTGCACCACCCACCACAGTTCGGGCCCGGTGAAGCGGATCAACACCTGCGCGACGGTCGGCCAGAGCGGGCAGATCGCAGCCGCGAGACTACCCAGCACCGTGATCGGCGCGATCGCCGGCGCGGCCGCCAGATTGGCGCCGACCGCGACGATGCTGAGCCGCCCGGAGATACCGGCGATCAGGGGCGCAGTCACCACATGCGCGGCGCAGGCCACCGCCAGGCCCTCGGCCAGCGGCGTGGGGCAGCCCCGGTGGACCAGCCACCGCGACCACGCCGGGGCGATCACCACCAGCGCGCCAGTCGCCAGCACCGACAGCGCAAATCCCACGTCGACGGCCAGGTGGGGGGCGACGCCCAGCACGATCAGCACCGTCGCCGACAGTGCCGGGATAGCCTGTCGACGCCTCGACGTCAGCATGCCGGCCAAGGCGATAGCGCCCATCACGGCCGCCCGCAGCACGCTCGCCGTCGGTTGAACGACGAACACGAACGCGACCAGCGCGACCCCGGCGAGGACCACTGCTGCCCTCGGGCCGATCAGCCGAGCACAGAACAGCACCGCGCCGCACACGATCGTGACGTTGGCGCCCGACACCGCCGTCAGGTGCGTCAGGCCCGCCGAGCGGAACTCGTCCCCGATCTGGTCACTCACGGCCGACGTGTCGCCGAGCACCAGGGCGGGCAGCATCGCGGCCTGCTCGGCGGGCAACGTGTCGCCGGCGGCGGCTGCGAAACGGCTGCGCACCCGGTGCGCGGCCTGCTGCACCGCACCCGCGGTGCCCACGATCGGGCGACCCGTCGCGGTGAGCACCGCAACCGTCAGGTCGCGACGGGTCGGTCGGCTGATGCGCGCTGTGAAACGCATCGGCTGGCCGACCATCACCGCGTCATCCCGGTCGGTGAAGTCCGCGGCCCGCGCGAAAACGACGACCCGGCCTGAGATCACCTCGTCGCGGATGCGCTGCAGATTGGCGCGGAACATGAGCCGAGCGTGACCTCCCGCACCGACAGCCAAGGGGCTCTCGGTCGGGGTGACCGTCACCGGTGCCGTCGTTCCGAACGCCGCGGTGACGGGGTGGCGCCCGACCGCGTCGGCGCGCAGCGCAACGGCATACCCGAAGCCTGCGCCCACGACGCCGGCCGCCACCAGTCCGGCGCTGACCGCGCCGAGCCGCCCCCGGTCGCGGCGCGCCGCCCGCAGCGCCAGCACAGCCACGACCAGGCCGGCGCAGCACCATGCCAGGATTCGCCCGACCGGCCAGCAGATCCCTGCGGCGGTCACCAGCCAGCAGGTCGCCGCGGCCGGCACCAGCCGGACGTCGAGCCGGGCCGTCGGTAGCGGTGCGCCCGAATCAGACACGGACCAGCGGACGCAGCTTTTCCAACCGTGACGGGCCGATGCCGTCGATGTCGCCAAGCTGGTCGACGCTGGTGAATTTCCCATTCGCCTGCCGCCAGGCCACGATGGCGGCCGCGGTGACAGGTCCCACCCCCGGAAGGGCGTCCAATTGGTCCAGGGTCGCGGCATTGAGGTCCAGGACCTGACCGGCCCGTGGCTGCTGAGGTCCGCGCGACGGTGTCCGTGACGGTGTTCCTGACGTGGGAGTCGAGCCGGCTGCCACCGAACTCCGCAGCGACGGGGGCTGCCCCGGGACGGGGGCCAGCCCGACGACGATCTGCTCGCCGTCCCCCAGCGGCCGTGCCATGTTCAGCCCGATGGTGTCCGCACCGGTCACGACGCCACCGGCGGCCTGCAGGGCGTCGGCGACACGCGCACCGGTGGCCAGGGTGACCAGTCCCGGGTTGCGGACCAAACCCACGACGCTGACGATCAGGCGCCCGGGCGGCGCGGAGGGCTGGGGGCGCGAGGCCGACGCCGCTTCGCCCGCCTTGTCCCCCGTCTTGTCCCCCGTCTTGTCCCCCGCCTTGTCCCCCGTCGTGTCTGGGACCTTTTCGACGGGCGGAAGCCTGGCCGACATCAC
>Ga0164296_1002847_pt1 | contig 16791 bp, 17 predicted proteins | sample GEODES057metaG_FD_113533 | JGI IMG/M metagenome (GOLD analysis project Ga0164296, IMG submission 113533) | Dystrophic lake water microbial communities from Trout Bog Lake, Wisconsin, USA - GEODES057 metaG | ecosystem: Environmental > Aquatic > Freshwater > Lake | place: USA: Trout Bog Lake... | reverse complement strand
CTCCTCATCAGCAGCGCCTCTACTCGTAGAGATGACTGCAATAATTTATTAAGAGTCTCATTGGCCTGATTGGCTACTGACATTGATGTTAGGTGCTTTTTTGTATATATTCACCTCTTATATCTTGAACCCTGACATATTCGGCATACTGAATGATGGCATCTTAGGAAGACTATTTTGTGCGCTCTTCATCATGCTGTTTGCTTGTGACGCTGCGTCTACGCTAGGTGCTTGTTTGTCTTCCTCAGCCTTTCTACGATTGTTTTCCTCTTCGTTGAATTTCTTTAGGTTATCCATCAAAGTCTCGGCTCTCCAAAATTCCATCCTATCAAGTTCAGAAGGCTGAAGATCCAAGACTTTAAGAAGAATGAATTCAACCTCAGACCAATTCTCCAAAGATATCTGAAATAAGGAAAAGAGACTTGATCCCTCCTGGAAAGTTAAGTGGTGCTGTACCCTCGCCTCCATTCGCTGTTTGATATCTTACAGATGCAGTTATAGACGCAGAAAGCAATTGAACGATTTTGTCAATTACGGATATTCTTTGTAGGCTCCAAGTGAATGATTCTTGTACAGCTTTGTCGTACGAATTTTGGTTTAGCGTTTTCCAATCAGAGAACGCGAACGGTGCATATTTGATAAAAGTCTTATCGAAGTTTTGGCCTGCTTGTTGTTTTTGTTTGACGTAATTCTTGATGAACATCATCACACCCAGTGATGGCAGGTAGACTTTGAACTGTTCGCCATTTTTCATGTTGATGTCGAAGCATTGCTCATCTGTTTTGAAGTACGTCATGAGCTTTTCATCTGGGTTGAAATAGTCCAAAGAATCTTTTGTCACTTCGATTTTTTGATCGGCTCCGTCTTCATCGCTGACTGTCACAAACAAACGGTTTTCTCCGTTCTTAAATGTGTAGTCACGGATCGCAAATATCAAGTAGAAACGATCCAGTTCTTTTAAATCTTTGAAAGATCCTGGTTTTCCTGGAATCTTGATTCTACAGCATTTTTCTATGATGAAATTCAACATGTCATCGGCTGCTAATAGGTCATTGTCATCGATCGTAGACCAGTGACGAATCTCGGCAACCGAAGCAGCACGAATAGCAATTTGTGTTCCAGGCACATAGAACATTCCTTGTGAAGGCAATGAATCCATTGGCATGTTTTTCCAGCCAATTTCAGCAGCCAAGTTTACTTCATCGTCTTGTTGTTGAAATAATTGAGCTTTTCCTAAAGATGTTGGTGTAACTCCTGCGGGCTTAGGTTGTACGATTGCAGGGTCTGCTTGTTCTGTTTGTTGAACGAGAAACTGTGCTTCTCTTTCTAATTGATCTTGTAAATTTTGTTCTGGCATATGATATTTATTGTTGGTTAGACTATATATCACAGGTCAAAAAATAGATCAAAACACATAAAAAAGAGGGTTGCTTGCGCATCCCTCTTTAGAAATAAGTATATGTCGAAACTTCTTAGAGAATAGTTTCGTCCCAGTAGTCTGCTTGGAACTGGAATCCAGAGATTTTGTAGATGTCGTTTGAAGTATATTCAGACTCGATAGCTGGAAGCGGAGATATTGGGAAAACCACCGGAGCTGTTACTTGTCTAAAGATGTCACCGTTCTTGTTGAAGTAATTGATGATCATCGGTCCTCCAACGTAATCACGTTTTAGACCCATACGTCCAGTCAATGGATCGTAAATCAAATCACACCACTTACGAAGTGCTTTGTAAACGTATGCTGAGTTGCTGTCATCGAGATTCACCTCAAAGTCAAGAGAAATCTTGACAGTGGTGTCTGATATCACACCGCCCGCAAAAGTTCTTTTAGCGAACTTGTACGTTTGTTGCACTTGGTCAGGCTGTTTGTTGATTTCAACACCTGAGACTTTAGTAACTTGCTCCATTACCAACGTCCAACCAGTGACAGCAGCAGGAGGAGTCAATAAGATCTCGAACTGTGCGTTAAACACAGGTTCGAACTTATTCATCGCTGCTTTGGAATTTCTATAATGTGGAAGACCTGCCATTTTTATGTTTGTTTATTTTTTTCTACTATATATTTATTAAGCAGCTGAGAAACCTCCTGAGCTGATAGTACCAGTCTTAAGGATCGTAACACGATTGATAAATTTCTGTAGACCATGTAGAGGCTCAACACCAATATCAAGTATACCGAAGTTTTGATCGATAAGTGCTGGAGTGTTGTTTGTGTCGTCCATGATCACTTCGTAGTTTCCGATGCCTTCATTGTTTCTAACAGTGTCCAAGTAAGTGTTTACAATCTGACGAATCTCAAGACGAGTAGAAGTGTCGTTGAATTCAAACAAATAGCTTTGTAGGATTTCTTCGATTCCTTCTTCGATAGTGATAAGAAGATCGCGAACGTGTATGTTGTTGAATGCTGATAGAGTACGTTGATATGCAGTTTGGTTAGCATAAATCATAGGACCAACATTCTTCACTGTAACGATTGGGTTGATACCTGCAGGTTCCAGATTTTCTCTGTCACCTAATAGGTATTCATATTCCATCTTAACAAACTTAGGATTGGAGATAACACCTCTACGAGGTCCAGCAACAATTCCGTAAGGTTGACCGGTCAAGAATTTACGAATGAAATTGTTTGATACATCAGCAGCTGGAGGAATGCTTAGGTTCTTGTTGTTCTCAAGGATAATGATGTTTGGTGAGAATATACCAGAGAACTTAGCGCCTTGATCTTCATCAGGTAAGCTCCATGTATAAGAAGGACCTAAAGAAAGATTACCACCTGTTGCGATGTAAGCAGTGTTTAAAACAGGCTTAGGATTACCGTTTGCTGCGTCTGGAAGCTCAGTGAATCTTGGATCTGTGCTGTTAGTGAATTGTGCAATTGATGGCGCGTTAAGTAGAGCCAAACATTTTTGACGATTCATAGCCAATCTAGAAAGAACTTGTTTAGCACCCATTTGAGGTTGCAATCCACCATTGAAAGTATCAACGATGTATCTGAAACTTATCACGTTATTGTCTTCAAGAACAGTCGCTAGATTTGTATTTTCAATAACTCCGTAGATTTTGTTCAATTGAGATTCAGAACCGTCTGGCAAGTGGTAACTTGTCAAAGTGAATCCTGAAAGTTTTGTGAATTGGTAACGATCAGCGAAGTTTTGAATTGGAGTAAATTTAGTTACATAGTAGATTCCATCAGTGATTGTCACAGAAGGAGTATCTAAAACTGTGTATTCATAGAAAGCAACTCCTGACAAAGAATCCAATTGTTTTACTTTACCAGTCACACGAACTAGGATTGGATTGTTGATGTCATTGTTGACTATATAATCTCCAACGTTTAGGTTAGCAGCATTTGTAGAATCCAATTTGAATTTCTTTCCGCTTCCGTAAAGACCTGGTGATTGTATTGCTACTGGAACACTGATGTCTTTTGCTTGAGAAGAGTAAAGAGATAACCAATTCAATCCACCACCGTTATCGAATACAGTTGTTCCTTCATATGTAGTGTTTAAATCAGCGTATGAAGTATCAGCCTTTGATGTCAATGCTGAAGTTGTGTACTGCTCAAGTTTCGCGCCTGATAGACCGTAAGCAATTCTTGTGTAAGAATCTTTTGAAACTGACCAGTTCTTAGCAACACCTGCATAAACATATTGAGAAGTTCCTATATCGTATTTGATACGATCACCGTTTACGACTAGGTTAGCATTGATATTTTGTGCAAGCTTAGAACCAGCATACGCTTCGATCACAGCCAAAGAAGCAACCGAAGTTCCTGTAGATGGCGCTGTTAAATTGTATGAAGTTTCTGTGAAAGTTGAACCAGTGAGTGCTACATTTCCATAGAATGATTGGCCTCCTGGTACTGTGATCTTTATCAAATCACCAGTAGCCCCGCCAGAAAATGCATTGCTAGTAGTTCCACCGCTTGTGATACGAACACTTCCAAAATCCGGAGAACTTGAATCAATATTGTACGCTTTAACTGCATAACCGTTGGCGACATTTTGTGGGGATGATCCATCTTGTAACCAAGCTGTTCCAGTAGCTCCAGATGTAATATTTGTCCAAGATACTAAGTTGTCAGCTGATGTATTGTAGTATGTTTGTCCAACACCTGCAAGTTTTGAGTACGTAAAGTCAGGGTTGACAATGTACTGGAAGAATGGACCCATTGTACCAGTAAGAGGAACCATACCAAGGCTGTCGTATGTATCGTGATACATAGTAACTTTGATGTCTCCAGCTTGTGCAAACGCAGCAAATTCATCAGCAGGGAAGCCAGCGACTGCATAAGTATCCAAGAAATAAGGTCCACCAGTTGTCAAAACTGTTTTGACAGTCAAAGTGGTTACTCCACTGTATGGAGTATCTACTGATACAGTATCTAATTCATAGTACTTAGCAAATCCAGGAGCTTCTATAAGAAGAATATTTCCAGAAGCAAGATCAACGTATGAAAAATTGTTGACGACTATTGTGTTAGCCGTAGTAGGAACTATTGCGCAAGAAGATTGTTCAATTGCGTAGTCTTCGTCTGGACCACCGCCTTGGAAATAGTCGTTTGCAAAGTTAGGAGAACTCAAAGAAATTTGAATTTCACTTCCAGTATCAACGACTGCTTCGACTTTCAAGAAATCGTTTGCATATTTCGCAGGACGATTTTCAGGACTATACCAACCATAAGTTTTGATCAATGAATTAGTGTTCAATGAAGCCAATATGTTGTTGTACTGAGCAATCGTAAATGTCGTGTCAGTCGGAGTTGGTTTAGGAATCGCTAGAATGTTGTTGAACTTTCCACGGTTTCCACCAAATGGATATGACTTAACATAAACTTCAGGAGATACGGTAGGATCGTATGACTGGGTGATTACATTATGCAATCCTTGATACAAATCTTGTCCAGAGAATTCAAGAACAGCTTTGATCGGTGTATTGTAAGACAAGAAATCGATGATATCGCGAGATGAATTGATAAGACTGTTACCAACCATATCAATCATAAATCTTGAGTTTGCATAGTCATCAAACATAGTCTTGTTCAAATCGCAGAATATGCCAGTCAAAGCTACCGCTGAATTGATGATAACATCAATTGATTGGTTAGCACCGTTGTTATCAATAAAATCAGGTATGATTGTACCTGTGAAAGATCCTGTAAGAGTCACATCGTTCAATCCTAAGAATGTAGCAAATTGACTAACGATTATACCACGAGTGTCAAAATACTTAGAGTATAGAGGATCTTGTGATAAAGCAGTCAAATTGGTCCAATCTCCTTGGACTACGTATACATCAACGAAGTAATCAGATAGGTAATCCAATGGATTCATGTAATCAGGAACATTGCCTCTTCCGAAATAATCTTGAGCTGCTATATTGTATTGTCCTGCATTTTGTGATTTGATCACAATAACACTTTGGATTGTTTGACCTAAGTTTACAAAGTTGAACAATCTACCAGTGTCAGCAGGTTTTGCATCCACGGTAGCTTGAAGGTAAGTTTCATCAGGGAACCAGAATCTTTCTTTGTTGTAAAAAGAAGATAACAAAGCTTGACTAACGGTACCGTTGTCTTCATCAGCGGCCAGAGCAAAAGCACGATAATCGACAGCATCTCCGCCTTGGTTTGCAGGAATGTTATTAAGAGGTAAAAGGTTCAATCCAAATACTGGAGCTGTTTGCAAACATGTTTCAAGCGCTCTATGGAAGAAAGATCCTCTTTTTTCCAAGAAGCTATCAATTGTTCCAAATACCTTACGAGATGTTGAAACATCCTGTAAGAAAACTGGCGCATTGATAGGACCGGTACGAGAAAATCCGAGTACGAGACGAACAGTTTGTGTAGTTACTACAATTGATTGAGACTGATCGTATTCAATTGTGTAGACACCAGATGCCTTAAATTGATTAAGATCAAGTGTAATGTTGGCCATTCTGTTTTTAGTTATTTTTCTTTGATGGATTATGATCTCCAATCTATTAGTTTATATATCATGGATCAATGCATCAAATATTAAAAGATGTTGGTTAAAAACGTCTTTGTTTTTTAAAGACATCATTAGAATCTTTTGATCTTGATGTTCCTGGAGCATAATCAAAGTAATTTGTGTTGGAATTTCCGTAAGATCCTCCGCCATCATTTAGAGCTCTCATGTGTAAAATCAAGTCATCTGATTCCTTGTCTCCGCTAGCAATCACCTTGTCTACAGCAGCTTTGTACAATGTTGTCGACTTGTCATATATGTCTTCGACCATGTCATAATAATCAGTAGTGTCGAACAAAGAGACCAAGTTGACCACGGACATTGCCACATCATCGTTTGCGAGCTGTGATTCATAGCGTCCTACAGAGTTGATCCCAAAAGAGCTTAGTTCAATGAAAGTACGATTTTCGGTAAGCACAATTTTTTTGTCTTTGACCAGATTTCGGAGCTCTCGACAATACGCTTCACGGTTGTCCTTTTGCATCTTCACGCCAAGTTTAAGTGTCTCATTTGCTAAGGAATGACGAGTGTACAAAAATATTTCAGGGAAGAATTCCTTATTGCGTTGAACTTTTTCAAAAACGATGTGACCTTTGAAATTGATCTCCAGAACCACTTTGCAATTTTCACAGGTGAATATGTTAAAGACGAGTATTTCGAGCATTTTTGCAAGTTCTTCGACAGAATGCACGTTCGACCTAAAAATCCCGACTTGTTTTAGTCTAAAGAAGCTACTTTCATCGGTCCAGTTCTTTGTCTTTCGTACAGTCGACACCGATTGCGGAACCAAGTGCATTATGTTGATGATTGAATAGTCACGGCCTACGCCATCTCCGATGTCGACGGTGAACACGAATTTTTCTTTGCTGTTGTTTTCGTCGGTTGGATCAAAGTTAGGATGCCACTTTAGGTAATTGCCCATGTCAGCAAAATCAAACATCGCATCGATTTCACGCCATGTAAATTCTTTAGCAGTCCTCTTCATTAACTGAAGTGTGTGGCTATCAAACAATAGACGTGAGCTTGCCAAGAATTGATTTCCGTACTCTTGGTTGAACAATTCTTCGCTACCCAAGTTGGCAATTTCTTGCGCTTTCCATTTCTCGTCTCTTCCTGGAACCTGCCACCAGTCGACTCGTATCGGATGGAAATTATTTCTTCGCTCAATGGCCGCTTGGTAGATTTCATAGAACAAGTTCATACCGTTCGGTGTCGAACAGATGATCATTCTTGAGACCTGTGAAGATGATAGCGTAGGATAGATTGATCGATAGAATTGAAGCAAAAAGTTTGGGTGAATGTGCGCAAACTCATCCGCAAACAATAAGTGGATGGTAAAACCAATCGCCGCTGTTTTGGTAGTCGCTTGTGAGAACAAACGGTTTCCATTATCAAATCTCATACCTGTGACTCCTCCAGTGATTACACCAGGTTTCATGAAGTACGGCAGATTTTTTAGGATTGTTTTGATTTTGTCAACGATTTCCGATGTTGTCGCCAATTTATTCGCAACGACCATCACGTTTCTGTCTGCGTGGAAGCACAGGTACCAAGCAATGAAAATCGAACTTGTTACTGTATTATGACTAAGAATTCCATTTGTATAAAATCTGTGGTCTGGGTGATCAACTGTAACATCAAACATTGATGTAGAAGTCTTTGTTTTTTCTATTAATACAATTTGTTCAAGGCCATCTTTTGTTTGAATAAAAGATCCAACCACTAAATCTTGAACAAAAATTTCTCTATGGCCATGTGTAAAGACTTTATGTTTATCCGCGCATTCTAAATATTTTCCAGATGATGTTTGTATTTTCCAAATATTATAAGGCTGTGTTAAATGAATATGTGATATTTTTTGCCATCCGCTATCAGTCTCTACTTCAATATCATTAACTGATAAAGTATTAAGAATCTTTTTACTTACATCCTCCTGATCTAGACCATTGTTTGTATATTCAATTTTTTCTAACAACTGAATAAGAAACAATATTAATATTTTAAGAATCTCTCTCATTTAAAAAGTTTATGCATTTTTTTATTATCGTTTCAGGACTTTTTTTGTATTCTTCTTCCCATATAATAAGAACTTTATACCCACATTTTTTAATTAAATCTAATTTTTGTTTATCTGATTCCCACTTTTCTTTAGCAGTGCAATTAAGAAGACTATTAAAATAATCTTCTTTATATTTTGAAGGATTACAATGCCAGTAATCGCCGTTAAATTCTATAATTTTGTTTTCATAAACAAAATCGAAAGATTTTGTAATTTGTTCTTCTTTAAAATATCTAAAAAATTGTCTATTACCAGGTAATGCACAATAAAATTTCTCTTGAGGTTTAAATTCTTCTACTAACTTTTTAAAGAATTCTAATTCAGTATTTGAATAGTTATGTTTACAAAATTTAGTAAACTCTCCATTTTTATATTTGGCTTCAACCTTTGCGCTCCACTTTACGTTACGCTCTCTCCAAATTTCAAACCCAACTTCTTCACCGTATTTAGCAACACATTTTTCTAATGAAAATGTTGATTGTCTTTCTCTATAAACTTTTTTTGCGCTTTCTTCGTCTCCATCAAACTTTTCTATCCAATACTCTAATTGTGTTTCGGTTAGACGATCACTCAACGCTGATTTTACAAATTCTGAAACTGCTTGTTGTTTGTTTTCTTGGTTTTCGTATAGAGTAAATAATTGAGAAAATGGTGATCTTCGTTGTCTTTCTTCAAGAGTTGTTTTTGACTTGTGATTTGGATTTTTTTCTCCTGAAACATTTTCTTTAGCTAATTGACGGTAAAAATCTTGTTTCATATGAAGACCACTATGTTTGGAAGTACTTTCTTTGTCTTTTGAACAAGTCAATACCGCTTTTGGGAATTCTTTTTTATAATCTTCAATGGTTTTTTCTTTATGATGATTTTTTATGTGGATTCCATAAACCCGCTTAACCTTCATTTGACACCAATTACAAACTATATAATCTACACCTTCTATACCTGATAAATTTTCAGCTTTCTTTGCGATTCTTGCTTCTTTCTTTGCGTTAGCTGCTATTTCTTTACAATCATCAGAACAATAAACATTTCCAGATCCTTTAACTTCACTTTTGCAATTCTTACATTTCATAGTTTTTATAAATTATACACTATATATTCATTAAAGTTCTTGCTTTTTGACAAATTTAAAGCTTATTATATAAAAACCATAGAAAAAATTTAATTTTTTCAATAATTGTAAGTTTTCTATTTGCTTTGAGTATTTGGTAATAAAGTTCACCGATGGATATTAAATAAAAGTTTTGTTTAACCTTTATCTTAATTTTTGATGAAAACAATGAACATTTGCCTATTTGTCTGCTTGCCAACATGACCACGAATCTATTGTCTTGGAAAGACTTAAGCATGTCCTCTTGATAAGGACGTAGTTTGATTTGACGTATACCTTCATCCGTCATGGAGTGACAGTATGTGTTACCAAAGTACGTTACGTCGGCGGCACATTTTGCCAGCTCGATCCACTCTTCCTGTGTAGGCTCGAACACAACGTCCGCAGCTTTCATCTCGATTTGCCCATCGTAAAACGCTGAGTAATCCGCAGGAAGACCCTTTTCAATTCTTTCTATTTCATCGTGGACCTTTTTGGTGGTCCATACCTTTCCTCTAGACATCGTGGTTCATGTGTTCATTTGGATTTGAAGACGCTCTCTTCTCAGGAATCGCTTCACGCAAAGTTTCGATGATGCTACGAGTACCTCTTATTTGCAGAGGAGAATTCGTACTCACTTCGGTTGATTCAGATTCAAGTAGCTGAGGCTCTTCAGCGACCTTTGTTCGATAATCTTCTTTGAGGCTCTTGTAGTTGTTTTCCATGATGACCATGAATTGAGCCAAGTGCTTGACAATCTCCATTTTTGATTTCTGGAGAGATGCCAACACCTCGAAAGAACGAGGCTGCATGTTTCCGTTGTCGATTTCTTCCAACAACTTGATGATGGCGTGTTCGGCCGTTTTCATCTGAAACAACAGATTTGAAACTGTTATCTTATCAACAAAGCATTTTTCTTTGATGTAGGAATCATTGTTGACGACTTCTTGAGTCAGGTAAAAAACTGAGATGGCTTCGATGATGTCTTTTGCTTTTGTGTCGGCAAAGTCTTTCACCTTTGTGTAGTCCATGAACGCAGTATTTCTTCCAGGAAGAAGATTTTTTGCATTTTCTATGTCTAATTGTAAATCTTCGATGCCTGCGGCTAACAGTCTGTCGAGTTCATCTTTGGTTTGTATTTCTTTCTTTTTTTCGTCTGGTATTTTTCTTGGCATAAATTATTTTGTTTTCGCGATAAAAGGCAATTTGAGACGATCCGTTGAGTTGTCCACGATGATGGCGTATTCAGCGTCCTGAACAATGACTTGGTTGAGCATTAAAATTTGTTTTGCGCTATCCGTCTCAGTCTTGTTGTAGAATCTTAGGTTAGTGATTGATAATTTTCCAGCATTTAGTCGGTAGTTGATGTTTGCGCTACGATCATACTGGCCAATGTTGGAGATTGTGTTGCTGTATATATTTTCCAGGTTTGTGGTCATTTCGGGCTGCGGAGACTGATCGTTCCATTTTCTGACCCACAAATCAAGAGTTATTTGTCTAAAGAAATTTGAGATGTTTAAGTACAGTGCATACCAATAATCTTCGATCAAGCTGTTGTTAAGAATGTAAACATACTCTTTGCTTGCATCGGTAAAGACAAAATAGCGACTAGCAAACAATGAAATCTTCCAGCCTGTATTGAGATTGCTCCATCCGTTGAACAATATTTGTTCGGAAGTCTGCTCACAGTAATAACCGGTAGTCGTAAACGATGATGCCCAGTTGGTGAAGTAGGTATTGAGGTATTGGATGATTTCGTTCTTTACACCGATTACATAAGTGTAGCCGTTGGTGATCGGTGTCACCGAAGCAATTGTTCCGTAGAGACACAGCCCGTTGAACCGCGTTATTTTTAAGTATGAACCGACTGCATAGTTGCGTTTTGCACTGATTGTGAAAGTCACTGGCGTGATTTTTTCTCCTGCAGTTCCTACGCTAATGTAGCCACGAACGCTGTCTTTGTACGCGGTTCCTGCTGATTTTACTTCCTTAAACCACATAGACAATGAGCGATCACTGGTCGCTGGAAAGTCTACAGATGCTCGGTATTCGACGGCGGTCGGTTGATTTGTCAGGGCTTGATTGAATATCGACGAGAGATCATATTGAGTCTCCGATAGTAGGTTCGAATAATTCTGTAAGTTGTATCGACTAATTTTTAGGTTATCATTGAGGCTCAGGCGTATAGGATCATAGTCTCTGGACCCGACCTTTTGATCAAATTGTTGTATGTTCACGTCTTGCGCAGATTCAAGCTTCACCTCTTCTCCAAACTCACGTATCGTATCATGTGTCAGCTCGGTGAACATTTCTCGCAAATCTTGCGGTTCGTAACGGTTGGATTTTGGCTCATATTTCATCAACGCAATCTTCCAATAGATTTCATTTTGCATGATGCCTTTGAACAGGTATGAGCTTTCGATTTCGTAAATCCTGTTGGTGAGTGGAAAATAAATGATGTCTCGTTTTTGTGGGCCGGTGCCGATGCCAAAAATGCTTTCGAAGTATTCTTTGACTATGTGTATTTCAAACGGCATTTCAAAATCTAATCCAGCTGGACCGAATGAGATTTTGCTATCTGGGAATTCGTTATCAGGAACCAATGCTTTGATGCATATCGGATCTTCTACGTCATAAAGTGTCCATTCATGTAACACTACATCTTTGCCTCGCTCCATCGGGACAGCTCGAGCGTACAACACATCGTGTCCAAACATTTGGTTGACTGTGTAGCTCAATTCTTTGAACAGTACAACAGCAGGATTCACGTCATACGGACGAAACGTGAAGTTTGAAATTTTCGAGAGATTGCTGATGTTGCCTTTGTCGGCGACGGTCAATGGCGGCACATAACCCAGGTAAGGATCTTTGGCGTCATCTGTTTGTTCGAATGTGACTTCTACACTGTTGATCGTTACAACACCGGTGCTGATCAAAGTAAAACGAAAATCTACATAGAGGTCATCAGCAGAATTTAGGATGACGGCTTGTAGATTTTCGTTGCTTAATGGAGTCCATGCTGAACGTACTCTATTTGTCGTCGACCATCTGAAATCACGTTGCATGATTCCGTTGCCTGTGATGTCTTCACACCATCCGGTCAATTTGGTGACGTATTTAAGAGGATTGACGCCTTGTGTTATTTTTGCAAAATCGCCAGGTTTTGATAGAGTTGCCAGCATTTGATGTCTATATATTTGTAGTATATATCCACCAAACAATTAAGATGTTTACTGTGTAATCATTTGTTCAAATTGCTTTACTTCTGTGATGAATTGATCACCTAAGATTTCCAATGAATCGTTGAACTGGCGTCTGGACATTTGGAATTTATCGCAATAGATTTTGATTATTTCATCGGATATTGGTTGTTCGGCTTTTTTCTTTTCTTTGGCCTTTTTTGTTTTCACATACATCCACCCTGGAGTTCGTGAATACGAACGGCTCCACATTTCTTGCCAAAAACTCACGACCTGTCCAGGATGGATTTTGAGGTGGTTGAAGTACGCTGCCTGCACCGGAAATTTGATGCTGGCAAATCTAGAAACCATAAAAAAGTGTTTAGCCCTTTCATGCATCGGAATCTTTTTGAATTCCGCTGGCTTGAACATGGTATCTATAAATTCAAACAAATCTGCCATTGTGTCTATATGTATTTTAGAGGACTTTGCTATTAAGCATTATATTACTTGTGACCAAACTAGTTTCGACATTCTAGATGTTAGAATGCGCTAAATATGTCAGCCTCAAAGGTTTTGGTTGCGGTTAAGTATTCAGTTCCTGCAAGTAGATAATTGAGATCATAGTTGTTCGCAGGAAGATTTTTTGTCTTTGCAGCCTCGAAAGACTTTAAGAAATTGACTTGGATGTCAGCAGGAATGATGCGATTGTCCAAGCACACAAGCTGCAAGTTTCTTTCTAGGCGTGATTTGATTACAGAAACGGCTGGAGATTGTTTACTGGCAGAAATGATACCGGTTGTGACCTCGTTTGCGCGAGTCGGCAAATCCAAGATGTCCGATATGAATTTTGTGCGATTCACAATTTCATAGACTCTTTCGGCCATTTTTTCGGAGATCTTGTTGTTGATGACCTTGCCATTTTTGTTGGTTGTAGTCCATGTACATATCGAAGGAACGGTATCACCGCCATCACCTACGAGCACTTTTTCAAAGATAACATATGCAGGATCAATTTCAACAAGAGGTATTGAGCTCATTGCTTCCGCTACCAGGTCTTTGCTGTTGTTCATGAATGTACTTGCGTCGAACAAGTTGTATTCTTCGACTTTTAACCATTTTTCAAATCCAACAGGAGCAACGATCTTTTTTATCTTTGAGTTGGGATTGAAGACGATCACAAAATTCTTGCCGTTGAACTTGGCACATTGGTACATATCCTTATCACCTGTGATGATGACGCTGTCCTCACCGTTTTCATAGAATTCGTTTGACCAGAGCTGCATTAAATCATCACCTTCGGCTCTAGGTTCTCGTGATGAAATAATTCCTTTCTTATCCAGGATTGCGCCAAATTCATGTAAGCATTTGTAGAAAATATCCCAGTTCACAGCTGATTCAGCTGATTCATCCTTTTCACGGTTTGATTTGTAAGATCCTTCCTCGATCAGGACGTCTTTTCTCCATGAATGAGAATCTATGGTAAACACAATTTTGTTTGGATTGCCAAACACGCGAATCGAGTGCGAAAAGTCGGTAGCAATTTTACGCATAAACATTGCTTGGTCTTTTTTGTCATCAAGCAATCTTTTTCCTTTGCCTTGATAACCGCTGAACGCGTACAGTGTTTTGTAGAAGAAGTAGTTGCCGTCGAAGATTAATGATAATCCCATATTTTTATTTTTATTTTGTTATAACAAATATAAAACAAATTTTTGAACTAGAAAAATTTATTTTGAATTATTTTAGATGACAGGTTTTTCAGCAGCATTTCCTGCGAGAGTCAACATCGCGGTAATTTTTTCTATTGCAGAAGGCAGATCATGATAGAAAGGTATGTCATTTCTTTGACATACAATTTCCACATTACCTTTTCGGTAAAATCCGTCTGGACAACAGACAATTATTTTGCCACTGTCCATAAAAGCTCCAAGTTCAAGAAGAGTTATTGGACTGTAGGTTCCAGGTGCAAAATACATGAAGATTGTATCTACCGTTTCCAATAATATTGGAAAGGTAATACCATATCCAATCGATTCATTTCCCAATTGACTTGATAATTGAATTCAGGATTAGAAGCTCTTTGTTCGAGATTGGCATTCCAATTGTCTCTTCTCGGATTGTAAATTGTAATTGGTAAATCTGCAAGAGCAGCCACTAGGTCTTTTTGCCACATTTCCGCTTTACCGTTTTCGATTGTACCGGCTATGAATAAACTATCCTCATATTTTTGGACTTCAATAGTTTCAGGGTTTGTAGGTTTAATTTCTTGTGCTTTCATTGTCGGTTTTTATTTTTATCCATTCTTTGATTTCGACAGTTCGAGTTCTTAGTTCAACTCTAGTCAATTCGCAAATGTCAGTTGTATCATATCCATAAACATCATCCCATACATAAGAATTGGTCTCCCAGAAACCGTCAAAGCTGCGGTCTACATCTGGTTGCCATCTTTCTGAGATTTCTGTTATCGATGTTCGATAAAAACTGGATTCTCTTCGATGTTTATCACTCGAATGGCAATAAAAATCGTCGATTAACAAATCAAAATCTATCCCTAATTCTAGGGCTTCTTTTCTTGTTAGTTTATTCATAGTTTATCCTATTATGTCTAGTGTTGAATGCTCTCTTGGAAGCAGCTTTCTTAGCAAAGAGAAGAATTGTTTGTACTCTTTCAGCTTTTCTTCATTTTCTTTCATTTCATCTTCCATTTCGATGATGTGGTCAAATGCACCTCTCCATTCAGGTGATGAGTATGTCATTTCCTTTAGAGCTTTATATTTCTCTTTGTTGTTCTTTCTTACCATTGCGGCTCCGTGATCGTAGTATGCCATTAGTCTTTATATAGTTTAGGTTGTAAATTGATTCCAAGTTCTCTTGCGATGTTTCTGCGTTTTTCGTCTTCTTCGATTTCATACATTTCCGTTTCATCGAATGTAGGTACTTTTCCATTTCCACTACCTAATCTAGTAGGATGGAAGAACTTATGAGTTTCGCCATCCAATTCAAATTCGAAATGAGTTGTACCACCGTCTCTATATCGAGCAAACCTTTCGATTTTTACTTCCTTCATGTTGTTTCGTGGTCCATACCAACACCTCATTCCTTTATATGTAAATTTCGAAGCCGATTGATCGACGATGATGATGTTACGGTTGTAGGTTTCGTATGCATAGGCGATTATTCTACGATCAGGAAGTGGAACATATAAAGAGTTCAACATAGAATTGATGTGTCGAATACCAAAATCTTCGGGTGAATCTCGGTAAGTTCTTTCAGGATCGTTGATGTGAGCTATCTTTTTCATAAACCAATGGTCTATAGAATCTTTCAATAAGGCATCTTCGCCTGTCGTGAAAAATTCAAGATTCCTTTTTACAAGAAGCTCATCGAATAAAAATGGCTCTAACCATTCTTCGACCATATTTCTGATACTACGATGAGTTTTTCCACTACCAGAACTGCATCCACCGCTATAAAGTTCTATATACAACTCAGAACCAGGAACCTTCATAAAACATTCTGAGCGATCTCCGGAGCCTACTAAGTCATATCCGAAAACCACAATTTCAATGAAGTGTTTTTCTCCTTCTCTATAAAGGATAGGAGTCGTGGATCGATAAATGTCCACTTCTCTTCCTTTATGAATAGCCATAGAAGTTTTAGGCGCTTCTGCTAATTTTTGATTGAACTCTTGATTGTATCTCATATTTTTATTTTTTTATTCCTCCTATTGTTCCTGCAACTGGAATGAAAGGTTTAGCATTTTCGGACGCCTTTTTATGTCTTTCGATAATCCAATCGTTTTCTATTTCAGATGGATATGCATACAAAGCAACCCAGTTACTTAGTTGAATTTCTTCTAAGAAAGCTTCATTGTCTAGGAAATCCTTGTTCGAAGCGTATATAATGACTAAATGTTTTCGTTCTTGTGCAGTTTTTGCAGCACCCATTGATTCTTCGGTGAGTCCTCGATATATTGTTTGTTGTGACGTTTCGTATAACTTCATATAAATTTTATGATGAATGTTCGTATTATATTCAAAAGATGCATTTAGTTTTTAACATCTTTCTGGAATGGATATATAAATAAAACATCAAGGTAAATGAACTACATACCAACATTTGAGCAATTTTTGAACGAGAGTTCCAATGCTATAGAAGATACTGTCAAAGATTACAAAGCTGTAAAATTTGGTCTTGAAGATCCAGGATATCCTTCGGATGCTCATACCAAAGCATACTTCATTAAAGTGAAGAACAAATTGTTACAAATGACAAAGTCTCCTAAACTTGCTGATGAGATCAAAGGTTTATTAGGAGATAAAGAATACAAAGAACTTACAAAATAAAATTACTATGAAAAATTTACCAACATACGAAGAGTTCGTAAATGAAGGATTTCTTCAAAACGTCAAAGATGCTGTCAAGAATAAAGATCCTTATCATATATTCAAATCAAAAGAATCGTTCCAAAAT
>Ga0164296_1002841_pt1 | contig 16822 bp, 16 predicted proteins | sample GEODES057metaG_FD_113533 | JGI IMG/M metagenome (GOLD analysis project Ga0164296, IMG submission 113533) | Dystrophic lake water microbial communities from Trout Bog Lake, Wisconsin, USA - GEODES057 metaG | ecosystem: Environmental > Aquatic > Freshwater > Lake | place: USA: Trout Bog Lake... | reverse complement strand
GTTCTTCCCCGCCTTCAGCGCCACCGCCGACATCGAGATCGCCGGGACCGTCATCCCGGCCGGAGCCGCGGTGCACCTGATCTACGCCGCGGCCAACCGTGATCCCCGCCGTTTCGAGCAGCCGGACCGGTTCGACCCGCTGCGCGCGGACAATGAGCACCTCGGGTGGGGCAGCGGCATCCACACCTGCCTGGGCGGGCCACTGGCCCGCCTCGAGGTCAACCTGGCGCTGGAGGTGTTCCTGCGCCGCGTCGAGTCCCCGAGGCTGGTGGTGGATCCGCCACCGTACCGGCACAACCAGGTGTTCCGCGGCCCGCGCCACCTGTGGGTGGACGTCGCGGGGATCTCGTAGCTAACGCTGGGCGAAGCCCCAGTCCAGTAGGGCGCGTCCCTGGTCCCACAGGTCGTCGCTGCCGTACATCATCACTGCGACCAGTCGGGTGTCACCTCGCTGTGCCATGGCGACATAGGTCTCCTTGGCGAGGTTCGTGTAGCCGGTCTTTCCGCCGATGAATCCCGGGTAGTCGGGCAGCAGGTGGTCGTGACTGGCGATCTGCTTCACCCCGCCCCTGCCGTCCGGGAACGTCGCGGTGCGCTGGTGGATGATCTGACCGAACAACGGGTAGGCCAGAGCGGCCCGGTAGATCGTCGCCAGGTCGACGGGCGTGGTCACCGACTCCCAGCCCGGCCCGTCCAGTCCGGACGGTGACCCGGCCCGGGTGCTGCGGGCGCCGATCTGAGCGGCTTTGGCGTTCATTTTCTGCACCGCGGCCTTGTAACCGCCCACCATGTCGGCAAGGGCGTTGGCCGCGTCGTTGCCGGACACCATCAGCAGCGCGTCGAGCAGTTGCCGCGCGGTGTACACCGTTCCCGGCGTCACGCCGACGCAGGTGCATTCCACGTTGGTGTCGGCCGCGTTCGCGGTCATGGTGGCGTCCGGGGCCACCTGATCCATGATCACCATCGCCAAGAGGGGCTTGATGGTGCTGGCCGGGGCGTGCTTGCCGTTCGGGTCGTGGCTGCCCAGGATGTGGCCGGTGCCCAGGTCGGCGACCAGCCAGGCCGGCGCGGGCCCGGTCGGTGGTGCGGTGGAGACGGCGCCGGGGAGCGGTTCCCCCCCGGCGGGCGCCGCCGGGATCAGGGCCATCCCGATGGCCACCGCCACCGCCGGCATGGCGCGGCGCAACCGGCCCCCGGGAAAACGCATGCGTCGAAACTAACCGGGCAGGGACGCGCTACGGGCTCGGCTGGGTCACCGGTTGGTCACCGAAACCGTTCCTGCGTCGCGGGACTAGTCGGTGGACGGGGCGGTACTGGGCTGCAGCGTGATGCCGAGGGCGGTCCGGGGTTTGCGACCGCGGGCGACGATCGTCTCGATGGTCATGATCATCCAGTACTCCAGGCCATACTTCTGCTTGACCAGCGCGTGGGCGTGATCGACCACCGCGGGGTCGGTGATGACCTCGGCGTTGCCGGTGTAGGTCTGCTCGCCGGGTTTCACCTTGCCGAAGCGGCTGCACCGAGCGAGTGTCACACGCGGGTTGTTTCGCACCCGCTTGACCTTCCAGGCCTCCGAGGGGGTCCACATCAGCAACCGGTCACCGTCGCGGACGACCCACATCGCCGTCGCGACGCCCTCGCCGCTGCGCTTATAGGTCGTCAGCGAGACGAACTTCTCGTCGCCGACACTCTGAGTGATCGCGTCGCTCATGGCATCCTTCCCGGGGATGGGCAAAGCCTAACGCGGCCGGGCGGGGGAATTCGGGGGAATAATTGCCAGCGAGGCCGTAGTCCGCGGTCGTGCGGCGAAGCCCGCGTCTTTTGGGTTACGAACGGCTTAACATGAGGTGGCAACGGGAGGGAGGGACGCGCGGTGGATTTCGCGTTGCTGCCCCCGGAGGTCAACTCCGCCCGGATCTACGCCGGTCCAGGGTCGGAGCCCATGGTGACCGCGGCCGAGGCGTGGAAGGCGCTCGCCTCGGAGTTGCACACGACTGCGGGCACCTACCGGTCGGTGGTCTCGGCGCTGACCAGCGGCGCGTGGCTGGGCCCGTCGTCCGCGTCGATGACGGCTGCCGCCAGCGACTACCTCGACTGGTTGAACACCGTCGCCGCTCAGGCCGAGGAGGCCGGAGCGCGGGCCGGGGCTGCGGCGGCGGCCTATCAGGAGGCGTACGCCGCGACCGTGCCCCCACCACTGGTCGCCGCCAATCGCGCCCGCTTCGCGAGGCTGGTTGCGACCAACCTCTTCGGGCAGAACACGTCGGCGATCGCGACCACCGAGGCCCAGTACGCCACAATGTGGGCCCAGGACTCCGCTGCGATGTACGCCTACGCCGCGGCGTCGGCGTCGGCGACAACGCTGACGCCGTTCACCGCACCACGACAGAACACCAACCCCGCCGGGGCGTCTGCCCAGGCGGCCGCGGTGGGTCAGGCCGGCGGCGCCTCAGCCGGACACGCGGGGAGTGCCGTGGCCGCGGCGCAGCAGTCGGTCGCGGCGGTTCCCGCAGCTCTGCAGAGCCTGGCGGTGCCCGCCCAGTCGAGTCTGCTGGACACCCTCGGTCTGCTCAGCGACCTGATTGCCATCTTCTTCGACCTGCCGGCGAACCTCGCCGAACTCGCCATCGACGCCCCGCTGAGCACACTGGGCATCGTGTCCCTGCCGTTCGACATCGGCGGCTATGGGACCGGTGTTCACACCGACGAGATCGTCAGCGGCTGGAACGGCGAACAGCCGTGGCCGAGCACCGACCCGGCGCCGGTCAAGGAGTTCCCCGCGCCGCTGGCGAACCTGCCCGTGGGCACTGTGCCGGCACCGCCGAGGGTCTGGGGAGCCGTCGGCGAAGCGAACACCGTGGGCGCCCTGACGGTCCCGTCGACCTGGACCATCGCGACGCCGGCGGTGCGCCCGATCGCCTACTCCCTGCCCACGCTGCCGCCCGTCGCGGCCGGCGCCGTCGACGGGGGCACCGCACGCGGGTCGGGCGCAGTGTTCGGTCAGATGGCCGCCGCGGGTCTGGCCGGCCGGGCCCTTGCCGGGTCGTTGGGCACCGGAAAGGCCGGCGGCCGGGTGCCTGCGGGCGAGGCCGTGCCCGCCGCCGACGCGCTGGTCCCCGGGAAGCCGGGTGAGAAGGCGGCGGAGGGCTCCGGCGAGATCTCGGAGGGCCAGGCGCGGCCCGTCGTCACCGGCGTCGCCGCCGAGTTACGCGAATTCGCCAAGCTGCGCGACGAGGGAATCCTGACCGACGAGGAATACACCGAGCAGAAGAATCGCCTGCTCGGTCGCTGAGCTCCAGAGGAACGCCCAACACATGGATTTCGGGGTCTATCCGCCGGAGGTCAACTCCGGCCGGATGTATGCGGGACCCGGAGCCGGGCCGTTGCTGGCCGCGGCGCAGGCCTGGGCGGTGCTGGCCGACGAGCTGTCGGCGGCGTCGGGTACCTACGAGTCGGTGGTGTCGGGGCTCACCGCCGGTCCGTGGGCGGGCCCGGCGTCGGTGTCGATGACGGCCGCGGCCGCCCCGTACATCGCCTGGATGAGCACCACCGCGGCGCACGCGGAGGAAACGGCCGCCCGGGCGACGGCCGCCGTCGCCGCCTACGAGACGGCCTTCGCCATGACGGTCCCGCCCCCGGCCGTCGCGGCCAACCGCAGCCTGCTGGCGGCGTTGGTGGCGAGCAATTTCTTCGGCCAGAACACCGCGGCGATCGCGGCCGCCGAGACGGCGTACGCCGAAATGTGGGCGCAGGACGCCGCGGCCATGTATGCCTACGCCGCGTCATCGGCCGCCGCGACGACGCTCACGCCGCTCGTGTCCCCCCAGCCGAACGCCCACCCCGGCGCCGCCGCGGAAGTCTTCTCCGCGGTGCCCGCCGCGCTGCACGCCCTGGCGGTGCCGGCGCAGGTGATCCCCGCCCAGAGCGCCCTGGACCTCGTGTCCAACATCATCGCCGTTGCGCTCGATGTGCCAGGCAGCGTCATCGGCCTGTTCGGGATCACGCCGCTGGCCATCGTGGCCGGGCCCGTCGATCTCCCGTTCGGCATCGCGAGCTATTACTCCGGTATCCACACCGACGACATCGTCAGCGACTGGAACGGCGAGGAAGGGTGGCCCGGCACGGGGCCGGCTCCGGTCAAGGAATTCCCGGCGACCCTGCTCAACCTCTCCCCCGGCACCGTCCCGGCGGCGTCGGCTGCCCTGGGCACGGCGGAGACGGTCGGCGGCCTCACCGTCCCGTCGGGCTGGACCGTCGCGGCGCCGGAGATCCGGCCCCTGGCGGTAGCGCTGCCGGTCACCGTCGACGCGATCGAGGCCGAGTGGGAGACCGGGCAGGAGGCCACGCTGGTGGCGGCGCAGGCGGAAGCCGGTTCGAGTGCCACCCTCGGCGACCTGGGCATCGCGGCCATGACCGGTCGGGCCCTCGCGCCCACCGAGGGCGGCGCCGCGGGCGGCCGGCCCGCCGCGGTGGCCGTCCTCGACGGAACACCGGCCGCGCGGATAGTCGCCCCGCTCGGGCAGGACACCCCCGCCGGCAGAACCGAGGCTCGCCCCGGTGAGCCGCGGGTGGTGGTCACCGGCGTGGCGGCCCGGATCCGTGAGATCACCCGGCTGCGCGACGAGGGAGATCTCACCGACGACGAGTACGCCGAGCTGAAGAAAGGCCTACTCGGGTGCTGAAGTACCCGTCGGGCCGTAGCTGGTGGGGCGTTCGCGTAACGCGAGAAAGCCGCCGTCGATCGGCAGCATCGCGCCGGTGATCCACCGCGACTCGTCGCTGGCAAGGAACACCGCGGCGTGCGCCACATCCCACCCGGTGCCCTCGGTCTGCAGGGGCACGGCCAGTCGGCGCTGTTCCATCGCCGCCGGCCCGAGATTGGCCACCATCGGCGTGTTCACCGAGCCGACGATCAGCGCGTTGCACCGGATTCCTGATGTCGCGTAGTCAGCAGCAATCGCCAGCGTGAGACCCTGCAGGGCTGATTTGGTGGTGGTGTAGGCCATCATCCCCGGCATGCCGAGCATGCCGATGTACGAGGACACGTTGATGATCGAGCCGCCACCGGCCGCCCTCATATGCGGGATGCAAGTCCGGCACGACAGCAGGGCCGAGGTGACGTTGGTGGCGAACAGCCGGTTCCAGGAGTCGATGTCGATCGACTCTGCGTTGCCGGGCGATCCCCTGCCCACATTGTTGTGCAGGATGTCGATCCGCCCGTAGTGCGCCACGGCGAACTCCGCCATCGCCGCGGTCTGCTCAGGATCGCTCACGTCGGCAGCAAGGGCCCGGGCCTGGCCGCCCGCGGCACGGATGGCGTCGGCCAGCTCTTCGGCGCGGTCGAGGGTGCGGTTGACGACCACGACGCTAGCCCCCTCGCGGGCGAACAGCATCGCCACCGCCGAGCCGTTGCCGACTCCCTCGCCACGCGCAGCCGCCCCGGTCACGATCGCGACCTTGCCCGCCAGCCGCGTCCCGAGCGTCCGTTGCGCCCCGGTCATGCCCCGGATGTGTTCTGCAGCAGGTCGATCCGGTCCATGACGGGCAACATACCCGACCGAGTACCCGCTGCATCCCCCGCCGCCGACAGACCGCCCTGCCGTGCGGCAGTGTCCGGCGTGCGGTAGAAGAGACTGGTGGAGGACCGCCCCGAATCGTTCGAGCCGTCGATGCTGCGTGACGCGATCATCCGGCGCCTCTACCGCCGGTCGGTCGGCGAGGGCCACATCACCGTGCCGGCCGTCCCCGCCCTGATCGACGAGTACGTCCAGTTGTGCGGCAACATCTGCGCCACCCTGGGCGTCTGGTACACCCCAGAGCAATCGGCCCAGCTGCGCAAAACACTGGAGGCGGAGCTGGCCAAGGCGTTCAAGGCCTCCTCCCGCTCGGAGATCGTCATCACGTTCGGTGCGCCCTTCGGGACGGGCGTCAACTTCCGTGTCGAGGCCCAGTGGCGGACGATCGACGCCGATTACGACCAGTGGGTGGACGTCCGACCGGCGCCGCTGTTCGGTAGCGAACCGGACGCGCGCGTGCTGGCCCTGGCCGCCGAGGCGGCCGACCCTGCGGCATGCCGCGTCCTCGACGTCGGCGCCGGCACGGGGCGCAACGCCTTGGCGCTGGCCCGTCGCGGGCATCCCGTGGACGCCGTCGAGATGACGGCGAAGTTCGCCGAGGTGATGCGAGACGAAGCCGAACGCGAATCGCTCGGGGTGCGCGTCATCCAGAGCGAGGTGTTCACGGCGATGGAGGGTGTCCACGAGCAGTACCAGCTCGTGGTGCTGTCCGAGGTTGTCCCGGACTTTCGGACGACGCACGAGTTGCGTGGGGCGTTCGAACTCGCCGCGGATTGCCTGGCTCCCGGCGGCTCCATGGTGTTCAACACGTTCCTGGCGCGACCGGGCTACAGCCCCGACGGCGCAGCGCGAGAATTCGGGCAGCATTGCAACACAATGATTTTCACCCGCGACGAAATGTCTGCAGCGGTGACCGGGCTGCCGCTGGAACTCCTCAGCGACGATTCCGCGTACGACTACGAAAAGACGCACCTGCCCGACGGCGCGTGGCCGCCCACCGGCTGGTTCGACGGCTGGGCGAGCGGGCTCGACGTGTTCGACGTCGAGCACGGCGACTCCCCTATCGAATTACGCTGGCTCGTCTACCGCAAAGTAGTCTTGACTGATCCCCAATCCCCGCACGGCCCTGAGGGAACATAGGAAGGGAACACCGTGAGCAACACCGCAAGCACAGCTCCTCCCAAGGCCAATCGCGACTGGTGGCCCGAGCAGATCGACGTGTCGAAACTCCACCCGAACGACCCCCGAAGCAATCCGCTCGGCGAGGACTTCGACTACGCCCAGGAGTTCGCCGCGCTGGACGTCGACGCCCTCAAGGCCGACGTCATCGCGGTGATGACCACATCCCAGGACTGGTGGCCCGCCGACTACGGCCACTACGGCGGCTTCTTCATCCGCATGAGCTGGCACTCCGCCGGCACCTACCGCATCTACGACGGCCGCGGCGGTGGTGGCCAGGGCATGCAACGGTTCGCCCCGATCAACAGCTGGCCCGACAACACCAGCCTGGACAAGGCCCGGCGGCTGCTGTGGCCGGTGAAGAAGAAGTACGGCAACAAGATCTCCTGGGCGGACCTGATTCTCTTCGCGGGCAACTGCGCCCTGGAGTCGATGGGATTCGCGACGTTCGGATTCGCGTTCGGACGAGAGGACGTCTGGGAACCCGAGGAGATCCTCTGGGGCGAAGAGGACGCCTGGATGGGCACCGACCGCCGCTACTCCGGTAAGCGGACCCTCGCCGAGCCCTACGGCGCCACCACCATGGGCCTGATCTACGTCAACCCTGAGGGCCCCGAGGGCAAGCCCGATCCGGTGGCCGCGGCCATCGACATCCGCGAGACGTTCGGCCGCATGGCGATGAACGACGAGGAGACCGCCGCCCTGATCGTCGGCGGTCACAGCTTCGGCAAGACCCACGGCGCCGCCAGCGGCGACCTGGTGGGCCCCGCGCCGGAAGCCGCCCCCATCGAGCAGCAGGGCTTCGGCTGGAAGAACCCTTATGGCACCGGCGCGGGCAAGGACGCCATCACCAGCGGTCTCGAGGTGGTGTGGACCAAGACCCCGACCCTCTGGAGCAACGGCTACCTGGAGAACCTCTACGGCTACGAGTGGGAGCTGACCAAGAGCCCCGGAGGCGCCTGGCAGTACGTCGCCAAGGACGGCGCCGGCGCCGGCACCATCCCTGACCCGTTCGGCGGACCCGGCCGCGCCCCGACCATGCTGGTCACCGACCTGTCGATGCGGGAAGACCCGATCTATCGCAAGATCACCCGGCGCTGGCTCGACCACCCCGGGGAGCTCTCGGTGGCGTTCGCCAAGGCCTGGTACAAGCTGCTGCACCGCGACATGGGGCCGATCAGCCGCTACCTCGGGCCCTGGATCGCCAAGCCGCAGCTGTGGCAGGACCCGGTTCCGGCGGTCGATCACAAGCTGGTCAGCGCCAGGGATGTCGCGGTCCTCAAGAGCGCGGTGCTCGAGTCGGGATTGTCCGTTTCCCAGCTGGTCAAGACGGCATGGTCGGCGGCCGGCAGCTATCGCAGGACAGACAAGCGCGGCGGCGCGAACGGCGGACGACTGCGCCTCGAGCCGCAGCGCAGCTGGGAGGCCAACGAGCCGGCCGAGCTCCGCAAGGTGCTATCCGTGCTGGAGCGGATTCGTAAGGAGTTCAACGCCTCGGCGACCGGTGGCAAGAAGATCTCCCTGGCCGACCTGATCGTGCTGGCCGGGTCGGCGGCCGTCGAGAAGGCGGCCAAGGACGCCGGGCACAAGATCTCGGTGCCGTTCACTCCCGGACGCACCGACGCCACCCAGAAGAACACCGACGTGGAGTCGTTCGCGGTGCTCGAACCGCGCGCCGACGGGTTCCGCAACTACGCCCGCCGCGGGGAGAAGGCGCCATTGGAGCATCTGCTCATCGAGCGGGCGTCCCTGCTGGGCGTGACCGCTCCGGAGCTGACGGTCCTCGTTGGCGGGCTGCGCGCCCTGGACACCAACCACGGCGGCACCAAGCACGGCGTGTTCACCGATCGGCCCGGCGTGTTGACCAACGACTTCTTCGTCAACCTGCTCGACATGGGCACTGAGTGGAAGACGTCGAAGACCGGGGAGCACGTCTACGAGGGCCGCGACCGGGCTACCGGGAAGAAGAAGTGGACCGCGACCGCCAACGACCTGGTCTTCGGGTCGAATTCGGTGCTGCGCGCGCTCGCCGAGGTCTACGCCGAGGATGGCAACGCGGGCAAGTTCGTCGAGGACTTCGTCGCGGCGTGGGTGAAGATCATGAACAACGACAGGTTCGACCTGCGCTGAGCTAGGTCACGCCGCGCCGCGGACGGCCTGCGCGCGACATTGAAACCACGCACACGACTCGCCGGCGCGGGAGGTTTCAGTCTCGCGGTGACCGTTTCAGCGCGCCAGGTCCCACTGCCCGTAGTCCCCGGCCAGCACATCGTCGACATCGACGTTGACCCCGCCCAGCACGGGCCCCGGGTTCGACTCGGTGCTGACCACCGACTGGTACAGCACCGCGGTTGCTTCGCGTTCACCGTGCGACCAGGCCTTTGTCTGCCACGCCCACCGGTGCCCGGCGGACGTCGACTTGCCGATCACGCCCGCGTCTCCGGCCCACGCGCACGCCTGGGCGTGGCCGTAGATGCCGGTGCGGTCCACCCCCAGCACGGAGTTGATGCCCCGGAACCATGGCAAAGCCTGCCCCGTCCACGTGGCGGTGTCGATGTCGTCATCGACGCTGAAAAAAATCGGAGCCGTCGCCGGCCCACCGGCAGCGGCGTGGATGTCCATGGCGGCCTTGGCGTCGGCCACCCCACCCTCGTATCCACGGGTGAAGTCGGCGGGGTCGGGCCAGCCGGGCTTGCCGTACTGGAAGTTGCTGACGATGTGCAGACCCGCGGCGCGCAGTGAGTCGGCGTACTCCCGCGTGAGGGGCTTGGCCCCGAAGTTCGCCCCGGGACGCGACGCCGACACGTAGTTGATGACGCCGTCGTAGCCCGCCGACTTGATCACGTCGGGCGCGATGCGCGCCGAGGCGAAGTCGATCAGCTGCAAGCCGGACGCCGCCCCAGCCCTGCCCGCGCCAAGGGCTGCCGCAGCCGCGCCCAAGCCCAGCAGAGCCGAGCCGTATGTGATGACGTCACGCCGCGAAACCGGCCGCTGTGCTCGCATCGCGCGATGGTAACAGAGGTCGTTGCATGCCTCGGAAAGCCGAAACTATAGTCTGGACACATGTCCAGTTTGCTGCCGCGCGTGTTAGCCCAGCAGACGGAACGTTGGAGTTGAGCATGCGAATTGCCCTCTTGTCCTACCGCAGCAAGACCCATTGCGGCGGGCAGGGCGTTTACGTGCGGCGCCTCAGTCACGGCCTGGTGGAACTCGGTCACGACGTCGAGGTGTTCTCGGGGCAGCCCTATCCGGAGCTGCTCGACCCGCGGGTGCGGCTGACGAAGGTGCCCAGCCTGGACCTGTACCGGGAGCCCGACCCGTTCCGCGTGCCTCGGCCGAGCGAGATCCGCGACTCCATCGACCTGCTCGAACTGCTCACCATGTGGACGGCGGGCTTTCCGGAGCCGCGCACCTTCTCGATGCGGGTCGCCCGGGTGCTGGCCGGCCGCACGGGCGATTTCGACGTCGTCCACGACAACCAGAGCCTGGGCACCGGACTGCTGACGATCGCCCGCACCGGGCTGCCGGTGGTTGCCACCGTGCACCACCCGATCACCCGCGATCGGGTGCTCGACGTCGCCGCCGCCCGCTGGTGGCGCACGCCGCTGGTGCGCCGCTGGTACGGATTCGCCGAGATGCAGAAGCGGGTGGCGCGCCAAATCCCCGACCTGATCACGGTCTCGTCCTCGTCGGCCGCGGACATCGTCGCCGACTTCGGTGTCTCGCCCGGGCAGCTGCATACCGTTCCCCTCGGCGTGAACACCAACCTGTTCCAGCCGAGCCCGGGGCCGCGGCAGCCGGGCCGGATCATCGCGATCGCCAGCGCCGACACCCCCTTGAAGGGTGTCCGCACCCTGCTGCACGCGGTCGCCCGGTTGCGCGTGACCAGGGATGTCGAACTGCGCCTCGTCGCCAAGGTGGAGCCCCACGGCCCCACCCACAAACTCATCGCCGAACTCGGGATCTCCGACATCGTCCACCTCACCAGCGGCCTGTCCGACGCCGACTTGGCGGCGCTGTTCGCCTCCGCCGAGGTCGCGTGCATCCCGTCCCTCTACGAGGGGTTCTCGCTGCCCGCGGTCGAGGCCATGGCGAGCGGCACCCCGATCGTCGCGAGCCGGGTCGGCGCGCTGCCCGAGGTCCTCGGGACCGACGGGGCCTGCGCCCAGTTGGTGCCGCCGGCTGACGTCGAGGAGCTCACCCGGGCGCTGGGCGACCTGCTCGATGCCCCCGAACGGCGCCGGAGTCTGGGCGCGGCGGGACGGGCGCGCGCAGTCGAGGTGTTCAGTTGGGAAGCCGTCGCCGCGCAGACCGTGCGCATCTACGAGCAGGCGATTGCACGCCGCGGTGGCGAAGGCCCATGCTGACGGTCGACTTCGACCGGCTCGGGATCGGACCGTCGGTGTCGGTGATCGACGTCGGCTGCGGGGCGGGCCGGCACGCCTTCGAGGCCTACCGGCGCGGCGCCGACGTGGTCGCCTTCGACCGCGACGCAACCGAACTGCAGTCGGTGCAGACCATGCTGCAGGCGATGGCCGCCGAAGGCGAGGCGCCCGCCACGGCGTCGGCGGCGGCGGTGCTCGGCGACGCGCTGCACCTGCCCTACCGCGACGAGACGTTCGACTGCGTGATCGCCTCGGAGATCCTCGAGCACATCCCCCAGGACGACGCTGCCATCGGCGAACTGGTCCGGGTACTCAAAGTCGGTGGGACGCTGGCGGTCAGCGTGCCGCGCTGGCTGCCCGAGCGGGTGTGCTGGATGTTGTCCGACGACTACCACAGCAACGAGGGCGGGCACGTCCGCATCTACCGGGCCAGCGAATTGCGGAGCAAGATCACCCGCGGCGGCATGCGCATGACGCATGCCCACCACGCCCACGCGTTGCACTCGCCGTTCTGGTGGCTCAAATGCGCCGTGGGCGTTGAGAAGTCCGACCATCCCGCAGTGGCCGCCTATCACAAACTGCTGGTCTGGGACCTGATGCACCGCCCCAAGGCGACGCAGCTGGCCGAGTCGCTGCTCAACCCGATCGTGGGCAAGAGCGTGGCCATGTACTTCACCAAGCTGCCGGGGTGCTCCGTTGCGTCGCGTTGACCCGCCTGCGGTGCGCGGGGTCCTGACTACCGCGGAATGCCAGCAGACCGCGCTGTCGATCGCCGCCGCGCAGGAACCGTCGGGAGCCATCCCCTGGTTCGAGGGCGGTCACACAGATCCTTGGGACCACGTTGAGTGCGCGATGGCGCTCAGCGCCGCCGGGCTGTTGGAGCAGTCGCGGGCCGCCTACGACTGGAGCCGCCGCACGCAGCGGCCCGACGGATCGTGGCCCATCCAGACCCGGGCCGGCGCCGTCGAGGACGCCAACAGCGACAGCAACTTCTGCGCCTACATCGCCACTGGTGTGTGGCACCACGTGATGGTCACCGGCGATACAGCGTTTGCCGCCCGGATGTGGCCGACGGTGCGCGGGGCGATCGACTTCGTGATCGACCTGCAGGGCGGCGTCGGCGAGATCTACTGGGCGCGAAGCGAAGCCGGACCCGTTCCGGAGGCTCTATTGACCGGGTGTGCCAGCGTGTTCCACAGCATCCGCTGCGCGCTCGCGCTCGCGACCCTCGTCGGCGACCCGCAGCCCGAGTGGGAATTGGCGCTCGGCCGACTCGGCCATGCGATCTCCGCGCACCCGGAGGCGTTTACCGAGAAGGATCGCTACTCGATGGACTGGTACTACCCGATCCTCGGCGGCGCGCTGCGCGGCCCGGCGGCAGACGCGCGCATCCGGGAGCGCTGGGACCAGTTCGTGGTCGACGGCCTCGGCATCCGCTGCGTCGACGACCGCCCCTGGGTGACGGGCGCCGAAACATGCGAACTGGTGATTGCCCTCGACGCCGTCGGCCACCGCTCCCCCGCGCACCGGCAGTTCGCCGCCATGCAGCACCTGCGCGAGGCGGACGGGTCCTATTGGACGGGGCTGGTGTTCGCCGATGGAAAACGCTGGCCGGAGGAGCGCACCACCTGGACCGGCGCGGCGGTGATCCTGGCCGCGGACGCCCTGTCGGACACCACCAGCGGCAGCGGCATCTTCCGGGGCATCTTCCGGGGCATCTTCCAGGGCGCCAGCCTCCCGGTTGGCCTACAGACCGACTTCGACTGCGAATGCGTGCTCAGCGGCCCGGGCCGCTGACCCGTTCGAGCACCCGCAGCGTTCCCGTCGCCGAGATTTCCCGGAACTCGCCGGAGTCGAGTGCGCGGCAGTAGATGAGATACGGCGGGCGCCCGCCGTCCTCGGGGTTCGGGAACACGTCATGGATCACCAGCGCCCCGCCGACGGCCACCCACGGCGCCCACCCGTCGAAGTCCTCGTTGGCGGCGGCCTCCGAATGACCGCCGTCGATGAACACGAACTGCAGTGGCGATCCCCACGCCCGTGCGACGATCGGCGACCTACCCACCACGGCGACGACGTGGTCGTCCAGTCCGGCGGCGTCGAGGGCGCGGCGGAACGTGGGCAGGGTGTCGAACAGCCCGGTGACCTCGTCGACCAGCGAAGTGTCGTGGTATTCCCAGCCCGGCTGGTGTTCCTCGGAGCCGTGGTGATGGTCGATCGTGAAGATGACGCCACCCGTCTGCTGCGCCGCCGCCCCGAGCAGCAGCGTGGACTTGCCGCAATACGTGCCGATCTCGACCCCGAGGCCGTCGCCCAGGTAGCGCAGCGCGGCGTCGTGCAACGCCCGCCCCTCATCCGCGGGCATAAATCCAGGCACCTGCTCGGCGAGGGCGAACAGGCGCGCGGCCTCGCTGGTGTCGGTGCGGCTCACAGATGAGAACCTATCGCCTCGCCCGGGCCGCGCCAGCGCCGCGGTCGGCGCCCGTCTTACCATCGTGGTGTGCGTGCTCGAAACCTCGCTGCTGTCTGCCTGACGGCCGCCGTCGTCGCCCTTCCCGTCGCGGCGCCGTCCTCCCGCATACCCACCGCGTCTGCGAGCTGCCCCCAGGCCCAGGTGGTCTTCGCCCGCGGCCGACTCGAGCAGCCCGGCCTGGGTGTGCTCGGCAACGCTTTCGTCAGCGCCCTGCAATCGAAGGTGCCCAACAAGAACATCACCGCCTACGCCGTGCGCTACCCCGCTGACACGCAGGTCGACGTCGGCGCCAACGACATGAGCCACCACGTCCAGGACATGGCCAGCAGCTGCCCCGACACCAGGCTGGTGCTGGGCGGCTACTCGCTGGGCGCGGCGGTGACTGACGTGGTGATCGCGGCACCGATCAGCGCGTTCGGGTTCGACAGCCCGCTGCCCGCAGGCATCGATCAGCACATCGCCGCCGTCGCGCTGTTCGGCAATGGCAGCCAATGGGCGGGTCCGATCACGGCCTTCAACCCGACGTACGCCGACAGGACCATCGAGTTGTGCCACGGCGACGACCCCGTCTGCAACCCGGCCGACCCGCACACCTGGCAGGACAACTGGTCGCAGCATCAGGCCGGCGCCTACATCGCGTCGGGCATGGTCAACCAGGCCGCCGACTTCGTCGCCGGCAAGCTGTAGTCAGCAGACGGCCGCGCCGGTCAGGCGGGAGTGTTGGTGCTCGTCAGCACCCTGAAATTGTGGGCGCGACGGGCCGCGCGGCCACCCGTGACCGGAGGCATCACGCGGAGCCTGGCCGTGGGGTGGCGGCGCATCGAACCGCTGCGCTCGCGTGCCTGTTGCTGAGCCGCGATCCACAGCGGATGCGACCGCAGCACGATCACTTGAGCCCCCGAATGATTCCCCACGAGCGTCAACTCCTCCCAGGCGCTGATGATTCAAGGATGCCTGTCGTTTTCTAAGAAAAGACCTGGCCAAGCATGAGAATTCGCCATGAATTTGTCCGGTACGCCAGCGACACCCCCGGGCCGGTCAATCGGCCAGAGGTGACGTTGTGGCTGCTATCGTCGGGTACTTATGCCGGAGATGGACCGCCGTCGCATGATCCTGACGACCGGGATCGGCGTACTTGCGGCCGGTCTGACCCCGCCGCAAGCCCTGGCCCTGCCGGTGCCGCCACCGGGCGCCCCGAGTGGCGCGAGCGGGACCTACGTCTTCCACGACGAGTTCGACGGCCCGGCCGGGTCGGCCCCCGACGCGTCGAAATGGACGGTCGCGACGGCGCGCGAACAGATCAAGGACCCGACGTACTGGGAGCAGCCCGAGCACATCGGCCAGTACCGCGACGACCGGCAGAACGTCTTCCTTGACGGCAAGTCCAACCTTGTGTTGCGCGCCGCTAAAGACGGTGCGAACGGCTCAGGCGGCGGCACCTACTACAGCGGCAAGGTGCACAGCGTCTGGCGGGGCGGCGTCGGGCACACCTGGGAAGCCCGGGTCAAACTGGACTGCCTCACCGCGGGCTGTTGGCCCGCATTCTGGATGGGCAACGAAGACCAGGGCGAGATCGACGCCCTTGAGTGGTACGGCAACGGCAATTGGCCGTCCGCCACTACCGTGCACGCCAAAGCGAACGGCGGCGAGTGGAAGACCCACGAGATCGCGGTCGACGGCGCCTGGCACACCTGGCGGAGCCAGTGGGACACCGACGGCATCCGGTTCTGGAAGGACTACACCGACGGCGCGCAACCGTATTTCGACGTGCCGGCCAGTTCGCTGCCCGACTGGCCGTTCAACGCTCCCGGCTACACGTTGTACACGGTGATCAACCTCGCGGTCGCGGGGTCGGGAGGGGGCGACCCGGGGGGAGGAACCTACCCCGCCCAGATGCTGGTCGACTACCTGCGCGTGTGGTGATCTGATCCCTCAGCGCGTGAGCAGCGCGACCGCGCTCCATTCCCGGTTGCCCGGGCGCCTCTGATCGGGTGCCGGCAACCACGCGCGCGGGCGCATCATCCACGGCAGTCGGCGCAGACGGTGAGCCGCCACATACAGGGTCTCCGCCCGGATAACCCGCCAACCGAGGTCCTCGAAGAACGCAAGCCCGTTGTCGGGTGCGAACCTGAACGGCGCGTTCTGCATCAAGTCGGCCATCGATTTGTTCAGGTTTCGCTTCAGCCCCGGGCCGACGAAGTCCAGCATCCACCAGGCGATCTGGGGTCGCGTGAAGGCGTCTGAGAGCGTCACCACGTCTCGATCGTCGAGATACATCACCAGGCCCTCGGTCAGCACCAACGCCTTGGTCGCGCCATCCAGGGCATCATCGAGGAAGGCGTTCAGGGCCACCGGGTCGGCCAGGTCGACGGCTGTCCGGCTCAGCCGGCAGCGCGGCTCCTGCCCGGCGAGCAGTTGCGCCTTCTCGGCGAGCAGGCCGGGCAGGTCGGCCTCCAGCCAGGTCAAATCAGCCGGAAGGTCCAGACGGTAGGGCCGGGTGTCCAATCCTGCGGCCAGGTTGAGGACCCGGTCGCAGCCGTCGGCGATCGCGGCGGCGATCGCGTCGTCGATGAGCTTGGTTCGCGCGATCAGCCACCAGCCGTTGCGGCCGTTGCGGGGCCCCCTGGCGGCGATCGCCCGGCCCTGGTCGCCGGCGAGGAGCGCGGCGAACGGATCGCGGAACAGGGCGTCCGGACGGGCTGTCTCGGTAGCCCGGTGCATCGCCGTCCAGCGCGCCGTGTCGGACACATGGGTGATGGGCGTGCCGGTGTCTGCCATAGGTGCGTTATAGCAGCACGGGCGTCCCGCCGCGCGGTGGGCGCGGTACGGTGCGCACATGACCGAAACAAACCGCCGCTTCCTTCTCCGCGAACGACCCACCGGACGCATCGGGCCGAACACCTTCGAGCTGAGCGAGGAGGCGCTCCCCGAACTCGCCGATGGCGAGGCGCTCGCCCGCGTCGACTGGATCTCCCTCGACCCCACCAACCGCATGTGGATCAACGACATCCCGACGTATCTGCCTCCGGTCGGCATCGGCGAGGTCATGCGTGCTGGCGGGCTCGGCCACGTCGTGGCGTCGAAGAACCCCAATCTGCCTGTCGGGCAAGCCGTTCAGGGCCTCGTGGGCTGGCAGGAGTACGCGGTGCTGTCGGCCACGTCGCTGGTGATGCCCGTCGACCTCGCCCCGGGCATCTCGCCGAGCGCGT
>Ga0164296_1002838_pt1 | contig 16828 bp, 19 predicted proteins | sample GEODES057metaG_FD_113533 | JGI IMG/M metagenome (GOLD analysis project Ga0164296, IMG submission 113533) | Dystrophic lake water microbial communities from Trout Bog Lake, Wisconsin, USA - GEODES057 metaG | ecosystem: Environmental > Aquatic > Freshwater > Lake | place: USA: Trout Bog Lake... | reverse complement strand
GCCGCTCTTTTGCGTTGCACATTCCCGTCGGCGACAGCAGACGAGCTCACACACTGAGTTGCCGTCTGTAACTTTTTGTAGAGCGGCCGCCGGTGAAGGTGTTTCCCCGGTTGAAGGAACGGGATCCGTACCGAGTACTAGGCGTCAGCAGAGAGGTGTGTCTGCGGGACGGCAAACGCGCTGCAAGCACCGCCTTGTGCGTGTGTCAGCGCTGAAGCCTGATCTGAGTCCTTCGGCGGTCTCGACGACTCGCTTCTAAACACCAGGCGACATATGAGGAGATCCAGAACGCACGTAACTACCTCGTGGGCGAGCACAAGGCGCGTGGACTGCTCAATTGTAGCCGCTACAGGCCGGCTTTCCGTCCCAGGCCCTGGGCTTCGAGCACGTCTTTAACTCGCGCGCGCGCTGTGTGTCAACAGTCACACGTGGCGGGTGTGGAGGCTATTGAGCTGGCGTTCGACAAGATTATCGACCAGGCGCGTGACACAGCGTCTACTGCGCTGCGTAGTCCTCTGACCAAACAGCACTCTCACTGCCTCGCCTCCTTCTTTATGTGTGTTCAACAGAAGCTGAAGGAGCGCAAGAAGGTGAAGGGTATCAAGCTGGACCGGAAGAAGAAGGACGATGTCGTTGTATCCCTGGGCCCCATCGACAAGATTCGGGATCAAATTGCAGTGCCGCCGCAGAAGGTCATCGTCCAGCGGGCGGTTGTGTACGCCTTCCTCGTGGTCTGGTCATTGTACCAGTCAGCAACGACTGGGCCCGCGTTCCAGGTTGCCGTCGGCCTGGCGCTGACATCCTACTTCATCTACGACAAGCGACCACAGAAGGCATTGTGGCCAGCCCTGGGGCGCGGCGTGCTGGGACTCTTCCTCGGCTGGCTGGTGGGCAGCATAGTGCCCGTCTACCTGCCCGTGTTCCCGCCCAGCTTCAGTCCGGAGACGGTGGCCAGCTTGTTCGCCTTTGTCAGCATGTGGGTGACTGCCACGTTCTTCAAGTGAAGAAGGCGGCCGAGCACGTGCTTCATCGAAGAAGAATAAAAGAATCTCTCAACTTCTCAGTCTCTCCCAGTGTCTTTGCAAAAAATCAGCGAGCGCAGTGTGCCCCTCCGCTGCAGCCATGCGCTGCGGCGTGTTGCCATCTCCATCAGCCGCGAGATGCTGTGCACCGAGTCCCGCATTCGCCAGGAGCCACTCGCAGGCTGGCGCGTGCCCCTTCACAGCAGCCTTGTGCAGCACTGAGTGTCCGTTGCGGTTGACGACTTTCAGATCAAGCCCGCGCTGCGCAAGCCAGCTGAGCATGCGCACGTCTCCTGCTTGCGCCGCCCACTGACTAGCGTTACACCCATATGAGTTGAGAGAGTGCAGATTGACGTGCACCACATCCAGAAGCCACTCACACATTGCAATGTGACATTGCCAGCATGCCCAGTGCAGCGCAGTGGTGCCGTCGCATGTGGATGCATGCGCAATGTCAGACCCAGCGACGCGGATGAGGTACTCGCACACAGGCACATGACCGTTCCTGGCCGCCCACATGAATGCAGTGCGACCATCAGGCTGTGCGTACGCGACATCCACGCCACAGGTGTCCACAAGATAGGTGCATACCTGCACATGGCCACTCCCGGCAGCATACATGAGCGCGGTGGATCCATGGCGGTCGCAGGTTGTCGCGGCATCGAAGCATTCGTCATCCACCAGTTGACGCAACAAGCATAAGTCTCCGTCTCGAGCAGCTGCCAGGGCAGGATGCATGCCCCGCTTAATAGCTGTTGCATGCACTGCCTGCGCTTTCGACTGCGCAGACAGCAATCGGAGTTCTAGCGGTGCAGTGAACGACACCAGCGCGCGCCGAGTGTCGTTTGCCTGTTCTCTGCTTGCCTCGTAGCCAGCGACATGAGCCACCTGCAGGTGTGTCCGCAGACCTCGAGTGCCGCAGAACCAGGAGCCGCACTGTCTGCATAGGAGCAAGCCAGCTGCTGAACGCGCTGCGAAAGCGGCTGATGTGGTCACGGAGACGCTGCCGCCTGGCTGCACTCGTATGTCCACGACGAGCTGGCTCAACTGGCTGCTCGGAACGGCTTCGAGAACGAGGTCTGCGATTGAGGCCGCTCCAGAGGAGAGGACTCTGACACGGGTGCTACCCAAAGAGGAGAGAGTGACCAGCCTCAGCGCTGTCTGACTCTTTCCAGCTTCTTCTTCTGCGGCCCCGTGAATATACACGCCGGGTGCGTCGGTGTTGGGTGGTGGCGTCACTGATCGACGCGCAGTGTGCAGCAGGTGCAGCCAGGCTGCAACAGGGGCGTGCCAGAGCAGGTCAGGCCCAGTCTCCGCGTGCGAGAGCCTCACACACTCGCGTGGACGGCGCACGACAGCTGATGCAAGCGGGCAGACGTCGTCAAATGCAGCGTCCAGTACTGTTTGCAGCTTCTGTAGCTGTTCTGCTTGCAACGCCTCAAGTGAAACGGACTCAACGGCGGCGGTGACTGGGGCGCAATCACCAGCCGTGACCGCTGTCATCTTGTGCAGAGCGGCATGGCGAAAAGAAAAGGACCGGCGAGGAGGCAACCAAGTTGCAGCTCAGCAAGGCTGAGCTGGTCCTCGGCCGCCGACACCGAGGGGTCCACCTCCACCATATGTCGCGCGTTTTCCGCCGAAGCGCTTCCATTCGCTTTGCCACCAATGCCCTGAACGTAATGCGCGGCGCTCGGCGAAGTCGCAAACCACTGCTTCCGCTGTTTCTAGCGCTCCTGCTTGCTTTGACCACCGCAGACACAGGTTCTGGAGGAGTGCCGCTGGCGCTGGAGGCGCCCGTGGAGGGGACTGCAGGCGTAAGGAAGCTCCGCTTCGGCGAGAAGGTTGCTCTTGATGAACTCGGGCCTGTGCTCGTGAACAGCGACTGCACGCTTCGTAGAATCAGCAACTGGGACTCGAAGCTTCCACACGAGAAGCAGGCAACACAATCGCGTGTTGCCCAGCGAAACGCAGTGCGGCTGGAGCGGTGTCGCCAGCTCGAGGCAGAGGGACTGCTGCCAGAGGAAGGGGGAGAGGTGGTGGACGACAGAGACGAGAGACCCGACGAGCTCTGAGTCTAGACACATGGCTGTGTATGGCTGATGTCTATGCAGTCCGTGCTGGGGCAATGCCCCTGTGATGCTGCACTGATTGCCTCTACTCCAGCTTTTTGCCACTGGGCGGACGCGCCACTGCATTGCGGTCACCCATCCAGAACACGCGCCAATCCCCCTTGCTCTGCATGAGCGCGTAGCCGATGTAGAGGCAGCCGGTTGCGTTCCCGAACGTGCTGTTGATGAGAGCGATCACCAATGCCTTGGCAGCGATCTTCTCGCGGTAGGCGACCCACAAGTTGAGGAAGGTGATGCCGATGAGGGCGTCTACCGTTGCCACAGAGCCCCACGGAGAGAGAGTGCCGATGGCGAGGTCCTTGATGTTGGCCCAGTTGCGGCGAGCAAGCTGAGCGACTCCCTTGACAGTCCACACCGTCGAAAGCGTCTTTGCGCCAGACAAACGCACAGCATTGCCAATGAGACCCCACATGAGTGGCGCACCTACAGCAGCGAGCGTGCCGCATCCGAAGGCCATCACAAGGTCGATTCCGAGACACTTGCTTAGGCGGCCACCAGTGAGGCGACTCAGCGCACGCCCGATTGGATTGCTGCCGCCCGCGGGACGTGTGTCACCTGCGCCGTGCGAAGCTGCACGCTGACCGGCAGGCACGTTGCGAGGGCTGCCCTCTGGGCTGCCCTTGGCAATCAGTGGAGGGAAGTCCTCCTGGCTCAGCTTGCCAGGAGTCACTGGTTCACGCGTGTCCGTCATGATGTAAGGTGTCGGAACGTAGGCTGTGTGTGCGATGAGGACTGCGGAGAGCGCGCACAAGAGACAATGCCAGTCCAAGGGTGACAGCTCAGCACTGCTGCGTCATTCTCTCGTCAAACCACGGCGGCAGCAGATTACGCATTGCTGTGCTGGCTGCACCTTGCGGCCCGCGCCAGAAGAGGACTTGAGAGGCGCCATCGAAAGGAAGCCATTCGACCATGATCTCGCCAGGGCGCTTGTTGACCAGATAAGCGATGAGCTGCTCCCGCGAACGCAGTCTGGCGCCCCGAGAGGCGGCCATGAGTGAGGGGAACACGCAGCAGGGTACCACTGCAAAGGGGATGCCAGCCTGTAGAGCGCAGTCAACGATGGCATCCGTGGCTTGGTCAGGGTGCATGCCCACGAGCATAGAACGTCCCGTGGACAGCTGCCACGTGGAATCATCGAACCATACTTGCAGCTGGTCGGGAAATTGCGGTGAAATGTGAACACCCATCTCTGCTGCCCGCTTCCGCTGGAGAGCTGTCAGGCACACTGGTCGCGGATCAACTGTTGTAACCGGCACTCCATGCAGCACGTGCAGAGCGAAAGAAAGGCCACCAGAGCCGCCGCCAGCGATGTCAAGGACTCCACTGCCTCCGCATAGAGCGTCCAAGCCACACTTGGCAACTAGCCAACTCGCAAAGACTTCAGCTCGGTGTGCTTTCACGTGCATCAGCTCTTCATCGCCAGCGTAGCGGTTACCTGATATGATACGCCTTGCCGCGACTCTGTCGGACACCCACTGGGCAGCCGCGGGAGTGCCGTGCTCGTGGCGGTAGGGGCATGCCTCTCCAAGCGCGCACTTGCCCGTGTTCAGGAAGTATTTGCACAGCATATCATCCGCTGCGTCGGGGATGCTACGCACTCCAGGCTGCGCCTGGAACTGAACGCCAGGATGAGTGTCACGCCAGCGCTCCAGCAACGAGAAGTGTGTCACAAGCATTGACGTGCACTCGTCTGCAGGACAAGCACTGGGGCGGTTAAATGTGCAGTCAATGGTAGATGGTGCGCACTACGCGACGCACCGTTCTCCCAGCGGCCCTGCAAGTGCACGGTATCGCCCAGTCGTACAGTTGCACGAAGGCGGAGGAGGTCTTCTACGGTGAGACCACTTCCAAGATTTCATGCGCAAGACTTGGAGTGAGTCGTTGAGTTGTGAAGCACAAAGCAGTCGCGTGTCGAGCGAGATGCTGCGCGGATTGGTCCAAGCAGTTACATGACTCGCGCACCAACCACCATATCCCACCGTGCCCCAACCACGCACCTGTCTGTCCAGGCCTTGAAGACAACCTCCGTGCGAAGCCCGCAGCTGGTGATTGTGTCCGCAAAGACGAGCCGTGCGCTTTTTCGCCTGAGGAAAACAACTTGTGCAGTCAACTCCACCTCCTCTCCAAAGGCTGACGCGCTGCCAGTCGTCATTGCGCCCCGTCTACTGCTTCTTCAGCTACAGGTGCTGGCGGCGCCTGTAACTGGCGCTCCAGGTTTGGCGCGGACGCAGACGAGGTGAGCTTCCCACTGCAGTTCTCGGGCGTAGGCCCTGCGACAGTGGCTGTGACGCCGAGGCCCACGAGCAGTAGCACGCCAGCGATGAGGAACAGCATGAGCGCAAATTTTATAGCGGCACCCTTCTGGCTGGTGGGGTTGAGATCATGCGCTAGCCGGAGGGCAATGTCACTGATTTGTTTGTTTTCCGATGCGCTTTCGATCTATCACAGCTGTTAGCACACGCAGCAATGAGAGCGCGCGAATGAACAGGAATTCAAGCCGAAAACAACGTGACCTGGCCCAGATTCATAGCCTCGCCAAAACTCAACGCACCGGGGCGAAAATGGCAAAACCGACTTCTAGAAGAGCGCCAGCCTTGGCCGTCGTTCTCGCTCTAGCCGCGGCCCTTGGTGCACTATCCTCGACCCCTGAGCTCTCACTCTTTCGTAGCTCAGCGCCCTTCTGGGGCTGGCCCGTGCCTCGCGGCCGGTTCGAGCCTGTCGACGGCGCGCCGTTGCTGTACAGGATGGACTTGCCCTGGTTTGTCACCCCCTTCCACAAGGAGACACTGGACGTGTTTGCCATACGGCTGCACAAAGGCGGCGACGAGTTTGCAATAACCGACGCTGGTGGCTACGACACGCCACTTCACGCGCACGCAACGGAGCTCGAGCGCGCACTGCGTGAGTTACTCGGTTCCAGTGGCAAGTTGACACACGTGCTACTGACGCACGGCCACCTGGACCACATCGGCGGGCTGGGCCGCTTAATTAAAGCCTGGCCGGATGTGAAGGTGATTTTTCACGAGGCGGAGTTGCCGTTCCTGGTCGACGCAACTCGTGCGCACAGCCCGCCGTGGTACGCCGCAGGCAGCGTCGGCTTGCGACTCACTCATGTGATTGGCTTCCTGCCACGTAAGGCGTTTGTATTGCCGGCGCGACATGCCGTTGTATTGGCGGGGAAAGGCGGCGACTTGACGAAACATGGCGTGCCAGGCGTCACATGGACGCATCTTCCAGGCCATTCACCGTCGCACATCGTGTACACTCTCAGCTCCGGCATTGTTCTCGGCGGTGACATTGCTGACGTGCTCCTGGATCCACCAGGAGTGAAAGCTCTGCCTGATGGGAGGCCCATCGTCCCTGGCAAAGTTGCACTCTTCACACTCACGGTGATGGCGGATGCTGACGCGACAGTCGCAGCCGCATCCCTGTGCCGGCTCGCAAACGATAAGTCGCTGTCATGGCAACGGATTCTGCCCTACCACGACGCCACAAAGGCTGGCTTCACACGGGCTCAGTTCCGGACTCTGGTCGAGGAGAGCGGAGCTTGCAGAGGCAAATGAGCTGACATCCTTCCTTGGTGCGATGTTTATGACATCACTCACTGTGGGGCTGCCACATAATCATCGCAATAGCCCAGCCAACGCTTGTATCTGCACCCGAAGCACACGAAATCTCGCTCCACGTGCGTGCAGATGTCGCGTCTCAAGTGCTGCGGGACATCATTCCAGTGCACTCGCGGCCCGCCCTCTTCCTTGTTGATGATCTCGCCAGCATGGATGACAGCAGCTCGCCGGCGCAGTGTTGCGTCGTGAGAGTTGGCAGCTGCAGCCACGATGCACGCCATTCCCGTATCGTGGCCATCCTCGAGATGCACGATGAGCGACACGGGGAGCATGGCGCCGTGGCGGTCTCGCAAGAACGCTGCTTGAGGCATCAGGTGCTCGTCCAGCAAGTTTTCTGCAGTGATTTCTTCAAGCGCGACCTTCAGGAGATCGATGCCGGTGGCGTTGCCGAAGCATTGCCTGCATGTGCGCGCCTTTGCTGTTGCGACTCCAGACAGGAAGCGTAGCACCGGATTGCGCACGACAGCTAGCCACTCATAAGACACTCTCTCCAAGGCGGATAACCTGTCGGCTGTGGTTTCAAATGCACCCAGTTGCAGAATATGCCGTCGCCAGCTGCTGCTCGCCGACTTTGGGATGGGCACGAATACCAACTGGAGCGACGGAAGCACGTAAACAAGGCCGACAGGATGAGTCCCGAGAGCCCCATCCGATGTGCCGTACACCTGAACATCTCCATTCTGCGCGGGCCCGATGATACTGCATTGAGGGCAGATCGTGTCCACCCCGCTGCAGTTGGAGAGCATCGCGCACGCAGCGGGCTGCCAATAGACGGCGAGAAGAATGGAGCACATCAGAGCCGCGATTTTGTGCGAGCGACCCGCAACTCGGTGAGCATCTGCTGGCATCAAACGCTGGCGATTGCGAGTCATGCGGAGGCGCTGATATTCCTCGCCCGCCGTTAGAGGGTAGGTTACAAAGCGGCCCGCTAATGACGCACCCTTCGATGGCCGCATCGTCCCCGATGGCGGCGGCTCCCGCCGGCGCGGAGCATGTTACGACAAAATGCGTGCGCGGCGCAGAATACACACGCGTCCGCGTCGACGTGCGCGCGAGCGAGGTCACTCTCCTAGGAGAGCTCACCAAAGGGGGCTCCTCCACCGTCTACCGCGGCCTCTTCGGCGGCAGCCACGTCGCAGTGAAGAAGCCGAAACTGGCAACGAGAGCAGATATGGACAGGTATCACAAAGAACTACAGCTCCTCAGGCGAGTCTTGCTACTCTCTCTCTTATCTGCGACGCCCCACAGCCCCCTCTCACACCCCGTGCTCACTCGCGCTGCAGCTCGCTGAGTCACCCGAATGTGTGCACCATCCTCGCCGCACGCGCGTGGCCGCCTGAATACTACCTGCTCTTCCCGTTCCTGGTGCGCTTTCCTGTGCTTGCAGAGTGCCTCTCCGCGCACGCCCCCGCTGACAGCCACGTCTGCACGCTGTCTCGCACGTTGTGGCTCAGGAGCATGGGGCCATAGGAGATCTCATACATACGCAGCAGTGGAGACCAAGCTGGCAGGTGCGACCGTGCCGCGGCACCTGCAGACAGCACTCACCGCCGTTCCGCACCAGGCGGTGCTCATCCACGGCGCTGAGCTTGCAGCCGGGTTGGAGTACGTGCACGCACACGGAGTGGTCCACAGGGACGTGAAACCTGGCAACGTGTTGCTTTCCAACGACTGGGTCGCTCAACTCGGTGCGTCCGCTCGGATTATGGTTGTTTCTATTGCATGTCGTGTGACACACATGTCACATGCGCTGACGTGACTGACAAAACCATCGCATCGGTGCTGTGCAGCTGATTTCGGCCTTGCGGAGTCGGAGTCCGTGCTGAGGTCCAGCTTGCAGGCATCCATCTATGGCGATGAAGAAGACGCAGAAGGCCGGCTGCGCAGTAGACCCAGTGGGAGTGGGACTTCAGGGGCAGGCCAGCCCAGTGGCGGCTTCGCGAAGGAGTACATGATGGGCACGCTCGTGTATTTAGGCCCTGAAGTCCTCATGCGCCGCGTGCCCAGCTTCGCGGCAGACATGTACAGCTTCGGCATCACGCTCTGCGAGCTTGCAACATGCACGCCGCCGTATGCGGACCGCGCACGCAATGTCGCGCTGGCGCACACGGTGCTGGACATGTCCTACAACGAGCACGACCTCGCCATCGCCATCGCATCAGAGCAGCTGCGTCCAGCCCTGCCGGCTGGCACAAGTGGCTGCCCCTCAGCTCTGTGCGATATCATCGCCTCGTGCTGGACGGCAAGCCCGGATGCGCGGCCGAGTGCTGCCACAGTAAGGGCTGACCTGCAGAAACTGTGTGAGTCGCACGCAGCAATGCTGTCAGAAGACACTAAGCAGGCTTCTCCGGCGCAGCTGCGTCCGGTGTGGCATCCGCCTCCGCCTCCGCCACCGCCGCCGCCGCCGCCAGAAGAAACCGATGCCATAGTTTGTGGCGGTGGAAATCCAGACGCAGCGCCTCAGTGGCGCGTGCCGCCACCCGATGACGACGATGCATCGCCAGAGTATGTGCCGTATATCAGTGCGTCAGCGCTAGCGACGTCTGGACTGCGCGGCGCTGACAAAATGGAAGACCGTCATGTGATCATGTCGCCGCTGTTTGATACCGCACATGAATCAGCGCAGCACATTGCAGCAGATGCGCACTTATTTGCCGTATTTGATGGCCATCGGGGTGCTGAAGCGGCACAATTCGCGGCAGACGTGCTGCCCCGGGCGCTCAAGGCCGCCGCCTCCACCCCTGGGTGCGCGCCGCAGGAGTCGCTCGCCAAGGCATTTGTGGCAGTGGACGCTGCATTTAAAGCTGTGGATGATGCCAGAGCAGCGCATGCGGGCGGCAGCAGCGGGGCTGCGCGGCGGTACCCTGGCGCAACTGCCATCGCGGCCCTTGTGTGGGGACGCCATCTCTTTGTGGCTAATGCTGGGGACTGTCGCGCGATGCTTGTGCGCGCTGGCCAAGCCGTTGCTCTGACGCGGGACCACACAGCGGAGGATGGTCGTGAGCGAGAACGCATTGTCCAAGCTGGTGGCGCCTTAAACCGCGACTCTGCTGGAAAGTTGCGTATCGGAGATGCTGGACTCGCAGTAACACGCGGTTTCGGCGACTTTGATGTGCGCGAGAGCGGCATGACGCCCGAGCCGGAGATCACTGGTGTCCAGCTGGAACCAGAGGACGAGTACATCGTCCTCGCGTGTGACGGCCTCTGGGATGTCCTCACCGAGGATGATGTGGCACAGCTGGTTGCAGCTACAGTGAAGGAGCCCGGCATGGTGGCCAAGCGTCTCGTGGCGGAGGCCATGACCAAAGGCTCGGACGACAACATCACAGTCATTGTGGCTTTCCTCAAGCGCATGAGCACAGCAGAGGCGGTGTGGCGGGCTGTGGATGCATGAACCGGTGGTGTATGGCGCGCGCGCTGAATGAATAGACGCACCGCGCCACCAAACCAAACAACCAAACAGTCGCTTGCTCGCTCCGCCGAAGCACTTGTTGCAATGAGTTCTTTCTGTGACCTGCATCACGAGCTCGCTCTTTGCTTAGCTTACGTCGACTTCCGGGATGTATGCACGCTTTCAGCAACCTGCCGGTCGTTGAGAGCCTCGTGTCTCGCGTTTCTAGCGGAGCGCAAGAGTCTGGACGTTTCGCCTCTCGGCATTCGCAGCGCCGGCGCGCTTCGAGTTGCAGCGAAGAGGTGTCCACTTTTGGAAGAGCTGATCGCCGAGGACGTGCGCTGCTTGTCAGACGCCGACCTGGTGCCTGTTCTCCTGGCAACTCCAAAGCTGCGCATCCTTCGTCTGCGTGACCTGCGTCATGTGAGCAACGCTGTGCTGCACGCCTTTATTCGTCCTCAGCCGCCACTTCTGGAAGAGCTCAGTCTGGATGGATGCAGGCAAATCAGCGACGAAGTGCTCGAGCAGCTGTCAACGACCAGTGTCACGCACACTCTGAAAGTCCTGAATCTTGCCAGCACGTGTATCACCGACACAACTGTGGCTCTGATGCACAGGTTCCGCGCTCTCGAGAGCATAGACTTGAGCTACACCTACGAGCCAGACGGAGTGGGATACGGCGGCGATGGCACGCACTGGCACATCACTCGTTCGCGAGGCGTCACTTGTGCCGGTCTTCAACGTTGGTTCAGTGCCTGCATCACTGAGGGCGTCAGCTTGCCGCTCAAAAGTCTCCGGCTCTCTCATCGAAAGCTGCAGCACGCAGACTGGCTCGGACAGCTGACGGCACTGCGCGCCAAAATCGAGGCGCTTGATGTCAGTCACACGGGACTTTCTGCAGATGTGTTGATGCTGGGTGTGGCGCGCCTATATAAGGTGTCGCCCTGCCTGCACACCCTTCGAATGGCTGCCCTTCTTCCAGGCGATCACGGCGTCGTTCAAGAGTTCGCATTGGCGTGTCCAGGCATTCGAGTGCTGGATTTGAGCAACCACAACGTTCTTTCCGATGCCGACCTGGCTGCTCTGTCGCAGACGCAAGTGGAGGATTTGACGATTGTACGATGCGCTCGTATTACACCCAGGGGCCTGGCTGAGCTGCTGACAACGACGCCAAACATGCGACGCCTGGTGTGCATCCGCTGTGTCGGGGACCGACACATGCGCGTCCTGGCCAAGCAGCATGCACACATTTTGATATCATGGGGCTGACACACACACACGCATCAGCATCAGCGCTGATACCGGCGCATGTCGTCCCGTCTGTCACGCGACCGGCTCCGACTCCTGCTGCGCCGATGCTCCTTCCGCTCTCTCTTGGCCTCTTTCTTCGCACGCTTCGCCTCCTTCCGTGCGCGTTTCCGAGCACCACTATCGTCGCTATCCTCATCGTCTGAGTCATGACGAGCCCGCCGGCCGCCGTGGGGATGCTCTGCACCGTCGCGGTCTCCACGCAGCACGCCCTCCACGGCGCCGCCCTCCACGGTGCCAGCCAATAGCTCGGCGTTGTCGAACGCTTCCCCCGCTTTCTGCTGCTTCCCGGATGCCTTCAGCTGCTCTGCAACGGCAGGCGTGTAGCCGACCCCCTTGACTCGCATGGCTTCAGCAGCTGGGTCTTCCTCCTCAGTGCCGTCGACGCCGGCTCCTCGCTTCAGCATCTGCTGCAGCTCTGATGCATCCAGCCCGCCTGCCCCGCGGCGTTGAGTCACCGGTCTCAAGCCGAGCGCTTCCTGCATCAAGCGCTCCTCCTCCGCACGCACAGCAGCAACCTCAGCGGCGGCCGCTTGCTGAGCAGCTGCGGCGCCGTTGCTGCCGTCGCGTGTGTACCAGAGGATGTCTTTGTTCTTCTGCCAGCGCCCCACAGACGCTTTGACGGACGCGCCTAGGTAATACGAGCGGTCATCCCTGGCCTTCACGTCTTCCCAGTTGAACTGGTCTCTCCCGCCACGCACGCCACCCATGCGTCCATCGCCGCCACCCATCGTCCCTGCGGGCAAAAACGGGTCCCGCCAGCGTGTCAGTCTTGAGTACCTCGCAAAAGCTCTTTCTTCGACGCGCCGCTCCACAAAGTGAGTCTCCTGCCAGCTGTTGCGCTAGGGGATTCGAGTTTGCCTGCGACCCGGGGCACCTGAATGCGGGGCGCCTGAATTGGGGGGCAGTTTTGGGGAACACAACCACCGCGCCGGGAGATGGACACCGAACGCAGACCGCGGCCGTCCACTCCAGACGCGATGCCCGAACAGGAGCGACATGCAAGGCATACACAGGCATATGACGCTGGCGCTGCAGCGCCGGCTTGGGGACACGTGAACGAGAAGAACACTTCGGAAGGTGCCCTGGACAAGGGGGTTCCCTGGACGCAGACGCGCGACGCGGACGAGACTCCCTACGCGGCATGTCAACGCGATGGGGACAATAGCAGCAGCAGCGGCGAGGCGGCAACACAGCCGCCGTGCTGCTCGTGCTGGCAGCAATGCGCAAAGCACGGTTTCTGCGTCCACGAAGCGCAGCTTATACGACGCATCCACGACGAAGACGGCGCAGCTGTGGATGTGGTGAGTACGGGCCAGTATAGCGAGAACGGTGACGTGCGGCTAGTGGTCTACAAGACTTACGATAAGCACATGTCGCTCGCCTGGCTGGTTGAGGAGGAAATCGCGCTGCTACGCCGCCTCTCTGGCCAGTGCCCTCACATAATCAAATTGCTGGATTCTTTCTCAGATCCAGATGGCAACACTGTGCTCGTGATGCCGTACGTCAGCCATTCCTGGACGCCAACCCAGCCGAGCGGTGTCCGCTCGTACATGCGCCAACTGCTGCAATGTCTGTCCTTCCTCCACGACCAGTGCGGCGTGATGCATCGAAACATAAAGCGTGCGAACATCCTCTTCGATGGCCACTTGACACTCATAGACTTTGAAGGGTCCTGCAAACATGCATCTGGCGCTGTCTACACGCGCTTCGGCAATAATCTGTACCGCGCCCCGGAGCTTGTGGCTGCCAAGCCCGCTCACGGACAGGCCGCATCGGTGTACGTCTACAACGCCTTTGACAATGTCATGTCGCCTGCTGCAGAGAGCGGCCCTCCCTCGGACATCTTCTCAGCTGGGGTTGTGTTTGCGGAGCTCCTGTTTGGCATGCGCCGGTTTTTCGACGTGGACTGGCTGCATGAGAACTACACAGCAGTGCGTGACTCCCTTGCAGGCTTGCACGACAGAAGGCAGGAAGCCCTGCTCTGCGGGCAGCCGCTCCCTGATCCGCGGACTGCATTTACACAGCAGCTGGCGGGTGGTGGGCTCCAGGCAGAGGCGCGATGCACACGAGATGCCGCAGATCTGCTGGCACGCATGCTGTGCTGGGACCCGGAAGCGCGGATTAGAGCATGTGATGCGCTTAGCCACCCGTACTTCACCAGCGCTGGCGCTGATGCAGCTGATGATGCCGCCTACGACGCGGCGCACGCCTACCTGGCAGGCATGAAGCGGAAGCGTGGCAAGGAATGGTGTGGTCGTGCGCATAGACAGAAGGTCAACAGTGACCAGCTACAAATTTGATAGAACACACACCCAACTAGTTCAAGCACGTGTCAGATGCGTCTACTAATGTTTCAGCGCCACAATTGCCGATGTTGCCAGGAAGAGGCCCACTAGCACCCAAGTGCCCACCGTCACAAAGTTCTTCGTCTGCGAGAAGTTTCCCAGCATGCGGCTCTCTGCGTGTGCCGGAATCATTGCAGTGAGGCACTGTGGGGTGCCAGAGATCGATGCACTCGATGTGTGTGAAACAACGACAACAGTTGTTCGCACCATTCAGTGAGTTGATCATTCCCTCGCCCTTGGGCCCCTGCGCGATGATGAAGAATATGAGCGTCGCCGCCGCCAGTGTCTTCAGCCCACTTGCCGGCCCCGCGTCCGCCACGTCGCCCAGGAGCTGGGTAGCACTTGCAGGCTGTGCAACTGCACAGTCAGTCGCGGTGCAGACGCTCGCTTGTTCAGTCACACCGCACCTGTGCTAACAACTCTGGCAACACGACAGCGGACAGAGCGGCGGCTCTGACGTGCACCTACGGGTGTCGCCTGTAAATGATCTGACACTTCACAAGGTGCACCACCGCCGGCTGGTTTTTTGCACACACCGATGCAGGTGCTGCTAGCTCCACCGGGGGGCAGTCAGTGCGTGGAGAAGCCGCGTCAAGCCACGTCACGTCAGCACGACCGCGCCGCTGGAGGCGAAAGGAAGGGTGCATCAACCAGTCAGCGCCGTTCCGGAGAGCCAGCAGTCCAACGTGACGCGCCTGCACGCGTGAGCACGTCGCGGGGACTGCTACTCTCCGCGAGCAGCCGCTACGTAAAGGTCGCCTGTCACGTGCGGCGGCGTCAGCGTAGAGGAAGCTGTGCACTGTGCAGCAGGAGAGGCGCACCGCAGGCGCAGCGCGACGTTTTGAGCTACGCAAGTGCTGTCCATAATATAAAGCAGCGAGGTGAAGCCACACTGAGCAGACGAGAAATGCTTCTTGCGAAGAGGGATGAATTGAACTTCGGGGCTCTCGCATCAAAGATATTTTTATCTGGCGCAGCGTTGTGCCGACTAGGGCCGTCAAAGCTCAAGCGCCTCTTCGCTTGCGCCTTCGAGAGCTTCGCTAAGAGGTAGTCCAAGCTACTGTTCAAGTCCTCCTTGCGTCGCTGCCCGAGACGTTCTTCGCCGTCTGCAGGCGTGTCATTGGAACGTGTTGGACAGCAGTGCGATGCAGCCCTGGGCGATGCTGCGGATGAGGTCGTTGACGGAGCTCTCCAAGTCGTCCAGTCGCTCCCCAAAGTCCGTCTTCAATCTCAGCGACTCCCGCACGCTGTTCACGACCGCTAGGTGGATGCCGACCAGCTCGCCGTCATGCAAGAGCAGCGCGGAGCCTGAGTCTCCGGCCCAGGTGGTGCTCGTGTACACCAGGTGGTGCCTGCGCTTGCCAACGTCCACCCCGAAGGCGGGCATCACTGCCATGCTGCGCACGAATTCGGGAAGTTCTTCCTCCACGGCAAGCTTGAAAGTGCACAATGCCATGCCTGCGCTCTGCAGTGTCGACAGCTCGCCAGAGAACGGGCGCAGGTAGAAGCTGCTGTATTGCGGGCACGACAGAAACGCGGAGTCCAGGGCCGCGTCGCGCTGCGTGATACACAGCTCGAGGAGCGTCTGCCCACCGGAGAGGTCGTGCACGACGCCGTAGACCAGCTGTCCCACGCGTACATCGTCTGGGAAGATGTGGTTGGCTGTCACTGCCCCGCCCGGTTTGAAGAACACGCCCACGCCAACGGCAGCACCCCGGCGCGACAGCGCAACCGTGAAGACACTGCGCCGTGCCAGCTGCAGGGCCTCCACGGACAGCAAGCGCACGCCTCGAGAGGGAGCCGCAGCACAAAGCGCAAGCAGCCAGCTGCCGTCACTCACGCCCGCCTCCGCCAGCGTCTGGCTGGGGTCAGCTAACAAGCTCGTAGGAAGTTCCAAGGCGTCAGCGTCCTCCTGATCACTCGGCACGCCAGGGCTGCGCTTCACCAGGCGCAGGCTCATCAGCGAGGGATCAAGACCCGGGCGCTTGGCGGCCGCCCAGCGGCGCTTGAACTGCGCCACCGTCTCAGAGGGTGACGCTGCCTTGTCATCATATTGCGCGCCCGGGTTGTCCGTGGCCTTCACCCACAGCGTCCAGCTAGTTGCTGTTGCCTGTTGAAGCACGCACACAGCGGTGAGCGCGCATGCAGGCGCACGCTGTAAGAGTGCACGGCTGTCGCGAGCGCACCTGCTGCTGCGACGTGTCCGCCATGCGCAGCTGAGTGCTACTACAGCAAGAACATGTAACAAGCGCAGGAGCAAGTTCCTGCTCTCAGAGCAGCTTGGGCGACTCTGCGCACGCGCAGGGACGTCTGCAGCCCTCGCTAGGACTTCTCATCGGTACTGTAAGAGTGCTTCCAGGGGGGGGGGGTACACTTGGTCCGGACCTTGGTCCGGATTGGATCCAATCAAGAACTGGAAGAGGGAGGGCTTCACGGTGGCGCTGGGCAGACTGCTTGAGTCCGCCCGGAAGGCGGCGCTCAAGGGCATAGATGGACACCTGCATCCCCAGGCCCTTGGCGAGGGGAAGATGTTCACAAAGACTCGCCCGCGTGCTGTATTTCCCCCGGTCGACAGTCGGAACAGCATCAGCCCGGTTTGGGTTGCCCAGACTGTCAGCTCGGCGCTCCCTGGGCGAGCGCGTGGCCATAGCTCTGCTGTACTGCAGTTGCCGCTGACATCGTCTTCATGGCATCCACGAGTGATGGCGAAGCCGATCCTGACGTCGATGCAGCAGTTCTGATGGGCGATGGCACGGCCAGCGCGGGTGGCGCTCGCATTCTCGTCGATGAGGCGCTCGGACGTGGATGAGCTTGAAGGCCACTCTGTGCTTGTCGTACATTCCCGTGGGGCTGTGCGCCTTGCAGCCGAGTCCAACTGTCAGACTCTCCACAGAAAGACTTCTCCCTCACCCACGCAACCCTTCTCCCGCGTAGCCTTGCTCAGCCATCACTTGGACACGAGGGCTGCAAAGGCGACAGCCACTCCACATGCACCCACCAAGTT
>Ga0164296_1002837_pt1 | contig 16837 bp, 19 predicted proteins | sample GEODES057metaG_FD_113533 | JGI IMG/M metagenome (GOLD analysis project Ga0164296, IMG submission 113533) | Dystrophic lake water microbial communities from Trout Bog Lake, Wisconsin, USA - GEODES057 metaG | ecosystem: Environmental > Aquatic > Freshwater > Lake | place: USA: Trout Bog Lake... | reverse complement strand
GTATGCGGCTCCAGAGGTTGTGGCCGGATGCTGTCACGGCGTCGCGGCGGACACCTGGCAGGTGGGTGTACTTCTCTACGAGCTCCTCTTCGGTGTCACGCCGTTCGCGAGGAACAGACCTGCAGCGGGCACTGTCGGAGAGGCACCCATGGGGCTGACGCCGGCACATACGTCGCATGATCGACTCTTCCGATGCATTCGGGGCGCTGCGCTGCGTTTCCCTGATGCAGCCGACACCGAGGGCGAGCTAGAGACCGCAGCCAGGGATCTGCTGCGGGCCATGCTGCGTCGCACATTCGCGCCGAGTGACCCACGCGTGCGGTTGCAAGAGGCTGATGTGCGCGACCACGCATTCTTCAGGGGTCTGGATTGGGACACTCTGCCGTACGAGCCACCTCCAGTGGACATACCGCCCGCGCGCATCAAGGGCTCTGCTATGAACCTCGCAGATCTTGCGCTTGGCTTGGAAGACTAATTGCACATTGCATAGCCACAGGCTATTTGCACAGTGCACAGCTGAGCTCACTCGTCTTCCAGGTTGATATTGTGACCGAAGCGCGCGTACAGCACAGTCTTCAACGCGTCCATCTCCCCCTTTATGGACGCCAGCTCCACGGTCAGGCGCTCCACCTCAGCCCCCGCTGTGAGTGTATCCTTCTGCAGCCGTGTCTCCGCCGCGTCGGGTGCGCTGCTGACGAAGCAGTCGCCAGTGACGTATCGCACTGTGTCCTCGTCGCTCACCATCAACTCGTTGCTCGCCTCCTCCAGGTCCTCCAGCAGTTTCTGGACAAACACAGCAGGGACGAGAACGTCAGTGTGACTCCCTCCTCACCGCTGGGCGCAACAGTCCAGACGTCCCAGTACACGCGCACCTTCTTGCCAGCCAGCTCAGCCTGCACGTCCTGCTTGCGTGTATTCAGCCTCCCGAAGGCGTTGATCCGCCGCTGGTCGTCTTTTGTCACGTCGGGCGTCTCCTCACTCTGCAAGCGACACGACGCAGGAACGACGAGTGTCAGCTGTACAGGGCCACGCGAAAAAAAGTGTTCAGAAGACGGCAAGAGGTTGGAGCCTTGGCATACCATGAGCAGCTCTGTTTGACCGTCTCAACTGTCAACGTCAAGCACCTCGTCGCGCGACTGGAACAGTGTCTCGTTGGCACTCTGCGGCTATGACGCGCTTGGCGGCGCGGAAACAGCGGTGTCGACACGTGGCGGCTGGGAAGGGAAGTATTTTGGGGTACTCCACCTCAGTCCACGGGCTGTCCACGGACCGGGGTAGCTCAGCGCGTACTGCGCGGGAAGGCGCCCCTCGCAAGGCCCCCAACACGCGGACAGGTGCGTGGATATTGCGGGCGCGTTGACGGGCAGGGGGGGAGTTCTCCAGACATGCTCGCTCTCGCCATACTGCTACTGCTGCGTGGGATGACGATTCAGGGACCTGGACAAGCGCGCTCAAAACAAGCGACGCTCTGGCAGAACCCGAAACATGCCGTTTACCCGTCTGACGCGCAGTGCGGAGTGAGGGGGAGCATGCTACGGCAGTCGAAGGCTCCTGCCTCTATAACGCCGCGCCTCGGCTCAGTCACGCGTCGCTGTCGCAGCGCATGGCGTGTCAATGGCACCGTATCTGATAACGCGCGTTGCTTTTTTGCGTTGACTCGCTCTCCACGCGGTTTGCTTCTCTCGGGCGACAGGCCCGGGCATTGGGGGCTGCCACTTGTGTTTGCGAAGATGGCGCACCGCGCAGTGCGTCACGCGGTCGGTGCAACAATTACAGAAGGCGTCACGTCTAGTACAGTTCTAAGGGCGACAGCTGCACGCCAGTCTCTTGCAGCAGTGCATGACCCAGCCACAGCTTTGCAGCTGCCTCAGCCCTCGCATTGGAGCCTCGCGGATGTGGCCTGGGATCCTAGGAGCATGCGAGCTGAGTTGCTGTTACCAACCAGCAGCGATGCAAGTGGCCCCTTGCTACCGCGGCCTTTGCCATCGACTCGAAAAGTGCCCAAAGGCGGCGGCAAAGTTCAAAAAGCTGCAGCCGCTGCCAGGGCCGGGGAGGGGAACGTGCTTCCTCGTGAAGTAGAGGTCGCAAAGGCGGTGAAATGCCTTGTGCCGGGCTGCTCCAGTGACAGTTCGCAGTGGACGTTATATAGCGTGGTGCGTCCGAGTGTCTCCTTAGAAGCATGCCCATGCACGCATCTGACGTGGATGCACCTGCCATTCCAGCGGTCCCGTGTATGCGGGGAACACATGCGAGCCGAGTCGCTGGATTTGCCTGACGGCCCCCGCCGTTTTTGCCAAAAATGCAACCGGCTTCATGTGGTGGACAAGTTCGATGGCAGTAAGCGGACGTGCAGGCACCAGCTGGAGAGCTTCAATGCACGAAGACGTGAAACGAACGCCATTCGCAAGGAGAAAGCGACACGCCGCAGTAACCATCTCAAGCGCAGTGGCGACGGTGGCGGATGTCCCGCCGCTCGTGAATCAGGCCCCGCTGCCGCCTGTGACGCCCCTGCGCTGGCACGAGCACGTAACACGACGATGCCTCACTTTGCCGACACCGGTGCGGAGCCGTGGGATTCCGTGGCGTTCGCAGACGTGCTGGATGACGATGGCGACCTTCGTTTGGGCGGTAAAGGCGAGCTTCCCCTCCTCGTCTCGTTTGGGGAACCGCCTCAGGGAACCGCGGTACAGCACTTTGAGTTTCCCCGGCAAAGCACAGGCGCTAGTGGTGCGGTGCACCCGGCCTTTTGGTGGTGGCACGCGCCTGCGACTGCGGCTGAGACGGTGGACGTCAAGATGCACGGGCCCCACTCGCCAGTTGAGCTGCCTGCTGGGCTCCCTGCAGCTGTTGTGGGCAGTGCCTTCCAAGGCGATGGTTCCAACGCAGAGTCGCTGAGCCTGAGCGGCTATGTGGAACCTGGATGTCTGCTGCTTACCTGCGAGGCACTCCTCGCCGTTGACCATCTGACGCAGGCCGCGCCGCAGCAGCCGGGGGCGGAAGTTGCAGGTACCGCGCCAGAGCAGGAACGTGCACACAGAGCGCACGCCGGGCCTCGTCACGAGCGTGTCTCTGGCAGCTCCGCAGCTGACGTCCTGTCAGCACTGTGCGCGCACCCTGCTGCGGGTGTGGCGCCTTTCCTGCGCTCGTGCAGCAGTGTTGCGCTATGCGTGGACGGGTCCATAGCCTCCACCGCTGGTGGGGGCCCTGTGAAAAGTGTACACAACGCTGCGCGGGACATGTACGATGCGGCCTGGTTTCCGTGCGCGCAGCCTGCAGCCGCGCTGTGCACGAGTCCCGTCGCTGTGACTCTGCACTTCCCGAGCGCACAGCTGGCAGCCGCCTGGGCAGCCCCTGGTGTGCGAGCGCGCTTCCACGGCCATTTTGTGTCGTGCGAGGTGGCTGCAGGCTTCACACCCGACGGCGCTGGCGTGGTGGTACAGTTTCCTGCTGTAGGGGTTGAAGGCGTTGTTATGATCGAGCCAGCGACTGCTGCGCCACCCAGCGGCGAGTCGGGGCAGCTTGCGCCTAGGGGCCCACCTGCTGCCTTAGTGCTCACCACGTCCCCGGAGCTTGTTGCGGAGCTGAACGCGGCGCAGCTGACGGTCCCTATGGTGCCACCCCAAGGCACCGTTTCTCCGCCGCCTGAAATCGTGGCACACCAGTTCCAGCCCCTTCGTACGCGGCATGACGCGCTTGTGGTGCTGGGCCACGCTCTTCGGGCGGGCGCCTCGCCTGTGCTTGTAGCGCGGGCTTGCAGCTCCAGCCTGCGCCAGGGCTGGACGGCCTCAGTGCGGCGGTGCATCGCCGCACTGGTAGATGCCACACCCACAGATGATGCCGAGATGGAGATCGAGCCGCTGTTGAAGTGCTCGCTCCTGCATGAAGCTGCTGCAAGCGGACAGCCTGCTCTCCTGGACGCCATGATGGCCGCTCGGCAGGAGGTCATCGCCCGCAGCCCAGTCCATGGGCACCAATGGGCAGATGCCGCCTTTGGCGCGCCATGGCTGGCAGGCGCCTTTCCTGGAGGCTACACCCCCCTGCACGTGTGCGCACTTGCCCCGGCTCAAGGCACCGCGACCCATGCGGTACTCATAGCTGCGCAGCGCATGTTGCTGGGCACTGGCTCTGCTGGCACCGCTGTCGATGGCTTGCAGGCGGCTGCTGACTCCACAGTAGCGTGGTTCTCAGTCTGCTGCAACGACGGCACCCGTCGCGCGACAGCATCTCAGCTGGCCGCTGCACGTGGCCCACTCGACCCGCTAGCTGAGCTGGACAAGCGGCTGCGTTATCAGCTGCATGTGGCGCGGCGCATCGCGCTGCACGCCTGCGCTCGTATACAAGAGGTCGACGGCATCTTCATTCCACCGGAAATGTTCGCATCTGCGAACCGCCACCTTCCTCCTGCTGCTGGCCAGGATGGCAATGCAATGCACGCATGGACGCTGGCTGTAGCTCACGCCCTCCTTTGCAATGCCTCTGAGCACAGCCACCGCCTTGCCGTGCTGGCTGGCGCAGAGAGGAGACGAGCATTCACTCTCAGCAGCACTATGGCGCGGCTGGCACGCGCTAGCAGACTCCTTGTGCTTGGTAGCAACAGCCGGCAGGGCGAGCAGGGTGAGCAGGAGCATTTCCAGAATGCCTGGCGTCTGGCCTTCATGTCTTGGTTGGTCCACCTCTTCTTCTACGTCGAGATGTTGTACACGCTCGGCAGCATTGTGCGCTGGCTCCGCGCTCCGCCACTGGATGAGCAGATGATCCGCAGCATCTCTGCTGTACGCTCACCGTCTGGGGTTGAGTTCCCAACCATGCGTTGGCGTGAGCTCGCCCCCACCGGCGTGCTCGACAATGTCGCAACACAAGGCTTGCCGCTGGAGGTTGCCGTGACCGCTCTTCTCGGCGCATGTCTCATGCTGGACAGGCCAAGGGCATGGCTCACCACGCCCGGCACCCACCGCGTGCAAGCCCTTCTTTTCGTCCAGGCGGCGGCGCACTGCTGCCTGGTCACGATGCTCATGCACATGCGGAGCGCCCCCCGCATTGTGGCTATCCGTGGTGCACACCTCGCATGGCCCCTGCGGTCAAGCGTCATCATGTGTGCTTTCGTGCCCTTCCTCTTCGGCTGCCTTCCAATCATGCCTGTTGCAGCGGCGCCTGTCCTTGCGGCACGCTGCCTGCTAGCGGTGGCTGCCTGGGCGCGACCCAACCCCTGGGCTTCCTTCTGGCCTGCTCCGGATACGCACAGCTTAGCGCTTCAGCTTGCTGGCTCTGCCACAGCCGCCTGCATAGTCCTCACGCGCGAAGCCTGGCTACGCACGCGATTCGAGGCCAGCAGCGGAAAAGTGAAGACCGCATGAAGGTGTGTGTGCTCTAAGAGCTCCTGTTTGTTGTTGGGGAAATATCACACCACACCCGCCGGCATCATCTTCACAGCCCGGCTATTCAATCTAGCCACAGCCGCGGCTGCGCCTTGTTTTTCCTCCGGCGCATAGCGAACTCGGGCGCTGTTGAGTCCTGCAAGGGAGGGGGCAACTCCCGTGACCTCGCGGGAATTTTTGCGCCCACAGCACCTTTGATGTTGACACGCACGCATATACCCACCACAGATGCGGCGACTTTGAAGCCTGATTGGCCGCCCATCCGATGCCACAAAGGCTTTGTGTGAAAGAGCATAAAGATTGAACCTCAAGATTATATAGTAGAGTCTAGCATCGCGAGGCGTCTGTGCACATACTTCCTGCGATGCGAATCTGAAGCAGGCGCGCACCATCAGTGGTCGCAACGTCCGAAGTTGCCAGTGGTGCTACTGCCGCCCCTCTCCAGATCGCTATCGCTCGTCCATAAGCTTATCATGGACGGCTGGTGCACCATTGAGTCTGACCCGGGCGTGTTCACCGAGCTTGTGGACACGATGGGCGTGAAGGGCGTTGAGTTTGAGGAGGTGTACGCTCTGGACGAAGGCACGCTGCAGTCGCTGCACGCCGGCGGCTGCTATGGCCTCGTGTTTCTGTTTAAGTGGCGTCACGGCGAGAAGGATAGCCGCCCGGTGGAGGCGCCTGGCGCCACGGAGGGCTTGTTTTTTGCCAAGCAGGTCATCTCCAACGCCTGTGCCACGCAAGCCATCCTCGCGGTGCTCCTCAACTGCGCACACCTCCAACTGGGTCAGGAGCTGACGCAGCTGAAGGAGTTCACGGCGGAGATGCCGCCAGAGCTGAAAGGCGAGACCGCTTTCCCCTTGTGCTGAAGCCACACTCAGTGTCTTCGCCTTTGCCTCGTGTCTCACTCGCGACGAAGCCGTGCAGGCGCAGCCATCAGCAACAGCGAAGTCATCCGAACAGCGCACAACAGGTGAGCTCGAGTGTGCTCCAAGCTGGTGGCTGGTCACTGACCTGTGTCCTTGACTCATTGTGCCTGTTCTCACCCTGCCCTACGTATTGGTTTCAATCTGAGCAGCTTCGCTCGACCGGACCCTATTCTGGAGGAATCGCACGCAGCGGGGTCAGATGAGGAGGTGTATCACTTCATCTCGTACGTCCCCTTTGGAGGCCGCCTGTACGAGTTGGATGGCCTGCAGGAGGGGCCCATCAACCTGGGCCCCGTCACCCCGGAATCCTGGCTGCAAGCTGCCGCGAGTGCTCTGCAAGAGCGCATGGAGCGATACGCGGCCAGCGAGATCCGGTTCAATCTTATGGCTGTTGTGCGCAACCGGTTGCAGGCTGCTCAGCAGGAGCTGGAGCAGCTGCAGCAGCATAGAGCCAGCCTAGAAACGGCGGCTGCTAGTGGGAATGCTGACGCGCAGGCGCAGCTGGCGCAGGTGGAGGCGCGAATGGGCGATGTCCATGCTTCCCTTGCAGCCGCCACAGAGCGGCACGCCGCGTGGCGGGCAGAGAATGCGCGGCGGCGGCACAACTACATACCATTCATCTTCAACTTCCTCAAAGTTCTTGCCGAGAAAGGGAAACTCAAAGGCCTCATCGACTCAGCGCGTGAAAAGGCCGGACTCACCTGACAATGCAATTCACCTCGTATTTCACGAGTATGGCGTCTATTGTGTGCGCTCCGCAAGGAATGCTCTCCACAGAAGCAGCGCCAGCACGAACACGGCGCCGTCGTCCAGGAAGGCCACAAACACAGCCAGCACTGCACGCGTGTATGTCAGCGCCTTGCGTGCTGGCGGCACGAGTGTACCCGCCACCGACAAGAGCGACAACCAGCCAATGTCTCCTGGTCCGCCCACGCGTGGCGCCTCGCCAAACGGCAGCACTAATGCTCCGCCAACAAGCAACAGCACCTCCATCGCCAAGAAAACAACAAGCGGCGACGGCTGCGCATGCGATGACGCACTGCCATGCTGTATGTGCTGCGGCTGCTGCTGTGCATGCAGCACTGCAAGAAGGAGCGATGCGCCCAGTCGGGGTCTGCGTGTTGCACTCAGTATCCCATGAACAGCCTCCAACCGCCGCACTTCTGGAGCTAAGCGCGCGCCTAGGCCGCTCCAATCAATATGCTGCGACTGCTGCCCCTGCGGGTGCGAGTGGTGCTGCGCCCACGGCCCCGGCCTCGACTCCAACCGCAGCCGGTCATCCTTGCTCACAGCCTCCGCCCCTCCTCCTGGTAGCTCCTCCTCTGCACGCGCGTCTGCAGACACCGTGCCATCGTCACTGTCGTCGTCGCCAAGGTCGTCGCCGCCTGGAGACGTGACCCGTGCCACTGTCCCACCGCCAAAGTCAACTGCCTCACCGCCCCCCACAGCCGCCTCTGCGCCGTCTCGCGCAGTTGCTGCAGCATCACCTGCGTAATGCCCGTGTTGTGCGGTGTCGCCAGCGCCGGGCGTCTCTGCAACAGGCTGCTGTGCACACTGCGAGTGGAGGAGGGTTTCAGCCACTGCTCTTGTCTCGCCTACCCCGTGCCCCCCGCCGTTGCTGTCGTGACCGCCGCCGACTGCTTGGTAGCCACTAGACGACGCGAGTTGCGCGCCGGCTGGAAGGGCGAAACAAGGGAGGCCAAAGCAGCACCTGTCAGCTTTGGCTAGCCAAACAGCAAAGTGCACACAAGACGACACACAAAGGACGGGAGGATGACGTGTGAGTAAAGACGCACCGTCAGTGTGTGTCGCTCCGCCGCTGCCGCCGGTGGCGAGAGGCTTCGCAGGGTCGTCTGTGTTGCGAGGTATGCGGCTCGTGATTCTTCGCAAGCGCTCTTCGCTGGCTTCCAACACGCGGCGACGCCGTAGCTCTGCTGCTGCGCGCACGTCGACCACCGCCTCTGGCGCGGGCGGCGCGACGCTCGTCATCGCGTCTGCGGAGAACGCGACGTGCTCCACTTTTCGGAATTGTTGGCACAAAACCGCGCTCCCCGCAGAAGCGCGATGGCTCCTTTCCCTGCGCTCCAGACGCGGCTATGTCTGCACTGCAGGCATGTCTCTTGGCGCAGCAGGAGCGGCACGGTGGCGGCGGCAAGCAGCAGTAGACAACGCCTTGGAAGAGGAGATACGGCCACAGCGGTGTGCGCCTTGACACCTGTGCGCCACCCGCCACAGCAGCAGCCCTCGCGCCGGTTCCGAGTCGAGACAGGCAGTCTAGACATCGGAGCGGCTCTGCGCGCTGTGGAAACGTTGTGTGTGACAACTGCCTTCGCCCTCCTGGTGCGTCCTTTGCCCCCACAACCCCACGGGCGCGCGCACACGAGCTTCACGAGACACACTCTGCGGCGCTAGACGCTCTTGTCTGGGAGCACTGCTCCGGCTCTATCGTATCGCACACCGTCACCTTTTTCCGTGCTGACCGTGTTTCCCTTACCTGCGCCTCCTTCAGGCGACGCAAGCGTGCCTGCACGGCTACACCGCAGTGCAGACGGCTCGAGGCAGGCCTGCGCACGTGACGCGGAGCGCCGGCGGGGCTGCTCGCTCCCGTAGAGTGGTCACGTCACTTGACGCCTCGTCGCTGCCTGCGCCGTGGCAAGCGCTTCGAGACACGCCTGCAACGACGCTGCTGACCTGGCCTTTACTAGGAGCTGTGGTCAGCAGTGCGCTGCTTCGCCGCTTCGGCGCAGACGCGGGCGGAGGTCAGCGGGCAGGCAGTGCTAGTGCAGGCTTGAGCGCGCTATCACACGTGACTGCGCTCAGTGCCCGAGTGGAATCGCTGGAGGTTGGGGCGACGGCGGTGGGGGCTGCTTTAGGAGATGTGGCGCGGGATGTGGCCCGCACAAGAGTGAAGCTCCGCCTCGCTCGCCGCAGCCTAGAGCACCCATTGAAGGGCGCTGCCGCTGCGTTGGGGCGACACGAGCAGCAATTGCAGCAGCTCAGCGGTGCGTGCGTGTGTGTTAGCCATGGTTTGTGCAATTGCGTGAATCGGCTCCTTGTTGACTGATGGTCCATGGTTTGTGCTTCACCTGCAGAGGAGACGCGCGAGGTGCAGGACGCGGTGGCGGCGCTGAGTGATGTTGTGCAGCGCCAGTTTGTGGTCATGCGCACTGCCGTGAGGGCATTGCAGCAGAAAGGCAGGGCCAAGGAGGCCAGTCCCAGTGCTGGGGAGGCTGAGGAGACAGTGAGCGGCGGAGACAGGCTGGAGGTTAGAAGTGATGTTCCGTCTGCACGATGAGTGGCACAATGTAATCAACCGGCCAGCGCGGAGTACGCCTCAAAGAGCAAATCTGTCTGCTTGGGTGGAACGCCGGAGGCGGCGATGAGAGCTGCGGAACAAGCTGCACCGGCTGCAGGGGCCTCGATGGTGAGCGCTTGTGGGTGCAGAACAATATTGGGGAGCACCAGCACTTTGCTCTCATGGCGCTAACCAGATGGAAATAAGCAGAGCCAGGCCGTAAACCGCAAGGCGAGCCCCAGGCTGCCTGACACCGCCGCTGGTCGATGGCGGCGATGGCGGTGGTGGCGATGGCGGTGGCGGCAACGGTGGCGGTGGGCTCGATGGCGCATTGCACGCGCTCGTCCCGCACGCCTGATAGACGGTCACAAATGGCGCGTAGCGAGCCACCTGCGCCATGAAGAGTGGGCAGGAGGAGCTATTGATAGCGCCGTAAATGGTCACGTTGCCGGTGGTCAAACCCAGTGGACACGCGTCCACACTGCGGTTGACGCTGCACCTTGCCATGTAGGAGACGCACACCGTGCCCGCTGGTTTCACCACCGGGCCCGGGGAAGCCCAGGTGCTTGTGTTTGGCGTAGCAGTCAGGTACGCACTGTATGGCTGCCACGTTGTGTTCACATAGCCTGCGGAGCCGCACTTGGCAGGGAAGGAGGAGCGGCACATGGACGGCGTGCACACCGCTGGAAACGCGGCGAACGTGACTGCAGACGCGTTTGTTTGCGGAGCCAAGTACGCGGCACCCTTGTAGTCGTAGTCAGCAGTGAGCGCCGCGGCGCCGCACAGGCAGCGACAGCCTCCTCCACTGGTGTAGGCGAGCGTGTTTAAACTCGCGGGCAGGGAGCCGACGTAGCAGGAAGTTGCAGTGGTTGTTGTCGGACACACAGGTGGTGGCGGGAACGGAGGCGGTGGTGGCGCGGGCGGCGCGGGTGTTGTCGCGTTGCTGGCGTTCTGGGCGTCGCCAACACCCGCAGCAGCTGCGAGCAGAGCCGCAAGGAGCAACCGGGAGGTGGAAGCAGGGCGCATGGCTGCGAACAGGTGGCTATGTGTGCTGAGCACTGCTGCGATGAAAAGCCATGGCTGTGCTGTATGTGCTACAGACCTTGCGGACAACTTGTTGAACACTGCGTATGCCACGCTGTCATCTCTGTTGTCATCTCGCCAAGCTCATGGTGAACCCGGAATCCGAGCAGGCATTGGAAGTGGCGCAGAGGGATTTCGCGATGGCGTTGCTTGGCGTAGCAACCGCGTCATTCGCTGTAATGCCAGCGAGACGGGAGCAAAGGGCAGGTCATCGCCAGACCCAGGCCTGGGGATAGTTGTCGCAATCTGTGGGTGTGTTCCCGCGTTCCGTCGCGCGACGCCATGCCACGCTTCTTACACGTGTGCGAGCGCCGCAGCGCTGCTGCAATTTATGAGGGCAGCACAAGGGTATATGCACGCGTTGCAGACGCTTATGGTGGAGCTTGCGGAGGAGGAAGCAGCTGAAGAAGAGGAGGCAGAGCGAGCCAGAGTCGCTTGGCGCAGGCGACGGACTGAACGTGAAGTAGCTGACGAGCCGCGGGCAACGCAGCGCCAGCGGCGGACGCGCGGGCCATCATCAGGCGAGCGAAGCGAGGTTGGAAGCACCCTCAGCCTCCCCGCAGTGCGTCGTCCTCGAGGCTGACACGCAGATCCAGCTGTGTAAGAGTGTGCGGGCAGCCCCACCGAGCTGGCCAACCCGGTCGTCTGTCGACAAAGTCGAGGCATAGGTTGACAGCGCCCAGAAATGCTTCCCTCCCGGTGGTCGCCGCGCCGTCGACCGCCAAGATGCTACCGACTGGGCGGCATCTTCATCATAGCAGCGTGCGCTCTCAATGCTCTCCGCCCTCATCGTTTGGGTGGTTTTCCTTCTATCCTTGTGGGTGTCTTCACTTCGTATGGTCCAGAAAGTGCAGCTCGTCGCCGTGCTATCTTCGACACATGGCTTTCTTCACCGACGCCTGGCATTGAGTTCAGGTTCGTCATCGGTGAGCAGGATCACCGCGACGGGCTGTGGACGCTCGCTGAAGTACAGCAGCAGTGCGCACCGCATCGTGTCCTCCACATCCCAAGCATCACCGACACGTATTCCAACCTACCTCTCAAGACGGCGGCTTTCATTGCGGCAGTGGTTTCGACAAGAGTCTCATCTCGAAGTCTTCGCTATATAATCAAAGTCGACGATGATGTCTATTTCAGACCGGCAGCTGTGCCAGTCTCTATGGCACGGTGGACAGCCGCTGAGGCAGATTACATCGGGTGCCTCAAATCTGGCTTGATTGAAACCAGGCCTGGGTACAAATGGACGGAGCCAAAAGCACAGCTGTTTGGTGATGGCGCCACCTACCCGCTCCATGCATGGGGCAGCGCGTACGCAATCAGCGCACCGCTAGCAGTGAGCATAGCTGCCATGCATGCCACTGGCGTCGGCTTGCGTTTCTTGGCGAACGAGGACGTCAGCACTGGCGTTTGGGCGCTTGCGCTTGGGGCGCGCTTCCTAGATGACCACCATTTGTGTGCGCCTTCATGCGCTGGCGCTGCACTCGCAGTGTGGGACTACCCCGCGTGCACTGGCCTCTGCCACCCAGAGACTGGGCAAAGGCAGCTTCACGCACTCGCGAATTGCACAGCCGACATTTCGCCACTGCTTTCCGCTACTGCTGAGGACAAGGATCCACAGTTGGCGCCCTTCTACAGCACTCTCGAATGAGCGAATGACGTCACCCATCCCCGTCTCCGTCCCTCCCTCGCCAAGGCGACGCCCCCCCCCCCCCCCACCCCATGGGGGACTACGCGCTCGCCGTGCGCGTAGAAGAGGGGCGCCACTTCCCGCCGCGAGACGCTGCTGGCAACACCGTGTTCCGGGTCGTGGCTGTGTTTGACGACGAGGTGCAGGGCACTCCCTTTGCAGCGCCCAGCGTTGCTCCCTTCTGGGGCACCACGCTCGCGTGGGAGGTGCCTGCTGAGCGACTGAAGCGAGTGCAGTCCACTGGCACAGGGCAGCTCAAGCTGACGGGTGCGCTTCGCGGCCTCACTGTTTTTTGAACAACACTGCCGGACAGCTGACACCGCAAAAAACCACGGCTGTTGTCTCTCTCTTTTCACTGGCTCCGTCGTCCACCAGTGTGCGACGCCCAGGGCGCCAAGTTCGGGTGGCTTGTTCTGGACTTACGCAGCGCCAAGCGCAACGCAGCTCCTGGAGGTGTGTCGTTCCCCGTCTCCACCTGCGGGGGCACAACGACCAATTCCACGCGCTGACGCTCTCCTGGTCGCTGCCCTGCACGCACACCCACACTGCGTGGCAACTCCACCCTCTTGCCCCGGCACAGCTGTCGCGCAGTGGCTCCCTCTCAACGTCACCTGGCGCGGCGCCACAGGCACTCGGGGCTACGAGCCCCCTGAGCTGAGACTCCACCACGCGCTGTTCGAGACGCGTGAGCTTGAGGCGCAGCTGCTGCAGCAGGCGGAGGAGGAGGCGCTGACGCAGCGGGACCTGATTGTGGCTCTCACGCCAGGCAGAGCTCAAAGGGACGGCGAAGAGGACGGCGGAGCAAGCAACGATGTTGCTGCTGCCGCTAGCGCAGCTGCTGCGGCTGCACGTCGTCTCGTCATGTCCTCCGACACGTCCCCGGAGGAGGACGGCGACAGAGCGTTGCAAGTCAGTGAACCGGCTCTGCGGGCAGCCAGGCCGCCAGCACTGCCAAGCAGTAGCACCGCATTAGCTGCGGCGTTGGGCGGCGAGGTTCAATTATTCAGGCTCAGCGCAGCGCTGCCGCGGCTACTGTCGGGGCAGACGCTCTTTGGTGCATTTCCTCCATCTGCGCTTTTCCTCCGCGCTGCGCTGCCACCTGCGTTTGTAGCACACATGGTGGCACTGGTCGTCGCGACGGCGCGCGAGGATGACGAGGCGTGTGCAGCCGCACTGTCTGCTGCAGCGGCACCTCTGGTCACGGGATCGCCTATCCCAGATATGCATTCATCTTCGTCACAACAACAGCAGCAGCGGTTGAGCCACGTGCCTGATAGCAGTGTCACCTGGCAGTTCGCAGCGGGCGTGGCCACACTGGCGCACGCCCTGGCAGCAGGGCCGCGACTCGTTGTTGAGCTGTGCGTCAAATCTCCGCGCCGGGCTGACGGCAGCGGACTTGCTTCTGCTGCACATGGAGTTAGTGACGACGCGCCCCGCGATGCCGCTGGCGAGGGAGATGATGAGGACATTGATGTCCTGGCTGTTGGCACCGCACCACTGGCGCCATTGCTGCACACCTCACGTGTGGAGCTGGACCTCCTGATGCTTGAACCACTGACTAGCGGGTCAGAGGCCAACGATGAGGACGATGGTGAAGCGCCTGCTCGAGTTGCGCTGGGCACGCTGCATGTGACTTTAGCTCTGCGGGAGCTGGGCGTGCCGCCGTCAGGCGGACACGCCCTTCGGACGGTGGTGCGCACGCGTGCAGGGCCAGATGATGGAAGTTCATCTGTCGAGGCGGACCAATCAGGGGGGGAATCCAGTGTTGCTGCCGCTAGCAAACCGCACGCGTTGACGGCGTCCATGTCGCGAGGTGGGCGAGCCTCAGCTGCAGCTGGCCTAGCTCCAGGTGATGAGAACGCGGAGCCGCCAGGTGCAGCTGCAAGGGTGGCAGTCGACTCCGCGTTGCGCAGCGCGCCAGAGTACGAAGCCGCGTGGGAGCTACAGGTGTGGAAAGCGCAACAACAAGCCGCGTTCCGATCCGCGTTGGAGCAGACGGCGTCTGCGCGAATGGACATCCTGGCTGCCAAGTGGAGGGCCAGGGAAGAGGAGCGTCAGGCGCAAGCCGCGCAGCGCAGTGCCGCTGTGTCCCACCTGGAGGCGAAGCTTCAAAAAGCACTGCAGTCCGTGCAAGCTCGTGAAAAGGAGCTCATCGCCGCGGGCGAGGCGGCAGCCATCGCCCGGGAAGCCGAGAAGCGAGAGCTCAACACCCGCCTTGCCGAAGCGGAGGCCGCTGTGCGTGCGCTGCAGCAGGAGTGCGAGCACGCGTTGAATACGGAGCGCGAACGCGCGGCTGAGGCTGCTCGTGGTCGTAATGCTGCCCTGACACGCGCTCAGACGGCAGAGGCTAAGCTGTCGGCATTGCAGTCGGAATACGACGCGTTCCGCGCGTCTATTCGCGCATCACCCGAAGGCCAGGTTCGTGCTGATGCCGCGATGGCTAGACGTGAACGGGATGACGCCTTGGCGCGTGCGGCAGCTGCGTACGCCGCCCGCGATCGTGCCGCGGCTCATGTCCGCACTTTGGCTGATGAAATGGCTCAACTTCTTGCACTGCGCGATGCGGAGCGCCAGCAGACAGCCATGCAGACTGCCGCCGCGTCTGCGCATCAAGCGGCGTTGAAGTCTGCGGATACGGCTGCTGCTGCTGCCGCTGGTGATGCCGTTGAGCTGAGCAAGCTGCGTGGAGAGCTGGCTCAGCTTGCATCTGATGTGGAGGTGAAACAGCATCAAGTGCGAACCGGTGGCGAGGCACACATGGTAGAGGATGACGAGAGCGACCAGGGCGATGACGAGCTGGTGATTGGTGGTGCTTCTGAGAGCTCAGCACCTGCCCAGTCTGCTACTGCTCGGTCGCGGCATGGTGACTCAGATGAGTGGTACCACGCTGCGGGTGATTTGACGCCTCACCAGGCAGTGGCGCGCCATCTGGCTGCCAACCCGCAGATGGACCCTGAGGCTGAAGCCGCTGTGTTGCTGCGTCACCGTGCATCACTGCTTGGCAGCGGAAAGTACACGCGTGCTGATGGTGCTGTCAGAAGGCTAGAGGCTTGCATAGAGGAGCTGTGGCGCGAGGCGGAGCGTCGAAAAGGCGTCTTCCGGGGCGACTAAAGGCACATGTGACATGTGTGTCCTCGACACATGTGACATGCCAAAGCAGTGCAATTTCACGTGTTACACTGGGCGGCGCAGCACGTCTCTCCACAGCTCCGTCGTCTCCAGCAACCAGAGGGACTCTCGGTCCGGCACTCCCGACACGTCCTCCAACCGTCTCCACCGCAGCACTCGCGGGTGAGTGCTCGCCAGCTGGCCACTGGCAGGCTGCACCTTCCCGACAGCGAGGACGTATGCGCCAACAGGGGAGCGGTCTGGCGGGAAGAGCTCTTCGAGGCGCTTTCCCTCGAGACTCGCCTTGTCGCTGCCTTTGGACTTCTTGGTCGGAGGTGGTATGATGAGCGGAAGGATACCAGTGCCGTCATCGAGGAAGAGGTCCTTTCCGTCCGCACTCACGGACGTCACGACGCCCTGGCCAAAACGAAGAACAGAGAGTGTGAAACAGCGTTGGCAGTGAGCTCGCGGTGCGAGCCGCATCGTTGTACCGAGACACACGCACCTGCACCCAGGCTCGTGAGAATGTCACGCCGCGGTGGCAGTATGCCGAGCCGTCACCCGCAGGGGTTGCACTCAAGACGTCGGCCACGGTGAGCTTGTAAGCCGGCCCGGAAGTCTCCATCCGACGCAGCGGCGCAATGTCATCCTACAGACAGCACGTGATGCATCGCAACGCCACCCGCGATGGAACGCGACCAGTGCCGCGTCATCAGCGTTGCCCCAACTGTGCCCCTCCTCAGAGCCTATCTCCCCTTGAGCGACGCAACACATACGTCGGAGATGGCGGTCCGCAAGACAAGCAGCTGCTGCTGAACAGTGGGACACAGCCGCGAAGGGGGCAACAGGCGTCTGTGTTCAAGATGTCTGCAAAGACAGATGCAAGCAAGAAGGACCCGCGGGAGCTGCCGTCAAAGGAGCAGGGCTTGTTCAAGACACTCATGGTGCGTGTCACTGTCTCACGCGTCGCGCTGTGTCGGGGACTGCTTCCGTGAGTCCAGCTACCAGGTGATCGGCCGCCAGATCTCACACTGGCCTTGTCCTCCGATCCTTCGCGCCTGTGCTCAGAAACTGTATGACACGAAGCAGTACAAGAAGGCCGTGAAGACGGCGGACTTGATATTGAAGAAGTGCCCCACACACGGCGAGACGCTCGCTATGAAAGGTCTTGTGCTGAACTGCCAGAGTAAGAAGGCGGAGGCGTACCAGTGCGTCCGAGACGGACTCAAGCACGACCTCAAAAGCCACGTGTGCTGGCACGTCTACGGGTGCGTCTCACGCGGCAATCGCACCGCGGCGCACCCACATCCACTGCGTTGCCTCTGCCCGGCACAGCCCTAGGGGTCTGTCTGTCCAGCATGCT
>Ga0164296_1002836_pt1 | contig 16840 bp, 13 predicted proteins | sample GEODES057metaG_FD_113533 | JGI IMG/M metagenome (GOLD analysis project Ga0164296, IMG submission 113533) | Dystrophic lake water microbial communities from Trout Bog Lake, Wisconsin, USA - GEODES057 metaG | ecosystem: Environmental > Aquatic > Freshwater > Lake | place: USA: Trout Bog Lake... | reverse complement strand
CACCAGAGGTTCTACAATGGCCTGCTTCGCAACACCAACCAGCTATGCCAACCAAAAGGCGGCTGGCGCCAGACACAATTATGAACTAACATAATAACCGGATCACCCAATGGGGGCAGGTCACGTTCCTCTTGGTGTTGCATGTTGCCTAAATAGACAACGATAGATCTCCTGTCAAGCTGGGAGGCACGGTCAAATGGCCAGTGCCAAATGACGCCGACAGCACCTGCCGCGCTCGCTTCGGACTTAGTTGAGGTTTAGTCCGTGAACTCGAGCCCCAAGTTTCATTTTCCAGTGCTGCTCTCGGGCGAGAATGTCACCTATCCCCATATCCGTGGAAGCGATCTCAAGAATCGAAACGGAGTAATCTTTGTGCCCGCGTTGGCGCAACATGACGTTACCGCCATGACCATTCGCCGCATAATTTGTCCATCGACCTAGGAACCCGTCCTGACCGGCTGCAGATCCAACATATTGTTCCCCGTTGTCCGCCACGAGTAAGTAGACGCCTCCACAAGACCGCAGAGCTGCCTGCCATGCTTCAGGGAGCTGCAAAACCTCGCTGATACGAGCCATGAACCGAGAAAAGCCGGGGAACGGGGGCTCAGAGCGCTCTCTTCTTATTTCGACAATTTCTTTGGACTTATTTGATGCCCATTGAGACCAGGCGCGAGTTGCACCCCAGCGAACAAGAATCCTCTCTGAATAATCCATAGCAGAATCGAGCCATTGCAGATCAAAAGCTTCCACATCAGCATTACCTCGTTCGCTCTCAATGACTTCTTGATCTTGTAAGACGGGCAGACGCTTGCCATCCCAAAGCCATCGATCTGTAATTTTAGTGACCCCAATAAATAAAGCTGTTGCATCGCCATCAGAAAGTCTTGGGCCCGGAACAAACTGACACGCTATATTGGTATTGGAATATGGGGAGTGCGCAAGTCTTTGAAAGCTTGCAAAACATCCAAATGATTCAAAGCCACCTCTGCGCCAGGCGACAAGCCCTCTAGAGTCATGACGCACAAGGCGCACATGTTCGGTCATCAGATTGAGGCGTTCCAAAAATTCATGGAAGTAAAACACGCAGCTTGCTCCTGTTTGATGGAGACTTAGGTCGCAACAGTCAATCGTATCAAACTATCAAAATTTGTCACTCAGATCAGTCTTGTCCTTTTCTGCCCCGCATGGAAATGAAACGATTGGATCGATAAAACTCAACACGCTGTCGATGAATTTCGGCCTTAACTTTTCTCCTTTCTTCGCGCCTAACCTTCGCAAGCTCGGGATCCGAAAGAGCCTGCTTGGCCAATCGATTTTCATAATGCTTCTTCATACGATCTAGAATTGAACCAGCTGCAGTTGTAGCTAATTTTATTTCGATCTGGTTTCTCACTTCAAGAGGATTTACGGCAAACGCAAGTGTCAAAAATAACTTGAGCGCATAAAAATTTGCGTTTGCATGATGATCATTCAATGCGGCAATTTGTTCAATCAGCAGATCCCTATATTGCGCCCGTCGAAAAAATGTCTGCCATGGAACAAAGTCTTCGATACCAAGAGTGCATTGAACCCTCTCCATGAAGGGATTTGCGCCACAGGTTCCGCAAAAAGGGTCCATACACATTCGGACTTTACGCGCATGATCAAGCATCAATAAAAATCTTGGATTAACCGCCATGTGCCCTCTTTGACCTAGCGCCATTGGATCGCAGCGCTATCACTCGATCAGCATACATGATTCCAATTGATCAAAGAATATAGCCCAACCACGTCAAGTTTTGACACCCATAAATTGTTATAATACATAAGCACTATTGGCATCGCAGATAAGGCGTATGGGGTATAGGTTGATTGGGGACAAAGCATGCCAAACATTCCAAACGACACCAACTCTAGGTCCTGGCACGAAATTGAAATGCACGAAGTATCGGAGGCATTCCAGTACTGTTGGCAAGCCGCCGGACGCCATCTCAATACCCAAGGACGTGGTGAAGTTGTATGGCTTCGCACCCATCTCAACCCACCCTTTTTGGAGCACCTGTCATTCCGGTTGGGATACCAGCTCTATTTCGTGCGGCTTGAAGACGTCGATGGAGAAGTGACAGTTCCTGGCAGCCGGGAAGGCCTTCTTGCTGTGAGCGAGGGATGTGAAGGCCATCCATGCATTCTCCCTATGAAACGGACTGGTTCCGAATGGGCGGTAGCCTATCCTGGCTGGGGACTGTTAGACGCAAGATCGGGCGACCCGATTGATCCGTTCAAGTTGAACATAGATATGCCCGTCGAGATGACGGACTGGGAGCTGCATGATTTTGCGGTCCAAATTGTCAGAGGCCAAATAGAAAAAGCCGGCAATGAATTAATGTCATGGCAGAGCGACCCGCGTATCAGTCCCTCGCTTTGGTTCGTCGGCGACAACGGTCCTGAATGGGTCGTCGTTCGCGCAACCCGTTACCCAGATCTCGAAGCGGAAATTCCTGCAGATTGGAATTCCATTGCAGACAGATGCTCTCGCCTGGGCAAGATCGGTCACTTTGCATCAGTTTCCGTTGCAAAATCAGCTGACGATGGAGGCATTGATCCAGGTCCCCTCTTGCGGGGCGGTCCGATGATTGTGAGATTTGAAGGGTTGAAGAAAATTTCTTGAGTTGTGGGCCGCACCCCGCTCTTTGGAGAGTAAATTGCAGATCATCAACGGACAGCCGCTTCTTTCAGCTACAGACCTCATGAAATTCCTGGGGTGCAAGCACTCGATCACTTTGGATCTGCTTTACCTTGAAGGTAAGGGGACCGCGAAGAAAGCCGATGACCCAGAAGCTGAGCTCCTCCAAAGGCAAGGGAACGAGCATGAAGCAAATCATCTTGCCGCGCTGAAAGCTTCTGGCAAGAAAGTGCGTGAGATCGATCGCGGAGGCCGCTCGCTATCTCAAGCGCTCAGCGAGACTAGAGAGGCTCTGGCCGAGGGAAGCGACATTATCTTCCAGGCGGCCCTTCTCAAAGGAATGTGGGGTGGTTGGTCAGACTTTCTGATGAAGGTTGATAGACCGTCCAACCTTGGAGCCTATAGCTACGAAGTGGCCGACACAAAGCTCAAGCGAAAGCCCCATCCAAAGCATATCCTTCAGCTGGTCTTGTATTCAGATCTTCTCGCCGAATTGCAGGGCGTTGTACCTGAATTTGCGAGCGTTGAATTAGGGACGAAAGAAAGTTGGAAATTTCGTCTTTCTGATTATGCAGCCTATGCGAGAGAATCGCGCGAACGGCTGGAAGAATTCATTCAAACGAGACCAGACACAAAACCTATCCCCTGCAATGATTGTGGCCTATGCCCATGGTCGGAACATTGCGAAAGCGTTTGGGAACAGGAAGACAGTCTCTTTACCGTTGCGAATATCAGCAAGTCACAAGTCAAGAAGCTTGAGGCCGGTGGTATTAGAACGCTAGAGGCTCTAGCAAAGACGAATAAATCCGTTCCTCATCTTGCAGGCACGACCTTTTCGCGCTTGAGAACCCAAGCTCAATTGCAGCAAGCCAGAAAATCAGGTCCTCCGAAGTTTCAATTACGGGACCTAGAGGCTGGGCGCGGATTCGCACGTTTTCCGCAGCCCGCAGAGGGTGATGTTTTCTATGATATTGAAGGCGACCCTCATTACGACGGGGGGCTCGAATATCTTCACGGTGTCTATGCCGAGGATATCGGTTTTGTTTCCTTCTGGGCACATGATCACGAGGCGGAAAAGCAAGCTCTATTAGATCTGTTTGAATTCTTTCGGGATCGGCTCGAGAAATATCCTCATGCCCGCATCTATCATTATGCTCCCTACGAGACGACGGCTCTTGCTCGTCTGACGGAGAAATACCATGTCGGTGAGTTCTTTCTCGATCGACTAAGGCGTGAGCAACGTTTTGTAGATCTCTATGCTGTCGTGCGAGGCGGCCTCATTGCTTCCGAGCGCAATTATTCGATCAAGTCACTCGAAGCCTTCTATGACATCGAACGTAAAGGCGAGGTCAAAACAGCAGGTGGCTCCGTAATCGCTTACGAGCGTTGGCGTGTCACAGGTGACCAAAATATTCTTGATGAGATCGAAGAATACAACAAGATCGACTGTATCTCGACGCAAAAGCTACGAGATTTCCTGACCCAAATTCGACCAAATATTCCCTGGCCAAAGCCGGTAGATGATGCGTCCGAGAAAGAGAAGCTTGAGACTGACGATGAGCGAGCTCTCAAAGATCAGTTGAGCTCAGCCACCCTGCCAGATGATCGGCGGGAACTACTATTGGGCCTCGGTCTCTTCCATATGCGGGAACAAAAGCCTGGGTTCAGAAGTGTATTTGAGGCACTCACCCGAACCGAAGATGAACTCATTGATGATCTCGAATGCATCTATGGCTTGGAAGCAGTCGGTCCAGCGCGCCCTGTAAAACAATCTATGGAACGTGAATACCGGTATCCACCACAGGAAACCAAAATCAGAGTCAAACAGCGTCCGAGCGTTGCGACTGACACTACGTTCACGGGCGTGGAAGTCACAAGCATAGACAGGGCGAAGCGGAAAATCACGCTAAAGATCGGAGCCAAGCGCTCAGAGCTTCTACTGGATCAACTGAATCTCTATCCCGTTAGCCCGCTCGACGTAAAAGTCATCGCACAAGCCGTCAGAGCTGTGATTTCTGATCAATGCGGCGCGAAATCTTTTCGCGCGATCGACGATTTTCTGGGACGCCATCCACCAAGGATCAAGGGTAGAAGCCTAGGGCCCATATTGACCGGTGGCGATCTCGTAACCGAGGTGATCGACGTTGTCGTAAACCTCGATTCCAGCATCCTTCCCATCCAAGGACCGCCCGGGACGGGTAAAACCTATGTTGCCTCAAAAGCCATTGCAGCCCTGGTGCGAAAAGGGAGCCGTATAGCCGTCTCCTCAAACAGCCATGCCGCAATCCGGAACGTCCTGACCGCTGTCGCCGCAGCCTTGAAAGATGACGGTGGCCCGCTGGTTCCGATCGTTCATAAGGGTGGCGATGAAGAACCTGACGACGAGGAACAGGACGGACAAGGGATAACAGTTGTCACCTCAAATGAGGATGGCCTCCTTCGAACAGCACCTGTTGTTGGTGGAACAGCTTGGCTATTCTCTCGGGGTGAACACGCAAATGCCTTTGACTACCTATTCGTAGATGAAGCTGGTCAGGTTGGTCTCGCCAATCTTGTGGCGATCGGTCGTTGCGCCCGCAATCTTGTCCTGATTGGTGATCCTCGCCAGTTACCGCAGGTGATCCAAGGTGCTCATCCGGGTCCTGCTGGCCTATCTGGACTGGAATATCTTCTAGGCGACCATGCAACAATTCCCAAAGAGTGCGGGATATTTTTGCCAGAGACGCGGCGAATGCATCCCGATCTATGCCGTTTCATTTCTGAGCAAGTTTACGAGGGAAGGCTGACAAGCCATCCTGATACGGCGATCCAATGTGTAGCTACTGCAAATTTGCCGTCAGCGGGTGCTTACTTCGTTCCCATTGAACATGAGAGCAATGTCCAGATCTCCCATGAAGAGATCGATGCAATCAAAGCCTGTGTCTCCGATCTGCTTGGCGGCAAGTGGACGGACAAGAATGGGCTGACGCGTCCCCTGTCAGAAAATGACATCATCATTGTTGCTCCCTACAATGCGCAGGTGAACGCTCTTCAAGATGCGTTGCCAAAAGAAATTCGGGTAGGGACCGTCGACAAATTCCAGGGACAAGAAGCGCCTGTTTGTCTTGTGTCGATGACGGCTTCATCAGCTGAAGAAAGTTCTCGTGGTCTCGAATTCCTTCTGTCGCTCAATCGGCTGAATGTCGCTATTTCAAGAGCAAAGGGACTTTCTCTTGTATTCGGATCTCCGAAATTGCGCGCGACAAGCTGTGGTAGTGTTGACCAAATGCGTTTGGTGAACACGTTGTGCGCGCTCCCCATTCTGAAAAAAACTGAGGTCTAGACAAAGGAGGAGAAGCCCGGCATTATCTGGTCAGCATCCAGAGTGGGGCTTTCGCCCTCGCCAACCTGTCTCTCGGGCAAGGTGGATCCCGAAAGGGGATGCGGCCACTTCGGCAACGAAACGGGTCGCGCGAGTAGATAGCCCTCCTCGGGAAGCCGACGGAGGGTTTTTTGCGAATGACGACGATCGACACGTCAAAAATTGACGCCTATCTGCAGACGGACTACTGCGTTGGCCCTAGCCATGCGCCATTCATCCTGCACATCGGCGTGCATTCCAAAGAACTTGAGCGCTTGTACCAAGACACTGGGCAAAATTGCGCCCTGTTTATCACTGCGTTCAATCCGTTTGGCACCCAGCAGAGTGACGAAGCCAATCTTGCAGCGCATGAGCGGTTGGGAAACCATCTCCGAGCGCTGACAAAATTTGTCATTGAAGGGGAAGGTGTCGATCCAGACCGTCAATGGCCGGCTGAGCGGAGTTACTTGGTCATCGGAATCAATCGGGACACTGCTACTCTTCTTGGACAGCGGGCTCACCAAGATGCCGTCGTGTGGGTGGGTCCGGACGCTGTCCCTGAATTACTTCTTCTTCGATAGAGCCAACCGTCCGAATACGGGGGATTTGCATCCAGCTTGCCGCCCCGAGCATCACGCTAAAGCGGCTAAAAGGAGTGATGTCATGATCATCAAGAATGGACTTTTCTCATCTGAATCGGTTTCGGAAGGCCATCCAGACAAGGCGGCAGACCGGATCTCCGACAAGATCTTGGATGCGTTCCTAGCGCTAGACCCCGATGCCCGCGTTGCATGTGAAACGCTTCTGGCAGATCAGTGCGTCATAGTCGCTGGTGAATTCAAGACGCGTCGTATAGGGGATTTCAGGGCCGTTGAGGCTTCTGCAGAAAGCCTTGTAAGGGCAGTACTCCGAGAGACTGGGTACACCTCGAGTGAAACCGACATCGACCCTGATAAATGTGAAATTCAGATCCGGTTCAATGGGCAATCGTCAGACATCAATCAAGGCGTTGATCGGGAAGATGGAATATTGGGTGCCGGTGATCAGGGATTGATGTTCGGCTATGCGTCAGACGAAACCCCAGAGTTGATGCCTGCACCTATCGTCTACGCCCACAGACTTGTTCGCAAACAAGCTGAACTGCGAAAGAACGGATTACTGCCTTGGCTTAAAGCGGACGCCAAAGCGCAAGTGAGTTTCCACTATTCAGATGGGCAACCTGTCGCAATTGAGACCGTGGTGCTATCGACCCAGCATGATGCACAGATTGGGTTGAGTGATCTGCGGCACGAAGTCGAACGACACATCATCGATGCAGTTATTCCTCCTGAACTGCGCTCCCAACAGTTTCGAACGCTGATCAACCCAACGGGACGTTTTGTGACTGGAGGCCCCAAGGGCGACACAGGTCTAACCGGCCGCAAGATCATCGTAGATACTTATGGTGGCGCGGCTCCTCATGGGGGCGGCGCGTTTTCCGGAAAGGATCCTTCGAAAGTAGATCGATCCGCCGCTTATATGGCGCGCTTTCTTGCAAAGCAGATCGTGGCTAGAGGTTGGTCAAAGCGCGCTCTAGTTCAATTAGCATATGCAATTGGTGTTTCAGAGCCAGTTAGCTTCCTAATCGAAGCGGATGATATTTCTGCAAGCCGAGGACAGGAGATTACCCAAAGTCTGCGAAGCGAATTTGACCTAACGCCAGCCGGTATCATTAAGCACTTGGATTTAAAGAGGCCGCTCTATTATCCGACCTCGGCCTACGGGCATTTTGGCCGGGATGATATTCATCCATCATGGGAATTGGTGAAATAGCGTTCAAAAAGGAAAAATCACTACATCTGACGGAGGTTATAATGGCACCGAATCTTGTGGACCTGCAATCGAGCTTACCGCGCTCAATTTCATTGCTTCGCTACGCGCCTCATCGTCAATCATTTGACTGGAAAAATTTTGATCCGAGCAAAGTGACTTCTGCGGATGATCTGCCGCCTTATTTAATAATGGGCGAATTGGACCAATCCAGCTTTCAGAAATCACCTCAAGGGTGGGAAGCTATTTGGCGGGGCTATGAACAGGAAACCGATTTTACGGTTTGCTACGCAAAAGATAGTTCCCAATGGCAAATCAGTCAGAGATGGAAAGGAAATGATGGAGGAGCGGCATATTACTCTACTCGAACACCGCTGAGTAAGGTAATTGGACAAGCTTTATATCTTACATTTCCTAAAAACTGGGATGCAGAAGCAAAACAAGGTTTTGAAAGTGATTATCAAATGACTTGGGTGGAGCAACCTGAGGGATCATATTCGTTTTGTGGAATCCCAGATGGCTCACTCCGTACAATAATGTTTCCAGTTTCCGTGAGTGATTTGGAATCTTTTCAAAACTGGGTCCAGAAATCAGTTAAAAACAATCCTCCGAACTATCCTGTATTGGTTTCCGCAAAACTTATATTCCAAGCTGTCAACTATCATGAAGGACATGCCCCCGACTGGACTCAAGATGAAGGTTTTGTTTTTCATCAGTCTCTTTCGGAAACTGGTCTCATGCCAATGGGATTTCCTGTTCGAGAAACATCGAAAGATGGTTCAGCAGCTTGGACATTACGTCGAGAAAGCTACTTCATCTTGATTGGGATTCCATTTGTCGCCGTAGATGATTTCTTGAAGCGTCTCGTTGGCGAAAACAGCCCTGTTCGAAAGTCATCCCATCCACATCTCCGATTCGAGCGTCAACCCCTCATCATACCCGCAGCATTTGAATACCAAACTCAGAGCGCATCATTTTGGGATAGAGATCGAACAACGCGAATATTTTTGCAGTTCAGCAAACCGGATGAAGAAGTCGATATACCTGATGAGATCAACCTCATTGCGAATGAACACCGTACACTTGAATATTTGAGGCAAGCGCAATCCATAAGCCAGACAGTGATTGAGACAATTGATGGGCTTATAAAAGCTGCATCAAAAGAAAAGTGACCGCCAAATATTATAGAAGGAATTCACTCATTCCCGGTCATATGTTAAGTGCATCGTGTTTGTGCGGCTACGAAACAGGCCTAAATCCAGGAGCCTCGATGATGACGGGGGGCTCAACTGTGATTGCTTATACGGCTGATTTGTCGGATTTGATCACAATTGAAGAGGATCTTGTATCTAAGGCAAAATTAAAAACCATTGAGGACCCTGCACTTGATGCGGATCCGTTGGAGAGAATGCCAATGATGGGAGATGAATTCGAGAAAGGATGGGGGCCTTATCTGTGCCCAGAATGTAAAAGAAAAACACTGAGAATATTCTTTTGTGGCAATTGGGACTGATGCTGACTGTCGGCTTATGTCACGATTCTGTAGAGACGCGGATCACATCTCCAAAGGGGAAATGATCACTACCATTCTCCGGTACGATCCAAAGACAAGGATACAGCGGAGCTGACTTCGGAAAAGTACCAAAACCGTCTGTCATATAGATCATAGCATCCGGCAATGGGTGACCACCTCCAACATATTGCTCAACCCAATTGAATGGCGCTTCGAAAGAGGTGCCGCCTCGGCCACGAAATCGCATGGCTTGAAAATCTTGATTCAGGAGATCCCAGGGCTCGAAGCTCTCAACATGCTTTATATCTGTGTCGCATTGCAGGATCGTTAGCTTACATTCGCACATCTGACGTGCGGCATCTACTTCGGTAAGGATCTTACCCAAAATAGCTGCATCCATCGAGCCTGATGTATCGACAGTTATGATGATGTGATCAGGCCCTGGGCTGCCGAATGACGGTAAATAAACCTGTCGCCAAATATGTTTTTTGTTCGGGGGGAACAGCCGGTAATCGTCCCGCCGAAGACCGGTCATAAATCTTGAGAAAAAGTCGCGCCAATTCACTTCCTGGCGCCCGGCTTTTTCGATCTCATTCGAAAATGATCCAGACACGGTTCCTGGAATTTTCGATTTAAGTTCGGACTGCCAGCCGGTACGCAGTCGATGACGCTCGACATCGGTTGGGAATTCATCAATTCGCGCCCATTGGCCATGCAAATCGCCAACGTCTAAATGAACATCACGGAAAATAGCATCGCTGGTTCCAGGGCCGCCAGGGCCGCCAGGGCCTGATAACGTCACCTCGGAGAGGAGCTTGTCGATGAAAGCCTGAGGAAGACTGGTCAATTTCAGATAAATATCTTCCGCAGTCATGCCCTTATAGGACTGATCCAAAAGCCCCATTTTAGGAATTGTGACACCGGCGTTTGTAAGCATGAGATTGGTTGCGTAGTCGATCGCAATATTCCAGATATCGTGGCGACGATCTCCTCGCCTATCGATATGCCCGAGCACGCAATGCATGACCTCATGTGCAATGACGCCAATGACCTCTTCTTCCGTAAGGTTAGAGGCGAATTCTTCATTCACAAAAATATTGAATCCGTCTGTCGCCATGGTTTTGCACCATGGCTCGTCGATGACGCGGAACCTCAGTCTCGCCGTAGCTGAGGCAAGATAATTGTGACGCAGCATCAATTGAATACGCGCCCTTGAGACTGAGGTGGGAAGTTCCTGCATCATTGGATAAATTCGTGATGCTTGGCGGCAAACTCCAAATAAGTTTTTTCAATCGCAAATCGCGCATTCGCGCGCATCATATCTCTCGCAAGTAGCACACCAAGTTCCGGAGGGAGCCTTGAGAGAATAGACCCCGCCGCTTTGCGGATCTTGGCATCCTCTGCCTTATGAGCGAGGTAGGAAATTAGGGCATACTGGTCGGCAATAGCCGTGGGAAGATCTGCTGTATCAGGATTTGCGATAATTGCTTTGATGGTTTCTTCGCTGATTGCCTGAGCGGTATAGCCAAGAAACTCAACAGCCGCCCCTTCGCCAACAATGCCAATGATGACGTCGAGTGCCTTGGACACATCACCAAAGCTCTTGAGGGCGTCAGACAACATGTGCCAGCTGCGTGGGGTCGGGAAGCCCCGATCAGCGTTCTTCATGCTAAAGAGCAAATCAGGGCGAGTGCCGATGAAGCCCGTGATCAGAGGATTGATGCCGTTCTTGATAGCCCATCCACGCCAATCATCGACATTCACCTCGAAATCAAGATGGATGAAGCGGTTGGAAAGGGCGGCCGGCATGCGATGCACGATTGAGGCATCTTGCGCACGGTTACCAGCTGCAACAATTCGCCATCCATCTGGAAGGCGATATTCGCCTACGGCTCTGTCTAGGGTTAGCTGATAAAGGCTTGCTTGAACGAGGGGTGGAGCTGCGTTCAGCTCGTCGAAAAAGAGAATGCCTTCCCCACCTCTGGGAAGGAAAGAAGGCGGAGACCAGACCGCCTTACCATCCACGACCGAGGGAACGCCTCTAATATCTGTTGGGTCGAGAAGGGGTGCTCTGATGTCAATGACCGGCAATTTCTTCTCACTCGCCACCAATCGAACGAGCGAGCTTTTTCCGACACCCGGCGCCCCCCAGATAAAGATTGGCCAAGTCCCGATGAGCAGCTTATCGAGGATTTCCTTGATACGTGTAGGGGTCAAAGTCTTGCCTTCCCTAGATTCAGTCCAGCCAGGACATATGGTGGAATGACCAATCGGTGATCTTCTGGATGTCGGCAGCATCTAGTGTGGGCGCGCCAAAATCTTTCACATCCATCCACTCACTTGCGAAATCATCATTCGCGGTCACGGTGATAGGTGCAGGACCTTCTGCTGAGCTTGGAAGCTGAACAGTCAATTGGAATCGAGTCTTTGCGATTAACCTGATCGACTGCGATTGAACGACATAGGTACTAAATCGAATAAGAGCTTCTGGGCTTTTGACAGCCAGTCGTATGCCCTTGTCTGTTCTTTCAACAGTCATGCCGACCGAATAGAGTGACAGCTTGTTAGGACCAATATGGCTACTGGAGGATAACTCGCCTGTTAGACCACCTCGGCTGAAATCCCAATCGACTACATTGAGGAGAGTGTTCGGGAAATCAACATACATCCCATGATCATCCGAATACATGGTCGCATGAAGGTCCTTGCCTACTTTTGCTTTCATAGGTCCGTGAGCTTTCATCGACGGAGCAAAAAAGCGAAGATCGGATTTTTTCAGCCGATTTTTCCCAAGCTCATATCGTTCAGAGTAAAAGGCATTTTTATTGCTTGTTATGACCAATCCGCCGGTGTTCCCGATCGAGTCTTGACTCACGATCCTGAAACGCGATGCAGGCGATGTCTCCGCAAAAGCAAGCCTGGAAAGGAATAAGGCTGTCTGTTTGGCAGCACCCTCTAGCCGGAAGGGCTCGAGAAACGTTCCCTTCTGGTTCGACAGAATGGCTTCAATTTCATCATGAGCAAGAGTGGATGATTGTGTCTCTAGCCAAGCATCGAGACATGTCCATAGATGCACCCTGAATTGTTCATCAGGATGTTCGTTTGCGGCAAGCAAAATCAGTGGGAGCGGACCTTGGGTCATTGCAGTCTCTTATTTGCCTCCTGCACGCAATTGGCGTCAATTTCCCAACCGATTGCAGACCTATTCAGGGTCTTCGCCACGCTGATAACCGTCCCATAGCCGGCGAACGGATCAACAACCAAATCACCAGGCTCACTCAATAGGGTGATCAGGTTCTTGATGACGGGCCTCGGGCTGACATGCGGGTGATCATCTTTCCGCCTTCGGAATGGCATGCGCCATAAAGGTAACGAGAGATCATTTAGATTGGCTTCGATCGACTGGAGACTGCTTCGAGTAGTCAGTCCAGGCGGCTTTGCCAGAATTAGAAATGTCTCTCCGCTTTCTACGCGGAACTGGCCAACCTGCCTCTTTGACAGAAAAAGGGGTCGTCGACTGATATGGGATTGATGTGGCACCCAATTAAAACGACAGACAAGGTGGAAACCGCATGACATTGCGATGCTCAAATGCTGATCTGACAGGGGTATCAGAAACTCGCCAAAGCGGATGTCCTTTGATTGAATGATCAGCGCGCGACCCACTTTAAGAACGCGATAAATCTCTGAGAAAACCGGTCTCAGGTTAGAAGCAAATGCAAACAACTCGTTTTCAACGGCATGAATATCTTTTTGCTGTGCTCGAGGCAGTTTAAGTTTCGCCTCCGTCTCCTTGGAGAAATAAGGGGGGCTAGTGAGAACAAGATCTGCCTCACTTTCACCAAGAAGATCCATCCTGGCGCCATTTCCATGTAAGACCTTATGAATCGCGTCTAGTACGCCCATCCCGGACTCCCTTTAAGTCGCGAAATGAGAGGAGCTGCACTCTCGGGGCTGAGCATGTTGAGATAAGCTATATAGCCATTTAAGACCGCGTCATTCATCGGCCGACCTTGGAAAAAGGGTTGCTTCCCGTTCGCTCGGTGATCAACCGCTGCTCGCAGGATCTTTCTCAATGGACGCGCGAGATTGACCTTTGCATTGACCACCGCCCCGGTGACAATCTGACGCCGCCCTTTCCGGAAAATGTTGGTCTTCTTTGGATCAAGCTCATAACCGAGCTTTTCAAGGTGGGACTTGAGCGGCCTCAGCATCCACACGGCTGCACTGTTACCCGAGAAGGTAAGGTCATCTGCATATCGGGTGTATGTGACATCGAGCTTTGTGGCGATGCCATTAAGGGAGGCGTCCAAGTTACGCATTATAAGATTTGAAACAGCGGGGCTTGTAGGGGCGCCTGTGGCTAGATGCCCATCATGGCAGCAAATCTCGGCGAATAGTCTTGAGGCGAGCGGAGAGAGCTCGCCGTTACAAAGTTTCCGAGAGAGCGAATACACCTTCTTGTAGCTGGTAGAGGGGAAGAACGCTTTGACGTCCGCGTTTACGACAACATCCTTCCCCACATGTTTGGCTGCATTATCCCTAGTGCTACGTCCAGGAACAAAGCCCATGGCCTGATCCGAAAACCCTTCTGCGTAAAGAAGTGTTAGCAACGCTCGTTGAGCAATTTTCAGATGTACAGCTGGAGCAGAGATAATACGTTTCCCGCCCGATTTCTTAGGCAGCTCATAGGTCGTATAAAGATCGTCAAAACGCCGCCCGTAATCCTTCTTATCAAAGGGTGGAGCCAGACGCTTAACGAGCCTCATAAAAATAGGAAGCGCCGAGAGTTCTGATCTGATCGCAAGCTCTAGTGCCGCGGCGACGCGGGGCTTGTCCTGCAAGAGCTCTAATGCTTTGGCAAGAGATTTAATCAGCCGCTTTTTGTCAAAGCCCGCCAAGGTTGTAGCGGCATCTTTAGGGCTGACAATAATTCCAGCCAACATTTCAGGGAGCGATATTTCCGCAGGATTGAGGATAGCTGGTGCATGTAGAGCCGTCAGCTTCCGGAATTTCTTTTGGGCGCTCAGCCACTCTGCAATAGGCGCGGAAATATATTTCTGGCGGGCAGCAACGTGGAGCGCTGGCTTACCTCGTTTGGTATTCAGATTAAGAATTTTGAATTGCGTTTCAAATGGGAGCGTTTTGAATTCCTGATGTTCCAGCAGTTTCTTAAAACTATCGAGATCAACACCCCGTTCCTCAAAGACAATTCCTGCGATTTGAGGAGCATGCCTGACCATCAAACCGAGAATCATCTTGCGGGAATATTTACCCGGGATTTTTGGAGCATGATCGAGGAGCGCCTCAAGGATCTCGGCGCCAATTTCTCCTAATGATCCATAAATCTTGATTTGCTCGATGCCCGCGCAATTCTTGGCGAGAACACCGCGCGAGAGGCTATCCGCATAATATTTTTGGAAATCGTCGCTGGTGATCAGCAATTCCGTATAAAACTTCTCAAGTTGAAGAATTGCATTGAATGCATTTTTCTTCTGTAGCTCTGATGCAAGAGGCAGAAGAATCTTTAATGTTGGTAGATCGGTATTTTCATTGATGGGTACAGAGAGAAAGGCCTCTGCCGCGAGCTGATGAAGCGAAGCCTCTTGTTTTTTCTTCAACAAGCAATTGACGATAAAAGCCCGCGAGTGACTGTCCGCTGATCGGATTGCAAAACGCAAAACGAGTGGATCTGCTTCAGCAACAATTTTCTGAACGATCGCTTCTTCAGCTTTAATTCGATCCCAGGAATGGAGGGGTGTTCCCGAGAGGACAAGCGATGCAAGATTTCCGGCAATCCGTCCGGTGTGCGTAACGTTACGGAATTGCTGAAAGGAAGGAGGCTTTGTTCCATATTCTTGGATAATAACCTGACTGCGACACTTTAATAAAAATGACCAATCAAAATTGCGTTCCATGGCTTCGGCAGCCGATTTATCCGAAAGTATGCTCCAAATGAGTTGAGTTTGTAACGATCCCCTTTCAACCTCCCCAACTAGCTTGGTCTTTAATTCGCTCGCCAGTAAGGACGCAGGTGTATCTTCGAGCGAATAGGGCGCCGCAATGACTGATTGAGCTGCATCAGAGGTTAGGAACAGCTTTGTTATCCCTGCGTCTGCAAGAATAAATTGGCGCCATTCCTGTGGGATTTTCAGAAGAGCCGGGATATCAAGATCCGATTTTAAGACATCTACTCCGACGATGTCTCGGATCTCACTTATTATGATCTTGGGTAAAACTTTTATCACGGCATCAAATGGCTCAATCCGCTTGATGATGGCGCTTGTCTTCGCAGGAAATGAGTCGATGCAACGAATCAGATTGTGAAAACAGGTTTTTTGATTTTCGCTTTTCGCATAATGAAGCGCTTCATTGAAAGCCTCCGCGCTCGGTGAAAAGCGACCAGAAACCAGATCACAAAGAAGGCTCTCAAAGGGTGAGGGGGGCGGCAAACAGACAAGCCACTCTTCTGCATCCCCCTTTAAGACGCTGTCCTTAAAGAGCGTGAGGATTGTAAGACGCGCAAAATTCAGCTGATCGCTGGACGCCAAAGCAATTGCATTTTTAGTGACAATATCGACTGAGAGGCCGGAGCGATCTGAGATTGAAATGATTTTTGACGATAGGATTTGAATGGGATCGAGGAGCTTCTTGGTATTGCTGGATTGGCGATTCCAATTTTGCCATGTGATTGCACTAGCTGTGCTCAGGATATTGCTCCACGAAGAAGCACCTTCGCAAAAAAGCGATGTCACCTCTCTGAGCAAGTTCATTCTTCTCCACCCCTCCATTTGAAGAACGGACGGACCACTCAAATAACAGGTGCCCTCGCCTTGTGGCTTGAGCGACCGAAACCGGCCATTGCCGGGGAGCCCGTCGAACAAGGCACTGGCCGGTTTCGGGCGCGAGTGCCTCGAGACGACTGCCCCTAAAATGAGCGTGTTTGGCGAAACACCAAACATATCCTGGTCCGTCCGTCTGTGAGATTGGTAGCATAATGAATTGCATCTCGAAAGAGCTAAGCTGTTTCAATGCATAAGCAATTGCAATCGATCTCGAGTCTTAATCGCATTGTTAGCTGAAAGGAAAGCAGAGGTGGATGATTTACTTAAATCAGCTTTTCCGTACGGACGGCCCGGAAAGGCCGCGGACGGGTCGCGTTGAGCGAGCCCGCGAATGCACGACGCGGGCCGGCAGCGGCCTTTTCGGATCCTACGAACGTCTCCGAGGCCTTTTGCTACTCCGGCGAAACACCGGATCGATCCTAAACCATCCACCTCTTATGAAGATCTTAGCGTCTGGAAGCATTTGAGCAAGTGGTGACCTGCCCCCATTGGGTGATCCGGTTATTATGTTAGTTCATAATTGTGTCTGGCGCCAGCCGCCTTTTGGGTGGCATAGCTGGTTGGTGTTGCGAAGCAGGCCATTGTAGAACCTCTGGTGCAGGCGGTTGGTATCGAAGTGATGAGTGTGGCCTAACTGTGTTGTAGTGTCTGCGCCATGCTTCAATGACAAT
>Ga0164296_1002834_pt1 | contig 16846 bp, 18 predicted proteins | sample GEODES057metaG_FD_113533 | JGI IMG/M metagenome (GOLD analysis project Ga0164296, IMG submission 113533) | Dystrophic lake water microbial communities from Trout Bog Lake, Wisconsin, USA - GEODES057 metaG | ecosystem: Environmental > Aquatic > Freshwater > Lake | place: USA: Trout Bog Lake... | reverse complement strand
ACTTAAATGTAGGTGAACGTTCCCAATCTTGTGGGCTAGTACCAAACTCTGGGTGACCCCAATCTTTTTCTTCTGGCTCATAGCGTGTCCATTCATTGTCTTCTTCAACCAAACACATGGTAAAGTCACTGCTCTTACCGTCAGTGCTACCACCCCAGTTATCAAGATCTTCACCGTCATAACTTGCGCCTGTAACGATTTCTTCACCGTCAACTTCATCGTAGTGAAGTGTTAGTTTAGTGATGTCAAATGGCGATTTGAGTTCAATATCAGCTTCAAAGAAAGTGCCTTTTTCGTTGCTGTTTCCAACAAATACGATCTCGCCAGGTTCACGCATGTTGATCCATACTTCTTCACCCATACTCCATTCTGGACTTTCTTCACCACCATCTAAGTCTTCTAGGCTTTTTTCAAATATAGTTTCGTCTTTTTCGTCCGTGATCTGTAGTGTACCAGCGTTACGGGCAACACCGTTAACGTGTGCCATATCATCACACTCATACCAACTACCTGGAGGGAACGGCATCATATCTGGATCCAGTCCCATGTCATCACGCACAGTATCTTCATCACTCCAAGCGATTTCACTGATGTCAACACTGTTGTCCATACAGTAGTCCCATACTTCACGGCTGACTGTGCCCATGACTTTTTCACCACCATAGCCCCACATTGAAATCTTGTAGGTGCGTGGTGTGAATTTTAATGTATCAATTAACTTCTGTTGTTCTATTTCTTTCTTAGTGGGTTTCTTAGTTGCCATGGAATTTCCTTTCAAGTAATAGGATGATATAGACGAATGCCAGTAAGTGTGCCAAGTTATACATGCCCACAAGACTTAATAAGATGTAAGCGACGACAAAGAAGAATATACGCAGATCATGATTCTCTGGTATACGCATTTCACGTTTAAATGCTCGGAATATCTCTTTGATATGATGCCATTCGAACTTGATGCGTTCTACGAAATTTAATACCGAAACTTTAATATTGGCCCAGATGTTCTTCACGGTTGCGATCCTTTCATGTTTAGTTGTATTATATAGGATTTATTAGAAAATGTCAATGACTTGATGTTTATTAGCACGATCCTTGGCATCTAATAATTGCCTTTGACTTAATCCAAATTTTTGGTAACCTTTGCTTACCATACTGTAATATCCAAGACTTGGAGCATGTCCATGTTCTCTGGGATTCATGATATAGGTCATGGCGATATAGTTTATGTCCTGATGGACTGTGACCTGTTTCTTGTGGTAAAATTCTGGATAACCTTCTAATAGATCCAGTGATGCTTCATCTGCTGGAGTGATAGTCCAAAGCACACCTTCTACGATATCACCAGGACTAGGCACGATAGTAGCATAGCTCTTGAATTCTAATCTATAGTCTGGTAGTATAGCTTTGCCCATGGGAACGGCCGTTGGGCAACGAACAGTCATCTGCTCAACATTGGTATTCATGCCATAGGCGAAATACAACTTGTTTAAAGGTTTACTGCTAGCCAACTGTCCTTACCTCCAGTGTAAAATATATGGGTGCCGTATTGGGCGATTCGCTTGTTATCGTCTCGCCATTTTGGATCAACATATTCAGCGTGATAGAACAAGGCCCGATCTAGCTGGCGTATACGCATACCGTTATCAATTACAGTGCTGACTGCTAGTTTAGCTTCGTTCCAAAGTTCACCTTTGGGTTCTGTATAGGCTCTGCTGTCACGTGTCCATGAAAACTGTTTTGGAGCATAGACTACTGAGCATATATTGTGGCCCCAATAGCCAGTTTTCACACGATTTAGTGTGGTTTGTGCTACTGCTATCTTGCCCACGGGTTCTTCTGTGCCTGCTTCATAGAATACATTACGGGTCAGACAATCTAATTCTTGTTTGCTTAATTTTACAGGTTTTACCTGCTCGAAAATAGGCTCTACAGTGGCTTGGGTTTGGACTGTAAGAGTTTGGCTAAATTGGTGTAGTTGTTGTAATACGAAATACACTGCTACTAATACCACAAGAGTCATAGTTCTAGTCATATTAATACCCCCAAAATAAAAACATTATAGCATCTTTTGGTTGATTTGTCAACCTAAACTGATAAATAATAATAACTATTATAGGAACTAAAACATGGCTATTCTTTACAAATTAACCGTAACTAACCCAAATTATACATTTGATTTCAGTTCACCTGATCAAGTGGATCTCAATGACATTATCCAAGACTGGCCACCACAGGTCATCAACAGTGACTGGATCAAAAGTCTTAAGCAAGTGGCTACCACTGTCAATCCACCAGATGCTCCACAGAATCAAACCACATGGACTATTTGGTTTGCCAATGATGCTGAAGCTATTGCTTGGATGAATGCCAATAGATTATCACCAGATCAAAGAGCCGCAGTCACCGAATGGAAAAATGCCCATAGAATTACTTTCACAGAACAATGGTATCAAATTCCAGAATACGCTGCACCGGTGATCGGATTATTTGGTTAATCGAACCCTAAAAAAAAGCCCCAGAACGGGGCTTTTTTATTGGTCCAAATTTCTTGGACTATTAGATTGCGAACATCTTAGCACGTGAACCGTTTACGTCACGAGCAGAGATTCTGTAAGCAGTATTACCGCTTGAGTTCTTAACTGTTTTAACAACTAAACCAGCTGAACGTAATTCTGAAATACGTGCTGTTAGTTTAGCGATGCCATAGTTAGCTTGCGCTTGTGCTACAGATAGTGTACGACCTGTACCACGTAAGTGTTTTTCTAAGAATGAAGCTTGATTTTTAACTTTGTTCAAGTTAGTTGTTTTACGTTTTGCCATTACTAGTTTCTCCGTTGTAAATAACATTTCAAAAATTGACATTTCTGTCCTTTCATAAAAGCTGACAACCCATCAGCGTTAGTATTATAATAACACCTGCTTAATGATTAAGCAATGATTAATTTAGCCAAAATTTAATACAAATTGATTCCTGAATTCAGGGCTAAGGAAATATTCACTGTTGTGTTCCAATCTAGGTCTGAGTATTTGGTACAGCTGATCGAGATCCATTTGGACCAAGCGATCGATTTGCCCAACTGCTGATGTTATCCTCGTACGTGGATCCTGTATGGTGTCATAACTATGATCGACGACATCATCAAAAGTATCTATACCTATGTCTCTTAGGAACTGCACGCTACCTGGTGCAGATACCAGCACAAACAGTTGACCTGCTACGATAGGTTTAAAGGTCTTTTCACTGAGCATGGGCCTAGATGGTTCTATACCTGTTTCAGTAACTAAATTGATATAGCTGGATTGGAACGCTGGGTGGTTGACAGTCACATCGATACCAATGGTAGTGTCAGTGTCTATAAACTTGACATCACGGTCCAACTGACGGAATTCTGCTAGTTCTTTAGGAGTCAACTGCCATTCACTGACGTGATCATCAAAGTAAGCCCTATTACCAAATGTAAATACCATGTCTTTGAACCAAGGACGATCCTTTAACAATAGATAGGTCAAGGTACGATGATTCTTAAAAGTACCGTTGAGACAGCTGACTGGATAGCGTTTTGGTTGATCGGAAAAATAGTGATGTTGCATGGGCCAGGCTGGAGCATGTGGTCGGCTCATCCAAACAGCCCAAAATGGAAAGAATTTGATCCGCGGATCGGTAGGAGGTTCACGATGGTACTTGAACAGTCCCGATATGATGTACCAAGGACGTGTTAAATCCAATTTCTCTATTATGGCCAACTGACGGTCAACATCTACAGCATTATGGGCATAGTCAAAGATCACATGTGTGATGTCATCAGTGATCAGCTGGTTGATATCAGCTGCTGTTGGATCGATGTTATCTTGTATGACCAAGCTGGTCGAGGGTAGATACTTACTGTAGAGATATTCGAATAGAAAAATCGGAAATTCTATGACCTTGTAGCAGTCATCTTGTTTAACCAGCTGTCGCACTGAGGAATCTACCTAAGATAATACCATAAGTGCCATCACGACCGTTGGTAGTTTCTAACACTGTGTAACCTTTGCTGATCAAGTAAGGAACTGCTGCACCACCTTTACCTTGATAGGTATCCCAGCCCATGTCAAACCAAGTGTCATCTATAGCGATGATACTGTTGGCTGTGGTCTTGGCTTCTATCAACACTGCCTGGGCCACATGTGCGGCTTGGCTTTGTAAGTTAGTCATTTCAACATTATATCGTTCACGATATTCTTGTATCTGTACTAGTGTCCAGGCTTCTGTGGCCATAGGATGCCAATTCCAATCAAAGTTGTCCAGGTAGGCAATGCTGATGTCCAAGGGATAGTTAGGTATGAAGTCTTCACCTCGTTGACAGATAGCTGTTATGCCCTGTGCATTAAGTGCCGCTACTTGATGTCCATTGATATCACAAGTAACGAAATTGATCGCCAACTGTTGTGCTAGGTCATGCAGATATTGTGTCGATTGATCATCACCTGGACGGCTTGATCCAATTTCAATTAATCCGCCCGTGACTTGTCCTAGCCGTGGTACGTATTTGTGTATGTTTTTATAAATCTGCCCCATTACTTCTTCTTGCCCTTGCGTAGATCACCTACAGCTATAGCCTGCTTGCGTTGTAGTTCTTGTGTGACATCAATGTCATGGGCGATGGACTGTTGACCTTTGGTTAGCTCAACAATCTTTTGCTTGGTATCGTCATCGGTTTTTTTGATCTGGTTGATCTGTTTCTGTAGCTCATCTATAGCACGTCGGCTTTGATCTAAATCATAGTTTACACGTATCAATACCGCTAGGAATATAAATGATATGACCATGGCGAAGCCAAATAACACATAAGATGTTTGTTTACTCGTCAAATTGATGCTCCTTTAATGTATCAAAAGTTATTTGTTTGGCACGTTCATCTAGTTCACGATGACGAGCATCATCTAACAATGGCAGCAGTGAATTCATGGTTTTGATCAACATCGCTTCACCTTCTTTGGTTAGATGACTATAATTAACTGCTACACAACTGTGATAGAAATAATCTTTGTTACTGATTATAGCATCGATACTACCATTGATAATAGTCTGGACTTCGGCCACTGTAAATGGATTTACTCCAGCATCCTTTTTTGCCATTATAGTTTTTCTCCTGGTTCGAATCCACGGAAACGTAAAAATCTTGGGAATCTTAAACTCCATGTCGCCTCCGAGTCTTGGCTTTTGGTCGCAGCGTCTGCTCGGACTTCGACGATCTGTCCCACGACCTGTTCGCGAGCCAACCAATAAGCATCACGATTGCTGTCGCTAAACCCAGATCCAACATTAACTCTGATATTTTTTCCATTATCTACTCCTTCACAAATAAGTGCACCTAGTTTACCCACATTACGTCCTGTACCTTCTTCAACGCCTACCACTGTCAGACTGACTTCGATATACGGTTTCATTTTCAACCAATTGACTGTGCGTTTACATTCATAAACAGCCAATGGATCTTTGATCATGATACCTTCATAACCACCTTCTACAGCATCATGATTGATCTGGCGGAAACGATCACGACCGGACGGAGTATCGAGATCTACTAATTCCTGACCCACTATAGTAATATTAGGCATATGATCAGCGAATTGTTTGTACCAATTTATCAAGGTAAAACTGCGATCATGTTGTTTATAATCACCTAGCCCACGTTGGAACTCTTTCAGGGTTACGATATCAAACAGATGCAGCACAGCATCATTGGCATCAACATCACTCTTACGATGTACCATTTTCATGAGGTCTTGGAATGTCGCTGACATTATCTCACCATCAAGTACCACAGGTTCTGTAAAGAAGCGTGCATGTTTGGCTATCTGTTGTTTGATATGTGGGAAGTTTACCAGCTCTTTACCATTGCGGCTGTATTGATCTACATGCCCACTCGGATACACTATAGTGATAACACGGACACCATCTAGTTTAACTTCGATTAGTTTAGCACCAGCTACTCTATGTTCATGGTTAGCTGAATCATGTGCCAGCTGGCAGGTAAAAACAGGAATTTCATACTGTGGTTTTTTGGCTTTCTTGATCACGCTGTTGACTGTTTTCTCACTGACCCCACAGCGTAGATCTTTGATCAGTATACGTCGATACCAATCGTTCCATTGTGTAGCAGTAGCATTCATGCGTGCATGTGCTATAGCTGTTTGTGCGGCATTGCCTGTGAGCTGTCTCGAGCTCAATGCGTCTGTTAGCTGTTTGAAAGTGGTCCAGCCCACACCACGGCCATCACCTGTTTTAGTGTCTATCTGTTTAACGCCAAAGGTAATCATAGGATCTAGTGCCAGTTTACAACCAGCAAAGAATTCATTGTTCTCTGCCACAGCTTCTCGGGCGATGATCTTTTCTTTGACCAGACGACTGTTATCAGCTTCTAGTTCTTGTATTATATCCCATGGATTATTCATTATAACCTTCCAATCTTATTTAAGAATTTCTTATCACCAAATTTAAAATTTCTGCACCAAGACCTAGTGGTTTCATGTATGCTAAATTCTGGACACACTTGTTCTACATACTCTAATGCTTCGATAGGATCAGGGTGAGGATCTCTGACACCTTGCCCCCACTTGGGTCCAAAATCGCTGGGCTTGTTGTTCCAATTTTCTTTTTTAAATATCACTTCCCATACGCTAGGAGCGATACTGTCTAACACAGGTTGATATAGTTTAGCTACATCTTGGTTGTCACTGGCCTTAGATTCTGCTAGCTCAGATGCATTTACTATAGGCAACATGGCTAGGAATCTATACTTAACACCCCAATGGTCCAACAGATCTTTGGTCGCAGATATAGTGGCTAGATCACGTATCAAGTAACCACGTTCACAGGCAAATTCACGTGTGAACTTTTCATCATAGATATAATGATGATATACCGTGCCTTGCCCTATCCAACCGCCTTTGGCCTGTACATAACGATCTTCTCTGCTGACACTGGTCCACATGATGTAAACAGTATCTTCGCTGGTAAACTTTCTACGAGCATGGCATTCAACTAGACTGTTAAAAATATATTGGTTGCCAGAGCCTGGCCTCGCCCAATTTTCATAGTGGGTGAATTCACTGCCTATGATATCCGCCCAAGTTGGCCTAGTTTCACTAGCAGTAAAGCTACAACCAAAGGCAAAAAATCTAGAATGTATCATCGTACCTCAGCGATATGTCTACAGTTTTTCCTATAGGTAAAACCTGGACATGTACAATTATACTGGCCTTTTTGTCGGATTACAAGATATTCATTACCTTTTGAACCCTTGATGGTCCATTGACGATAGTCTGGGTCTATTTTTACTGTAGATTTATGGCCTGCTAGGTCTCGGATCCATAAGATGTTTTTCTTATGCAAGATACTGAATCCGTTTGGGTGATCGGGATTGGTGACTGCTATTTCGTCTGGAGTTAACCATTTGATCGTGTTGAGCTGTTCACCAGAGATCTCATGCTCAAGATAACTATCTGCACGGTGATAGCTGGGCTGATACAAGCGTGTTCTAACAGTAATTTGACTCAAAATAGACCTTTCTAACCAATTTATACAGCTATTATACAGTCTTTTGGTTAAAAAGTCAATGGATTTTATGGGTGATTTGCTTTGTAATCGTCAAATTCAGCTTTGAGCTCTTTAATGGCAGCGACCAATATAGCTATCATATTGCCTTCTGCGATACCTAAAAATTGCTCTGGAGTACCATCAGGCAGTGTAGTTTGATTGGTTTTTACTATAGAATCGACATAAGGTTTATCTGCTAGAGCGATCTGCACTTCTTGGGCCAGAAAACCAGGTTGTGCATTCACTAGATCAAAATTATGTACAGCATGAGGTTTCCAATTGAATGTCACAGGATTCAATGATTGTACCACTGAAAGAGCATTGGTTATTGGTGATACATTGGTTTTATAGTTTTGATCTGATGTGGCTATCGTAGCTGATGTAGCAAAAATTTGTGAATTAACTTGAAGTTTGTAAACTCCGTTTGTGGTCGTATAACCTATTAGAACATTACCACTAGGGTCTATACGCATACGTTCTGCATTTGTTGTTCCAAATGCAATACCTTGATTAGCATTAATGGGATTAAATTCAATATATCCCATATCTGTAACGTCAATTCTTTGTTGAATTCTAGTAGATGATGTTGTCCAATCAGTTCCGTTAGCATTTCTATACTGATAAAATCTTAATGGAGAACCATTGCTATTTGTTACTGTAAGTCTTTGTAATTCAATAGAATTTCCAGATATAGTTCCTAAAGTTCCACCGAATACCTCTACTTTAGCAGCAGGACTTGTACCAATCCCTACATTACCACTAGAGTCTATACGCATACGTTCTGTGCCACCAGTAGCAAAAACACTGTAAAGACCATTTATTTGGATTGGTAAATAGGCACTTTGGGCAGCATTAGCACTGTCAATATACGCACCACCAGCACCGGACGTATAACCATACATACGAAGCATACCTGTAGCACCAGACGCAACAACACCCGCTGCTCCATCCGCTGTAACTATGCCCAATTTTCCGTATGTGCTTGGAGAGCTGGTGCCAATCCCTACATTCTGTGATGTATCTATGGTAACAGCAGTAACTCCAGCATTTGATTGTAACAACAAAGGTGTGAATGCCGCTGATGTAACGTTGGCTGCAGAAACAATACCAGTACCTACGGTAAGCCTACCACCTATGTTTAAATTACCTTGGATACCGGCTCCACCAGTGACTAATAATGCTCCTGATGTGGTTGAAACTGACACAGTGTTACTGGTAATAGTTAAACTGTTGGCAGTAAGGTTAGCACCAGCTGTTGATGCTCGTAGCCAAGCGCCTTTGGTACTGTTATAGGTAAATGTTATACCATTCACTGTGGCCAATTGATTGTTTACTGGACTGCTGGGAAATGCCATTATACTCTTCCTATCACTACTTCAATGGTCAGCACTTCATTGGTAGTGATTTCTTCTAGACTTTTACCAATGACGCAACCTGGTTTATATTTCTTATAATTTACTCGTTCTGCCACACCTGATGTAGCACTGCTGACCAATAGGTCACCTTTGGCCACTGGGCCACGTACACGGCACGGAACACGTCCTTGCAGTGCTACAGGTAAACCTGGACCATGATCATTCATTAGATAAGCTGGATTAGTAGATATCACACCAGCTATCCTAGTGTCATGGCTAACAGTACTTATGGTTATTTCTTTGGCTCCGCCAAATATGACTACAGTACCTGGATCATAGTCACTGTCACTGATATATCTTTCAGCTAGGTCAGCGTACTGTGCTGATGTGCTTTGTGCATAGACTATATTAAAACCTTGTCCTACTGAGCCAATATTACCTACACCTGCAGATCCACCGTTGACTATAGCTGTCAAAGGACTGCCTGTGATAGTATGCTGTCCTGATGTGAAAGTTCCAGAGACTGTGCCAGTGCCTAAGATACTGAGAGTAGTACCTTGTACAGTGGCCACATTGGTATTCATAGCCACTGATGTTATATCAACCCATACGTTGTTGGTACCGTCATTGATATACATGAATTCAATATCAGTGCTGGTGTCGTACCAGATATCACCTAGGCTGGGATTGCTAGGAGTGCTAGATGCTTGATTGTAGTGCAGCAGGCCAGTCAATGGTTTACCATTACCGTTAAACAAGCTGGCGTTGACCGTGCCAGCCCAGATGTTGTTCCACCAGTTGCTGACGCTGCCTGAATTGGCAGTTAAATTGCTGTTAGGTGCTACTGTGCCTGTGGTGGTTATACCACCAAGGGTGATTGGATCATAGATGACATTAGCACCAGTGAGTGCCATGGTACCACCAGTGGGTTCACCGATGTTGCTGAACAAGTACCAGCTGTTGGTTGAATAATCACGCACCAGTCCTGTGTGTACATAGGTATTAGCTGGACCACCGATGAAGTGTCCATAAAAACCAATGTCGTAATTGTATGGATAGGTGATGTTACCTGATAGATATAATAGGTGGTCGGTAACTGTTAATGTCTGATAGGTAGCAGAAATGATATTAGCCACATATAAGTTACCACCTACACGTAGGTCTTGGCCGATGCCCACACCGCCTGTTACTACCAGAGCACCACTGGTTGGTGATTGTGTATTCAATCCACTGGCAACGTTTAGATTACCACCTGTGTATATGTTACCACCGATACCCGCACCACCTGCTACTACCAGCGCACCAGATATCGTGCTGGTCGACGGTGTGGTGTTGCTGATGTTGGCACTTTGGAAGTTTAAAGCCGTGACAGTAGTTGGCACCCGTACCCAAGCACCTTTACTGCTGTTATAGGCATAGTTTATACCGTTAACATACGCGGTCTGTCCATTGGTTGGGCTACTAGGGAATGCCATTTAAAATCTTCCTATGGAAATTTCTATAGTTTCTACTACTGTAGAACTGATCTCACCAAGGCTTTTACCTATGATACAACCTGGTGTAAATTTATTTACATCTAATCTTTCAGCTACGCCAGCTAGACTGCTGGTAACCAATCTATCACCTTTGGCTATCGGACCCAGGACCTTGCATGGCACACGTCCTGTCAAAGCCACTGCTGGACCATCGATGTCAGCATTCATCAAATGTGCTGGATTAGTTGATACCACACCCGCTACCGCTGGATCATGACTGACTGTGCTGACCGTTACTTCTGCTGAGCCACCAAACACCAATACAGTGCCGGGTGCATAAGCTGCATCAGCTGAATATTTTTCAGCCAAGTCGGCATATTGTGCCGTCGTGGCCAGAGCAAAAACAGTGTTGAATGTTTTTGATGCGCTGCCAATGTTGCCCACACCACTGGTACCACCATTGACGATGGCAGTGGGTTGGTTAGTGGTATTGACTGTTAGTGGTCCTGATGCTGTTACGTTAGCGACCACGTTACCTGTGACCGTTACCGTATTGGCAAATGTAGCATTTTGATTGGTGTCAAAGGTTACAGCAGTAACGCCATTGTTGGTTTGGATCACTAGCGCACCGGAAGTATCTGCGGTGTAGGCTAGCCCTGTTGCTGTTGTTGTACCTGCTGATAAGAAACTCATATTATAATTCCGCCGACGCTGTATAGTGTACACCGTAGACACTGTCTGTTGTTGAAGCTACGTTGTTTAATGTAACACGTAAAGAAGTTGAGCTGACTGTGGCCACTGACGCAGACAAATTACTGCTGCCGGTGTAATTTCTAATAGCCAATGTTATATTGCTGCTGCCTGTGTCAGGATTGTATAAGGTAATCGCTGGTGTGGTTCGCATGGACACAGGAAATGCTGATTGTCCTAACTGTAGGAAATTCTGTGCCGCTGGTGCTACTGTAGTGATCGCACCAATACGTTGTATAGTACCTGCTACGTTACCATAGTCATATGACTGTGTGTAATACCTCTGACAATTAGCCAATTCCTGATTATAAAGTCTGCGCTCAAACGGTGTTGCTGTTGAGCCTATTTCTAGCTGGACACCTGTTAAGTAATAATAAGCACCTGATGTAGATACAATATTACTACTTCCTGTTGCACCTTGATAATTTCCAACTACCCAAGAGCCTGGAGTAGTATTTAATGAGGCTCCATTACCTAAGTCTAATATCACAAATAAACCTGTTCCATTAGTAGTATTTTGTGCTCCAGTTGTTAGTCCAGGAATTGTTACTGTAATAAATGTCCATATATTAGCTGACGGAATAGAATAAGTAAAAGCATAAGAATAAGAATTGCTTTGATTTTGCAATGCTCCGCCAAACGTTCCTGTTTTTGAACAATAGACCCAAAATGATAATGTAACAGTTTTTGCATTTGCCGTTCCATAAGCTAAATCAGCTATATTATATCCTTCTATTTTTTGTTGAATACTTACAAAATTAGAACCGCTCGGAGTAGCTGCAGCAGTTACTGTATATCCTACATAATTAGTAAAACCAGCAGGTGGTGTAACCGAACCAGCATTTTGTTGGCCTGTAAGTGTGCCAATAGAATTATAAAATGTCCATCTATCAACTACAAAAACACCATTACTCGAAGTTAAAGTTAAACTAGCGCCAGCGTTTCTCTGGTCTATCCTCATATCACCATTTATAATACGGTTCTTTAGCACATAAGGTGATGCTGCACTTGTTTGTACCGTGCCGTCACTAAATGCGAATCCATTTGATCCATTGACTGTCAGGTTACCTGAAATCCTAACATTACCTACTACATCTAGGTTATAAGCTGGAGTGCTGGTACCGATGCCCACTAGGCGACCGGTAGCTGAGTTGGTCATACCAATCAGTATGTTACCATCAGATTGCAGTTGTAGGTTCCCAGTGACATCACTGTAGTATGTCAGTGTTCCTGTGCCTGTAGTTAGTGTATTGATATATGACATTTGATTAAGTCCATGAACCAATTGATGTTGAGGTTAATGCTGTGAACGCATTAATAGCCGCAACTCTCATATATGATCCAATGGTTATAGTTGATGTACCAGTTGGACCAGCAGTACCAAATGTAACCTGTGGATTGAAGTTACCAGCCGTAGAAGTTGACAGTATACCTTTAATAAGATATGTAGAATTTTGTGCTGTAGTAATAGCACCAGTCATGATGGTTGCTGTACCAGCTGGAGTTGTAAAAAAGGTACCGTCGACCACAGATGCTGTTGCTGCTCCATTAGTTATTCTTGTAATTTGATAGCCAACGTTAGCCAATGTACCTGAATATGTATGGCCAATATTTTCTGTATGTGATGTCGTACCAGAAGTTACCAAGTTAAATTGTAGTTCAAATTCATAAGTAGTGTTTGCAACTAAAGCTACACCATTGGTTAACCCAAACACGCTTTGTGCAGTAGTAACACCTGAATTTAAAGTTACAGTAGTACCTAATATATAAAATTGATAAGCTGGTACCCTGCCAGCTGCCCCGCTGGCTGCATAATTAAGCATGTAGGCATTGGGATCTAATGACATTCTAAGAACACCAGGAGTGTACCAACGGAAGGCGCCACTCTGATTGTCTATCTGCCAGTTTTGTGTGGTGTTACCATTGAAGAATCCAATCCTTGGAGTAGTTGGTGGGGATCCAGCATTACCAATAAATACACCCGGTGATGTAGTATTTTCATTATAGAAACCATTGCTCTGGATTGATCCATTGACAACAGTTATATTACCGGATGGCACAGTGATAGTACCAATGTTAGCAGTGGTGATATTAGCAGTACCAATGTTAGCAGTGGTTAAGGTAAGATTACTAAAGGTAAGTGGTCCAGTATAAACAGTAGCGCCAGTGACTGTGAGATTACCGGCAACGATATTACCAGTTACAGTTTCGTTACCTGGGTTAGTTATACCTGCTGATCCGTCTAGTATTAATGTCATAATGTTAAAATATCAAATGTCTCGAACCCGATGCTATGGTGATGCTAACACCAGATTGTATGCTTATTGGGCCTACTGAATGTGCTGATGAACCAGCTGGTATCACCACATTTGCCGTTATTAATAAGTTATTTATAAACACACCGTTTGTGGCCGTAACAGTCGTGGCAGTCATCGTTCCAGAGACGTTAGCGTTACCAACAACAGTCTGTGCGCCTGTAGTCAATGGGTCATATATGGCTACACTGCTGGGTACGTTTACTACACCACCGCTGGGTTCAGCTACATTACTGAACAAGTACCAACCACCTGACAAGTAGTCACGTACCAATCCAGTATGTATATAAGTGTTGGCTGGCCCACCTTGATAGTGTCCATAAAAGCCAATGTCATAATTATATGGATATGTTATATTGCCTGACAGATATAATAATGAGTCAGTGACTGTCAGCGTTTGGTATGTGGTAGAAATGATATTGGCCACATATAAGTTACCACCAATGTATAGATCTTTGGCCACACCTAGGCCACCACCTACTGTCAGTGCGCCTGTTAAAGGGCTGATAGCGTTGGTAGTTGGTGTTAATGCCAACTGTGTGGCGCTGAATGAAGCGATGTTAGCACTGTTTATCGATATGTTGGCAAAACTTGGAGTGACCGTGATGTTGCTAGGGCCACTTAATATAATCGATGGTGGAGATACCAGCACACCTGTTAGTTGGCTGCCGTTGCCTTGGAAATAGCTGGCTGATATATTAGCTGAAACGTACAATCCACCTGTGATGGTCAGGCCATTAGCACCCCATGATCCTATGGTGCTGCCGCCGATAGCGATATTGACATTAGGACTTAGTGCCGTCACACTAGCACTGCCACTGATGATCTGATTAGGTGCTGTAGCATTGGTCAATGCTACAGATGTTATGTCAACCCAAGCATTGCCACCTGCGGTACTAACATACTCAAATATGATGTCAGTACTGGTATCATACCAGAAACTGCCCAATGGTGAGCTTGGTGGTGCGGCGTTTGAAACAAAAGTCACATACCCTTGCAGCAAGGGTTGCCCATTAGCCAATAGATAATTATTAGATAATATATTACCAGCATTGAGATTATTTGACACTGTTACAGTGTTTGATGTTTTGTTAAAGGTAAATGTTGGAGAACCATTTAATAAACTTAGATCATTGAACTGTACTGATTGATTGGTACCACCCGCGGCATTTGAACTGAAAGGATTGACGAATGTTAAAGCAGTATTGCCTAGGAATATAGGATCTAATGTGGTCAATCGCCATTCTTTACCGCCATTGATCGCACCTGCTTCAACTACAGTACGCAGTCCGCTGCTGACAAAAATGTTTTGATTAGCGTCAGGTGCACGTACCCACCAACCATTGCTGCCAGTACCTGAGTATAATACCCAATAGATACCATTTTGTGTGGCATCACTTTGATCTTTGACCAGGATACGCATTTGATAACTTAAGGCTATACCATCTAGCGTGCTTGGTTGCGTATTACCTACTATAAGGTTACCGACGTCAGATCCTGTGGTAGCGACCAGCACGGTTTGCTTGTAATCGGTGTCATAGATCTGACTGTATTTTGGTCTGGTTAATGCCATTGAATTCTCGTGTTATTGTTGTATTTATCAAAAAAATAGGACCCTAAGGTCCTATTTCTTTTAAAACCATGTTACGATTATGCTTGTGATTCGTTCCATTGTATTTGGATTTCTCCGCTGGCATTAACACCTGGTGTTGGCACAAGAGCTGTGATGTTAATTGCTAACAACTCTGGACCATCTGGATAGATGTTATATCCTGGGATACCTGAATTACCTAGCTGTTTAACTGAGCTCAAGTCTAGCTGTCCTGAGTTGGTATAGTTAACTGGAATCGCAAAAAGACGTTCACCGCCTGTGGCAAATTGTGTGCCTGAGGTGTAAGCAATACTGCTGCTGGTTCCTGTAATATTACCTGGAGCTACTTGCGTATAGCTTGGCTGTACAGCACTTGAAGGATTAGACGAGGCATTGTACGGACTGTTAAACAAGAAGTTAAATGTAGTAGTTGTTGTACTTATGTTGTTGGGATTTAGAATACCTTCAACTAGGTAACGTGCACCTGTTGTAGTAGAGATATTAGCGCCAGAGAAGTTAACGATCATGTTTTGTAGGATCAATTGCGCACGATTTACAAGATCTCGTGTGCCCAATTGGCCAGGAATCTGATTACTTACTGACGGTGCTAGTCGCATAGCAAACGCTGTAATAGTTGTGTTACCTGCAGCTAGTCCTGTTGGGAAAGCCACATTAGCCACTGAGTATGTATAAGCATAACCACGGTCAGTGTCAAACCCACCATCTAGTATAACTGCTGAACCCCAATGGTTTAGACTTGGAGCATTAGTAGCTGAAATCACACGCACCGAAACGTTAGCTTGGTGACTTGATGCTGATCCTGCTGAGAATGACTTGTTCGCAGAGTCTTGGAACAAGTTAAATGTCGCAGCACGAGTTACCCCTGTCACTGTAGCTGGAGTTACGTTACCTACAGTAGTACCTAAGGTTATACCTGTACATTTCATGATCTCGTTGTCAATCAACACATAAACCGGACTTGCTGGGCTTGGTGTTGGGAACTGTGTAGCATCAATGATAGTAAATGTTGTATCGCTAGCAGTGATACCAGTATAGTTCAAAGCTGAACTGTTGCTGTTCAAGATTTGATATGGTGTGTCATTGATAGCTTGATATCTCGCTGGCAAGTTACCTGAACGCATGTATGCTTGATAGTTAGAGTTATTGTTCATGATTCTGTGACAGAATACATAGTTACCTAATGGTCCACGGACACCAAAGTCAATGAAACCAGCACCATACCATGTATATTGGATCATCAACATCTGCATCTTAGTAGGGTCAAGTTTGTAACCACTTGGACCAGTTCCGTCTAAACGGTCGATATTCCATTGGCTCTGTGGATAACGCAATTCAAGTACCTTACTTGGTTGGATACGTACTTGGTTAGTTAAACCACGCCATACTGGAGATATGGTTAGTGTATTGTTGTCGATCACGCTGGTAACTGTATGCGTCATGCCACGCAAGATGATCTTGTCACCTGCTACAAACTGTGTTAAGAACTGGCAAGTACCATCACCTGTACACAAGTTAGTGGCTGTTTCGACTGAAACTGTACCAGTCATGTAGTAAACTGCGGCACGTAACACCACGTTGATCTGTGTACCTGTATTTTCCCAGAATACACCGTTCTGGTCATCAAACAAGCCTGCACGTACTGATGCACCAACCCAGCTGACTGAAATCACTTTGGGTTGATTACCGAATACTGCGGGGATACTGCCTAATACTGACGCTGTGTTTACTGTGAACTGTGTATCACTGTTGACGCCAGT
>Ga0164296_1002833_pt1 | contig 16847 bp, 17 predicted proteins | sample GEODES057metaG_FD_113533 | JGI IMG/M metagenome (GOLD analysis project Ga0164296, IMG submission 113533) | Dystrophic lake water microbial communities from Trout Bog Lake, Wisconsin, USA - GEODES057 metaG | ecosystem: Environmental > Aquatic > Freshwater > Lake | place: USA: Trout Bog Lake... | reverse complement strand
ACCTCATCACCGCCCACGTGAATCCACGAACTTGGGAACAGTTTCATGACCTCATCGAGAACATTTTCGTAAAACTTGATCGTGGATTCTTCGGCGTTTAGGTTGGATGATTCGACGGCCCAAGGACTGGACTTTCGCTCCTTGCTCCACACGCCCAGGTCCGGATAGGCAGCAATAGCGGCAACCGAATGGCCTGGCATTTCAATCTCCGGCACGACAGTAATGTGAAGCTTTTTTGCGTAGGAAACGACTTCTCGGATCTCGTTCTGGGTGTAGAAACCTCCGTGGTTCTGTCCGTCGATCGGCTTGGAGAAGGTGTCGTAATTCTGCAGTGAGCCCAGTTTGGTCAAGTTTGGATAGCGTTTGATCTCGATTCGCCAGCCAGGCTCATCAGTTAGGTGCCAATGGAACACGTTGAGCTTGTGCTCAGCCATCGTGTCGAGCATCTTCTTGATTTCTTCCTTGGTATAGAAGTGACGGCTGACGTCCAGCATCATGCCGCGCCAACTGAAGCGAGGGTGGTCGGCTATCGTGACGGCTGGGATTTGATATCCTGAACCTGGATTTGGTGTCTTCGCGTAGGTTGTGGGAGGTAACAATTGGCGAAGAGTTTGAACCCCATAGAACAGTCCAGCGGACGTGGCGGCTTCGATGTCAACTTCCGATTTGTCAACCGAAAGCCGATACCCTTCTTTGCCTAGGGTTTCATCCGGCTTGACGATCCGGAGCACGATGGAGTTCTCGATTGCCTTGCCGCCACTTTTGAGAGTGAGTCCGGTGGTTTGGCGTAAGAAGTCGGCATTTTCTTTAGCTTCTCGCCCTTTGGCTACGATTGTGGTGGAGTTATCGAGCTTGAAGGTTCCTTGCTTTGTCTCAACATGAGAGGGCCAGGGAAGAAGGGGAAGGGTTTGGACGTCTTGGTGGTGAAACGCAATCGCAGCCAGCAGAATCATCCTGCAATCATATCATTCTCGGATGCCGGCGAGGCAGTGATTTTAGGATGGTGTTGGAATGTGGCACCCCCGACACGACTCGAACGTGCGACCCACTGCTTAGAAGGCAGTTGCTCTATCCACTGAGCTACGGGGGCTTGCCGCTTCTATTTTATCCGGTTTGGACAGCCTAAGCGATTGCTGTGCCCCGAGTATCCTGATGAAATGCTTCCAAAGGCGATCTGGTTGGACCCACGAAGAGAGGCTGAACAGCCAATCGCCGAATCAGTAAACATCCCGATCGACCAGTTGTCGGGCCGAGTTTACGAACTCCCAAAGCGAAGCGAAATCATCCGAATTGCCGATGTAGGAGGGGAGGCAAGGCAAGCCTTGGACATCCTCGTGCCGCTCGGCTTTCAAGCTGAACTCGGTCAAAATTTCCAATTCGGTATGACCAAGGCGAGTCGGCTTTGGTCACCTACCCATTTCTTGGAATCGATTGTCGATCAGTTGCCAGTAGGACAAGCACTAGATCTTGCATGTGGCTCGGGACGAGACAGCGTATACCTTGCATCCATTGGATTTCGAACGATGGGTTGGGATCACCTGACGGATGCTATCGAAATGGCCGGAGGTTTGGCCGGTCGTTATTTGGAAGATCCGTCCATGTGCCAATGGAAGGTTTGTGACTTGGAGCAGCCGCTACTACTGGGCGAATACGATCTGGTCACATGCTTCCTATTTTTGAACCGAGATGTCATTCGGCAGGTCCCAAACCTGGTGAAGCAGGGTGGAAGTTTTGTCATGGAGACGTTTACGACGGTTCATCGAGATGCCACGGGCAAGCCCAGACGAGAACACTTCGCTCTCCGTCCCGGGGAACTACCGTCCTTACTGCCGGAGTTTGAGCTCCAACTCTATGTGGAGGATTGGCACGAGGGACGACACACCGCTCGATATTGGGGCGTGCGAAACTAATCCCTACTTTCCGACCAAGCTCAGGGCCAAGAAGGGAATCAAAAACAGGACCATAACCAAAGCCTTGGTGACCACCAAACCGGCAAAGTTGATTTCATTCACCCGTTCTCGTGATATTCCAAACCATTTGGCACACAGGTCATAGGGCCAAGCCCACTTGAGCAAGACCGTCAGCCACCAAATGATCAACAGGGCGTAGCCGATCACAAACGACCAGAGGAAGAATTCACGAAGAGTAGAAACGCTCATCTTCGCCTCCTGACTTGTTTGACGTCAGGTGAACCCCCTGGTTTCCAAGCTTAACTATTCCAGCAGCTTCCAGCGGAGCATGGAAATTGCGGTTTGCGATGCTCGGCGTTGGATATCTTCCCGAATGCCGCGATACTTGTTCTGATCACAGATCGTCCCGTTCGGACCCGCGATCGCCACAAAAGTCAGCCCTACTGGCTTCCCATCCATGTCTGCCGTCGGCCCAGCGTTGCCCGAGATACTGACCCCCCAAGTTGCACCAGTTCGCTCGCGAATCGCTTCCGCCATTGCAATTGCGACTGGCTCCGAAACCGGTCCATGCTCGGACAATAACGCCGGTGAGATACCCAGGAGCGCTTCTTTGGCGCCTACTGTGTAGACAATGGCTCCTCCCACGAATGCCTTGCTTGAGCCTGGAATCGCCGTAAATCTTGCACCCAGTCCGCCACCCGTCATGCTTTCCGCAACGGCAACCGTCTCGCCACGAGCAACCAGAAGGTCCAAAGTAGCTTCCTCAATTGTGGTTTCGTTGAATCCGTAAAGGTGGTGGCCGAGGATCGCTCGTAGTTGGTCCACGACTGGATCAATCATTGCGTCCGCCTCTTCACGAGACGATGCTTTGGCGGTAACTCGCAGATGGCACTCGGCAGGTTGGGCGTAAGGGGCGACGGTAGGATTCTCCCCGTTCATCAGGTCCTTTACCATCTCCTCGACGGTGCTTTCGCCAATTCCAATGATGCGGACCACCTTGGAATGAATGATCTGCGAGCCCTGCATCTGCTCCAGGAATTCCTTAACGGGTCCCTTGGCCATCGGATCGAATTCCCCTTTTGGCCCTGGTAGGGCAATCACGACTTTCCCATTCTTTTGGCAGAGCAAACCTGGTGCCGTTCCATTTGGGTTATCAATCTGAACTGCGCAAGTAGGCTTGTAGGCTTGCCGCAGATTGGATTCGACCATCGGGATATTGCGCATCGCGAAGAACTTACGCAACTTCTCCGAAATCTCCGGAACCTCTTCAAGGGTGTCATCGAGGGCGATAGCGATAGCGTCACGAGTGAGATCGTCCATGGTGGGGCCAAGGCCACCGATCGTGACGACAACATCAGCTCGGCTGAGCGCCTGGCGTAAGGTGGCAACTGCCCGATCCAAGTTGTCTCCAACCGTTGCACGGTGTGTGCAACCGATTCCACATTCGGCCAAGATTCGCGCCATATGGGGAGCGTGGGTATCGGTAATTTGGCCCAGTAGAAGTTCGGTGCCGACAGAAACAATCTCAGCAGTCATGTCTGATTCTTGCACGAATTTTCATTAAGATTGGTCCTCATTCTGAGGTTACGTGGCGTAATCACCGTCGTTTAACTTCAGTGACTTTTCCACATAGAACAATGGAATAACGCTTCGAACATAGCAAACCTACCCATGCTGGAAGCGATAGGAACCGGTGTTTCTCTGCTACACTTTCTGCGATGAGTTTCACTGTCCAACTCACTCCCGACTTTATCCCCGTCGAGCCAGGCGCAACTACGCCGGTGTCGGTCGTCGTGGCTAACAAGTCGGAAGAGTTGGATCGATTTGAACTAGAAATTGAGGGTGTCGACCCAGAATGGACTGCAGTTCCGGTACCAACTTTTCCGGTTGAGGGCCTGGAAATTCATTCTGAGAAGATCTTCTTCAAGCCAAGTCGTACCAGTGAGAGTCTTGCCGGAAACTATCCTTTTGTTGTCCGCGTCAGGTCGCTGATTACAGGTGAATCCAAGACAGTTCAAGCGATTCTTCAGGTTAAGCCTTTCAATCACATCACGATGGAGATCAGCCCTAAGAAAGGACAGTATTCGGTCTGGCGAAAGAAAAACGAATTTAGCGTGATTGCGGTGAACCTGGGGAACACCGAACACAAACTTCAATTATTGGGGAACGATCCAGAAGATGCTTGCGCTTACGAATTTGACTCGGAGCAGGTAACGGTCGGTCCGGGGCAACAGAAAGAAGTTGAATTCGTCGCCAACCCCACTAGCACTTCGCTGTTTGCGGGTGGTCGGTTGATCGGATTTTCGGTGACGGGACGAAGCGTTGACCATCCTGCTGTCGTGTCGTCTGCCCAGGCTCAGCTTGAACAAAAGCCAGTTGTTACCAGTGCCAGTTTAATTGGCGCGGTCATGCTCGCTGTGATTATCGGTCTTTGGTTCTTGATGATGCCCAAGCCCTTGACGATCAAGGCCTTCAGTGTGACCCCGCAAATTGTCCAGCGAGGGCAAACGGTTACGATCAGTTGGCTAACATCGCAAGCGGATGTGGTGAAAGTGTATGCCGGTACAGAGCCCCTGTATGACGGGCCGCTTCAGTCCAACACCATCACCTACAATTTGGCATCTTCGGGAGATATGAACTTCCGGATCATTGCTTCCAAAGAAGGGAGCGAGAAGCGCGATGATATCCATCTCAATGTGAAGGAGCCACCCAGCACACCGGAACCTGAGGTCCTGGAGATGCAGGCCAAACCTGACAAGGTTAAGCTGGGCACTTCATTTGAATTGGTTTACAAGCTGAATGACTCGGTCAGCAAGGCGGTTTTGGAACCGATCAGCCAAGTGCTAGATCCGGCGGTGAATCGCATTGAAGTCACACCTACTCGATCGGGTGACATCAAGTATGCGATCGTGGCGACGAACAAAGATGGAACCAAAACCAATCGCCGAGAAGTCAGCGTTTCGGTCTATGAGGAGAGCGATGCCACGATCATCGCCTTTACTCCCAGCAATGTTAATGTTCCGCTCAGTATCGGAAAGGTTTCCTTGAGCTGGCAGGTCAACAATGCTGTGCGAGTGGAGCTGTCAGCGGACAATGGAGCGACTCAGATTGTCGATCCATCCGGAAGCCAAGATGTACCGGTTACGGCTAAGACTGTATTTACTCTAACCGCATATGATTCGCATGGGCGCAAGACGACCCAATCGAAGACGGTGAACGTTGTTCAAGACGTCACCCCTCCCACGCCTCCCACTGGAACAACTGGTGATACAGGGGGCGGGACCACCGGCAATACAACAGGAACAACAACTGCCGGAACCACTGGAAAATGAAACAACGAGCACTACTCTCCGTTACTGATAAGACGGGCGTTATCGACTTTGCCCAAGGGCTTCACGACCTCGGTTTTGAACTTCTCAGCACTGGCGGGACGGCCAAGGCGATTCGGGATGCAGGCATTCCGGTGAAAGACGTTGCTGAGATCACCAACTTTCCCGAAATGTTGGACGGTCGAGTAAAGACCCTTCATCCGATGGTTCATGGCGGATTACTGGGTGATATCCGATTGGAAGACCACGTCAAGCAGATGGAGGAGGCGGGGATTCAGCCGATTTCGGTGCTTGCTGTTAATCTATACGCCTTCGAAAAAACCGTGACTCAACCTCATTGTGTTGATCAGGCTATTGAATCGATCGACATTGGCGGTCCAGCCATGATCCGAGCCGCGAGTAAGAACTGGGCCAATGTTGCGGTGGTCGTTGATCCATCCGACTACGATTTGATCCTGACATCGCTTGGTGATGGCACGATTGCAGATAAGCGCTTGGCATTGAGTGCCAAAGCCTTCCGACATACGGCCTACTACGATTCGATGATCAGCCGATATCTCACTGGCGTTGCCGGCGAATCGCCATACACCGAGACGTATACGATTGGTTACCGTAGAGCGGAACCGTTCCGCTACGGTGAGAACCCCCATCAAAACGGAGCCCTTTACCGAGATCCATTGGGAGCTCCTGGCATGGCTCAAGCCAACCGACTTTGGGGCTGGGACATGGGTTACAACAACTACAACGACGCGGATGGCGCTTGGGAACTAGTTGCCGACCTACCCGCACCTGCATGTGCGATCACCAAGCACGGAAATCCCTGTGGGGCAGCGGTAGGAAATTCCTATGGCGAATCGTTCCGACAGGCAAGAGAATCTGATCCGATTTCAGCTTTTGGTGGGGTCGTTGCGATCAATGGCATTCTGGATGAAGAAGCCGCCGAAGCGATGACCGAGAAAGGGAACAAGCTGGATGTCATCATCGCAACTGGATTTACGGATGGTGCTCTCCAGATGTTCAAGGATCGTAAGGGCTGGGGCCAAGAAGTTCGACTTCTGGTTGCTCCTCTCCCTGCTACCGAAACATCAGTGACTGTCAGATCTATTCGAGGAGGAGCCTTGATTCAAGACTCCGATGAAGATCCGGGCAAGGAATGGACGGTCGTCACCCAGAAACAACCAACGGCGGAACAATTGGCTTCCATGAAGTTTCTTTGGAAGGTTATTCCGCACGTGAAGTCCAATGCGATCGTTGTGGGAAGCGGGAATCGCCTTTTAGGTGTTGGTGCAGGCCAAATGAACCGCGTCCAATCCGTCCGTCTTTCTTTGGAACAGGCTGGAGAAGGTGCCAAAGGGGCCTGTTTGGCTAGCGATGCCTTCTTCCCATTCCCCGATAGCGTTGAGACAGCGGCTGCCGCCGGCATTGCTTGCTTGGTTCAACCAGGTGGGAGTAAGAAAGACGCGGATGTCATTGCCAAAGCCGATGAACTCGGACTTGTGATGTGTTTTACAGGAGTAAGGCACTTCCGGCACTAAACCGATGTAAAATCTTTGAAGCGAGTTGTGACATCTACTCACGGTCATAACGTCAGAACATAAACAGGAATCAACCATGAAGAACCAGAACGACTTGATCGTCATCGGGGTATGTAGCGTTCTCGCTATTGCGGCCGCACTTATTTTCTTCTTTACGAAGAGAGAGCCGGTTGCTCCGACACCTGTCTCGCCGGTAGTCACAACCAAACTTGCCTATCCATCCGGTGGAGATCCTCAAACTGGTCTTGCACTTCCTGGCGGCGGCAGCTCCATGGCTGGTGGCGGCGGTGGTGCTGGCATGGTGAATGGAATGGGCTCAGGCAAAGCAGCATTTATGTCCGGCGGCGGTGCTTCTGCAGCCATGGGCGGATTGGGCGGATCTCGAGGCGGCGGTGCTCCAAACCTCGGTGGAGCCGGTGCTCGCGGAAAGGTCGGCGGCTAAAGTTTTCAGCTAGGCTAATTTGTTACAGCCTACTATTGATTAACGGGTGTAAACTCATCTCCATTCAAGGAGTGAATAGTTTATGCCCGTACCCGCTGTTTTGAACGTGGGTTTTTACAACTACGTGATGACGGAGAAGATCGTTGCCCTCGTCAGCAGCGAATCGGCTCCGATGCGACGTCTTGTCCAAACACTTCGTAAGGAAGGAAGTGTCATCGATGCGACTCAAGGTCGCAGGACTAAATCTGTGATCTTTACGACCAGCGATACGGTCGTTCTATCTGCGATTTCACAGGAAACCTTGGCAAAGAGACTCAACACTGGGGAGATCGTAGGCGATGAGGAATAATTCGCGGCCGGGATGGCTGCACAGCTTTAGCAACCGATTTGGTCGAGACATTGGTATCGACCTTGGAACAGCCAACACATTGGTTCACGTGGGTGGACGTGGCGTTATTCTTCGTGAGCCGAGCGTCGTTGCCATCAACAAGGATAACGGCGAGGTTCAGGCAGTCGGTGAAGAGGCCAAGCGCATGCTAGGCAGAACACCAAGCCATATTGTTGCCACCCGTCCGCTAAAGGATGGTGTGATTGCGGACTTCGAGCAGACCGAGAGGATGCTCCAATACTTCATCTCAAAGGTTTCAAACCGGTTTCTTCTCCGTAGAACCGTTGTAGTCGGTATTCCGAGCGGTGTAACTGAAGTCGAAAGACGTGCAGTTATCGAAGCGTCTCGAAACGCAGGAGCCACTCAGGCCTACGTTATCGAAGAGCCGATGGCCGCGGCGTTTGGCGCTGGACTACCCGTCGACGAACCGAGTGGTTCCATGATCGTCGACATCGGTGGTGGTACGACCGAAGTTGCTGTGATCTCGCTCGGTGGCATAGTGCATTCGCGGTCCATCCGAATCGCGGGCGATGAACTGGATGAAGCGATTTCATCCTATGTTCGTCGTGCGTATAACCTGTACATTGGAGACAGGACAGCGGAGCAGACCAAGATCGAAGTGGGTAGCGCTTATACGCTAGAACAAGAGCTTCAGATCACCATCAAAGGTCGTGACTTGGTCACTGGACTTCCACGCAGCGCGGTAATTACCAGCGAGGAAGTTCGCATGGCTATTCAAGAACCACTGAATGCTATTGTGGAGGCGGTCAAACTAACCTTGGAAGCCACTCCACCAGAGCTTGCAGCTGATGCCATGGATCACGGCATTGTCCTTGCCGGTGGTGGTGCATTGCTTCGGGGCTTGGATCGACTCATCTCTGAGGAGACTCAGATGCCCGTCATCATCGCAAAGGATCCCCTAAGCTGTGTCGTTATTGGAACCGGAATGGTGGTGGAAGCCATGCATGAGAATCCAATGATTCGAAAGATGTTGGAGAAAGCGTCACGGCCCTAAAGAAGCGCCGTAAAGAGGGTCCCGTCGATGTGGCGGTGCTCGTGGTGCTTTGCATACTGGGCATCGTTTTGGGCACGGTCCAAAACAGCGCCAGAACCCAAGATCATGTAGATCGGGTCAGTTCGATTGTGCGATCGGCAATCATGCCGATCAGCACAATGATGACCAGTATTTCGCGGACGACTTCCGGCTTTGTCGAAGGCACGATCTCCGCTAATAGATTGGTACAAGAGAACCGCCGACTCAAGCAGATGGAAGCGGTCTACGCTACCTACACTGAGCAGATTGACTCTCTGAAAAGTACGAACGATGAATTGCGCGCAATGGCTGGATTCAGCCAGGTACCGGGCAAAATACGCGTTCCAGCCAGCGTCATTGGGTTTTCAATCAATGAGAATCGGTTGACGATCAACGTCGGTAGCAATCAGGGAGTCAAGGCGGGTAGCCCGGTTGAATGCGCCGAGGGATTGGTTGGTACGGTGGAAGATGTCGAACCTACCCGAAGCCAGGTCCTTCTGATTACCAGCGCAGGGCTGCAACCCAATTCGAAAGGAAAAGTTCTTGGAGGGATCGATGTGAATCGAAAGCCTCCTCCCGCTGGTTTGCTCCGTGGAGATAATGCCAGCACGTTGACCTTGACCTTTATGGACCCTAAAGCCCCGGTTCAGATCGGAGATTTGATTGTGACTTCGGGCTATTCGGAGAAGATTCCTCGGGGAATTGTCATTGGGCGCGTTATTCAAGTTGAGCCAAGCGAAGAGTTTGGAACCTTGAAAGCGAAGATTGACCCAGCATTTACATTGGGGCGACTTGAAGTCGTATACGTGCTGGGATGAGAAGTTACAAAGGATGGTTTATCGGGGCAATTCTGCTTTGGATTGCCGGTGGTTTCCAGCTCTCACTATCCTATCCCATGAGCATCTGGGGTGCTTCTCCTGATTTCTTGCTGGTCGTTGTTGTGGTCTGGTCCTTGTTTGCCGAGAGAAGGAATGGGGCGGCGATGGGTTTCTTTGCTGGAACCATTCAGGGAGCGGTTGCAGGAGGCCATTTAGCGACCTATTCAGTCATTCGAACTGTCATAGGCTTCGTCGTCGGATGGCTTACCGGCCTTGAGTTTGAAGGCAATATTGCGGTCGCCTTTATCGTGACAGCCAGCGCAACGACGGTTGCGCAGATTGCTTATCTGCTCTTAAGCCCTAAAGGAGCAATCCTGCCATTTTTGTTGGCTACAATAGTATCAGCGATGTACAACGGTGTCCTCGCAATGCCCTTATACGCGCTCCTGAAAAAGGTTGCCGACTCTCCACGACGGTGAGTCGAAGCCTTCCTGGTGCTTAATGAGTCAACACATAAACGTTCTGGATATGGCCCGAGAGCAACTCGCGGTCGCAGCAAATCTTTTGGATCTCGACAAGGGACTCCATGACGTCCTTTCCAAGCCGATGAGGCAGCTTGTTGTCAACTTCCCAGTGGTTTTGGACAGCGGCGAAGTTCAAGTTTTTGAAGGTTATCGCGTGCAACATAATGCAGCGAGGGGCCCCACGAAGGGCGGTATCCGCTTTCATCCGGATGTCGATCTCGATGAAACAACCGCATTGGCCATGTGGATGACATGGAAGTGTGCCGTAGCCAACATCCCTTACGGTGGTGCGAAGGGCTCAGTCAAAGTTGACATCAAGCAGCTCAGCAAGAGGGAACTCGAGAAACTCACCCGACGATTTGTGACTGAAATTGGCACGATGATCGGCGAGAGAAGTGACATTCCCGCTCCGGATATCGGCACGAACGCCCAAGTTATGGCTTGGATCATGGACACCATCTCTATGCAGAAGGGATACACGGTCCCAGGTGTGGTTACTGGAAAGCCGATCGAACTCGGTGGATCCGAAGGTCGAACTGAGGCTACCGGTCGTGGCGTCGTGGTTATGGTTGAGGAGGCGGCCAGGGTTTTGAATATGGACCTTGGCAAGTGTCGAGTCATCGTTCAAGGCTTTGGAAACGTGGGTTCAACCGCAGCGAAACTAGTCGATGAAGCTGGTGCGATTGTTGTCGGAATATCGGATGCTGTAGGCGGTATTTACAACGAAAAGGGATTGCCTGTTCACGATCTGTTCAATCGCTATTCTGGTCGTGATGGCGGAATTCGGGAGTATCAAGACGCCCAGAAGGTTTCGAACTCGGAACTTCTGGAAATGCCTTGCGATATTCTGATTCCGGCAGCCATTGCGGCTCAGATCACGAAGGAAAACGCCCATAAGATCAAGGCCAAATTGATTGTCGAAGGTGCCAACGGACCTTGTACGCCAGAGGCTGATCATATTCTTTCGGACAAGGGAGTCCTGATCGTGCCCGACATTCTGGCCAATAGCGGCGGTGTAATTGTCAGCTACTTCGAGTGGGTTCAAGACCTTCAAAACTTCTTCTGGGAAGAGAATGAGGTCAATCAGAAACTCACGCGGATTATGCGGCACTCCTTTGCGGCAGTTGAAACCTCGATGAAATCCCACAAGACGGATATGCGAACGGCAGCTCTGATTATCGGAGTGAAGCGCGTCGCCGATGCCACGATTCGTCGCGGAATTTTCCCCTAATCGTTGGGGAACTGAAGGGAATAGGGCAACAACGCCAGAAGACAGTAAAAACTCAGGGAATTAGGCGGGAATCGTATCCCTCCTAATTCCCTGTTTCTCTTCGGAATTTGTCTGGTTTCCTATCAGCCTGGTAGCCCTCAGGCCTGCTTGTATTCTTGCATCTCCCCCCTTGGATCTGCCTTTCTGATCCTTCGGTAGGGCAAAAGAGGTAATCTGAGGTTTGCGATATGTCGCCGAGGTTGCTTGCCCCTTGAACATCGAAGAGATTCTCCAGTACCTCCCCCATCGTTATCCGATGCTACTTGTCGATCGATTGCTCGGTTGTTCCGACGATGGTAAGACTTGGCGTGGGCTCAAAAATGTCACGATCAATGAGCCTTTCTTCCAAGGCCATTACCCAGGGAAGCCGATCATGCCCGGTGTCATGATTTTGGAGTTGATGGCTCAAGTTGGCGCAGCAATGCTCCTATCCCGACCCGAACACGCAGGCAAAGTTCCTCTGATTGGTGCCATTGACGACGCCAAGTTCAAAAAGATGGTAGTGCCGGGCGATCAGATCATCGTTGAAGTGGAATTGTTGTGGCTTCGTGGATCGATTGGGCGCATGAAGAGTGTTGCTTTGGTCGATGGTGAGGTCACCACCAGCATGGAAATGACTTTCAAGTTGGTGCCGAAGGATAGCTAGATTGGCCAAGATCCATCCGCTCGCTTGTGTTGATCCGCGTGCCGAACTAGCCGAAGACGTCGAAGTTGGTCCGTTTTGTAATATCGAAGCCGGTGCTGTTATTGGTGCTGGTTGTCGCTTGGACTCTCATGTCACGATCAAATCCGGCACAACCATAGGAACCAACAACTCCATGTCTCAAGGTGTGGTTCTTGGTGGTGATCCCCAGGATCGCAAGTACGCTGGCGAGCCAACTTTCTTGGTAATCGGGAACAACAATATCTTTCGTGAGTACGTCACGATACACAGAGCTACCGGCGAGGGCAAGTCCACCATCGTAGGAGATGATAATTTCCTTATGGCCAATGTTCACCTGGGCCATAACGTGGTCATTCACAACCACATCACGATCGCCAACAGCGTAGGAGTTTCGGGCCATGTGACCATAGAAGATATGGTCACCGTGGGTGGAATGGCTGGATTCCACCAATTCGTAAGGATCGGTAAAGTCGCGATGGTGGCCGGGTTCGCCCGCATCGTTCGCGATGTTCCCCCGTTTATGCTTGTCGCTGGCTCAGACGAAGAAGTACACGATATCAATGCCATTGGCTTGAGAAGGTTGGGCATTACTCCACAGTCGCGTATGGCCTTGCATAAGGCTTGCAAGCTGCTGTTCAAGTCGCAATTGGGGCTGACGGGGGCAATGGAGATTGTCCGACGCGAAGTTCCTATCACAGAAGAAGTGGAATATCTTCTCGATTTTGAAGATCGCCGCAAGTTGGGCAAGAACGGCCGGCAAGATCAGCGATGAACGTGTTCGTCTCGGCAGGAGAGGCCTCAGGTGATGCCTATGCTGGGGCAATAACTCGAGAACTGAATCGCTTATCCAGTCAGCAAGGAACGCAACCTTTATCCATTTCTGGCATAGGCGGACCCCGTTTCCGAGAGGCTGGTGGGAAGATTATCGCCGATTCGTCTCGCTGGGGAGCTATCAGCATCCTTCAGGCGCTTAAGGTAGTCCCTAAAGTGCTCGCAAGCTATTATCGAGCCAAGTGGGCTATTCGACGACTCAAGCCCGGCCTCTTTATTCCGATTGATTTTGGATATGCCAATATTCGGCTTGCCAGGCACGCCAAAGGATTGGGCTGGAAAGTGCTCTATTTCGTACCACCTGGATCTTGGAGGCGAGATCGCCAGGGGAAAGATTTGGCCGCCCTGACCGATCAAATCTCCACTCCGTTCTCGTGGTCAGCCGAAATTCTTGCCCAAAACGGATGCAATGTCCATTGGTTTGGGCATCCGATCAAGCAACTCCTCAAAGAACGAGGGGTTGGGCAGGCTCCCGATCATTCAGAGCGGATCGCGGTTCTTCCAGGTAGCCGAAACCATGAGATCGAGATGAATCTGCCTCTCTTGGTCAAGGTCACCGAGCCGATCGAGTTTGGTCTTGCGCCGTCGACGGACCTTGAAGCGTTCAAAGCCAAGTGGGCAAAGATCGCTCCTGGACGAACAAACGACCTCTTTACGCTGGGAGACGTTTACGGAGTTCTCACCCGATCAAGGGCAGCTATTGTTTGTAGCGGAACGGCAACTTTGGAAGCGGCACTTTGTCGTTGCCCGATGGTTGTCATCTACCGACTTGGTAAATCTGCAGAGGTCGAAGCCAAAATCGTCCGTTTTAAGCTCCCAAGGTTTGTAGCTCTGCCCAATATGTTGCTTGAGCGAGAATTGGTGCCCGAGCTCATCCAATCGGGGGCTACTGTTGACACCGTCGCTACTGAAATCCATGGTCTATTGACCGATCCTGAGCGAAGACAAAATCAGCTTCGCGGTTTCGAAGAATTGGATTTGATGCTGGGCGAATCGCAGGCCATCACGAAAACCGCCGAGTTGGCCCTCTCTATGCTCAAATGAGCCCGCGTAGATCGTAGCTCCAAGGTTGACCAAGTGGAGCTTCGAGAGTCACACCCGTCAAAACCAGATGAGTAGGACATCCGGCCCTTTCGCCGCAAAGCAAGTCGGTATCTATTCGATCTCCCACGACCAAGGCATCTTCAGGTGGCATATTGGCATCACTGAGTACCAGTTCAACTAAGTAGGGGTTTGGTTTGCCCACGATGTAGGGGGTTGTTCCACTACATGCCTGTACGGCCGCCACGATACTTCCTGCGCCGGGAATTAGTCGATTTCCTTCCATTGGGTAAGTCGTGTCAGGATTGGTCGCGATGAACGGCTGTCCCGACCGTATCCGCTGCATCGCCTCGTTCATTAGGTCGTAAGTAAAGTGACGACAAATCCCGACGACTACTGAGTCAGAGACTTCACCTTGTGCGCTTGGCCTTCCTTCTAAATCTAGATTTGCGGGATTTAATCCGGCTTCGGCGAGCGTAGCTCCCAACCCGTACTCACCGACGATGAAGGGGCGTCGAAGGTTATGGCTGTTAAGATAGGCCGCAGTCCCGGTAGCCGTGCTGTAAATCTCATGGAGTTGGGCCGGGAAGCCCATTCGCTGCAACTTATCAAGAAAGAATTGACGCGTCTGACCCGAGTTATTGGTCAGGTACCGAATCTGCGCACCCTGATGAGCCAAGGCGAGGACCGATTCGACAGCTCCATCTATCGGTTGGTCACCTCGATAAAGTGTCCCATCCAAATCAAAGATGTAGAGTCGGTACGGAGCCATCTAGTTTTGGCGTCGAATCACATGATTGGCAACGGTTTCCATCAACGCTTTGGTGGGCGAATCTGGCAAGAGTTCCAACGTCAGGATCGCTTGATTGATATGAGCTCGAGCGGCTTGATCAGCTCTCTCGAAAGCACCTCGAGTATCCATCCAATCGCAGATCATGCGGATCTCATCTTCGCTAACGCCATTTCCAAACCGTCGGCGAGCCATCGTGGACTCAGCCTCACTTAGAGACTCTCGAAGATAGATCAAAGGCAATGTAGCCTGACCCTCTCGGAAGTCAGTAGCAATCGGCTTACCAGTTTTGTTCTGGTCGCCTCGATAATCCAAGATGTCGTCGATGATTTGGAATGCCATGCCGACGTGGAATCCGAACGATCTGAGAGCTTGCTGGACGTCAACAGGGGCACCGGCAACGATTGCTCCGATTTCGCAGCAACACTCAATGAAAGAAGCCGTCTTCATGCGGAGGATTTCCAGGTGGGCGACTTCATCCAAATCAAACTGACCCCGTACGGTGAGCTCTCGAACTTCACCTTCGGCAATCTCAACCGCAGCTTTTGAGACCGCTTTGATGATGTCCAGGTCGCCATCGTTGCAGAGCATGACCATGGCCTTGGAAAGCAGGACATCTCCCGATAGAATGGCGGCAGTGTTACCGTATTCAGCACTGGCTGTGGGTCGACCACGACGAGTCGCCGAATTGTCGATGACATCGTCATGAATCAGGGTAGCCATATGGATCATCTCCATACAGGCACCCAACTTGCGGGTTCGCTCAACTTCGAATGGCTGAGTCGTAGCTTGTGCTGCAAGTGTTACAAACGCGGGTCGCAAACGCTTTCCGCCCGCCTCCAAAGTGTGTCGGCCAACGTTTTCAACGAGTTGGACTTGCGATCGAACTTGAACGAGTAGTTCTTGTTCGACAATGGCGACTTCAGTCGAAATCTGCTCGAGCAGTTCGGGATCAACGCGTCCTTGGGACATTGCTTGGAATGCAGTGGCTGTCATGATGTTCGCCTCTCAGGCTTTTGGGCGTAATGGATACAAATATTTCCTAACAGGAGATTCTTATAGCCAATGTTGACAAACCCAGCTCTCTCCATCGAGGCGGATAGTTGTTCACGGGACAGGAATCTAAGTGTGCTTTCTGGCAAGTACGTATAGGCCGTTGCTTTTCCAAAGAGTGCACCGAGTTTTGGGACGATTTTCAGGCTGACGAGTTCCGAACTCCAACGGAGAAATCGGGTTGCGGGACGAGCCATGTCGAGCGACACGAATCGCCCACCTGGTCGCAGGACTCTGAAGGCTTCACGATGGGCTAAATCGATATCGGGGACGTTTCTGATCCCCCAACCAACGCTGACACCATCAAAGCTTTCGGATTGAATGGGCAAAGAGCAAGCATCACCGAGCGAGATGGTTTCGTGCGATTTTGACTGTGCGACCTCGAGCATTGGCAGACAAAAGTCAACTCCAAAGACTTGACCCGATTTGCCGACAGCTTTGGTGAGAGGGATCATAAAATCGCCAGTGCCGCAACATACATCCAAGGCACGGCTCCCTTCAGTGAGCCTAAGGGTGGAAACGGCAAATCTTCGCCAACGGTGGTGAAGAGAGAAGCTGATGATGGCATTAAGCCGGTCGTAAGTAGGTGCGATTTCCGCGAACATTCCCTGAACGGCCGAGCGCTTTTTAGCCCCCTCGGTGGTCCAGATTGCCTCGTCGACTTTCGACATACCCGCCTGCACAACTTCTTATACCACTCCACAGAGTCCAAGTGACACAACTTTCAGAAAAATGTGAAATCTAGAAACAAATAGGGTGAATGGTCCACAAAAACGGACAGTTTGTCTATTTTGGCAATCATAGGGAATCGCAAGCATTGAGGGTGAATCGTTCAGGATTCCGGGTAACGTGCCCAACAAAATGCACCTTCCTCACTCAGAAAAATGGGTTGATCCCATAGGTTGGAATGTAGGATCCGAGCAACATGCGGATACCTATCATGCACATCGGTCTAGATTCACCGTCAAAACTCGCCAGGAGGGCTCACTTAAGGTTTTTGCCACTTGCCCTTTCTTGCTTTACATTGATGGCAAGTGGATAGGGGAAGGGCCAACACGCTGGTCAGACGGTGCCCCTGAGTACCAGCAATTTGATTTGGACCTGGCAGCTGGCGATCATGTGTTGGCGATCGCGACCCATTACGAAGGGGTAGAAACCAGGCTACTTCACCATCAGCCTGGATTCTTGGCGGCTGAACTTTTGCTGGGCGATGCGCCTT
>Ga0164296_1002832_pt1 | contig 16847 bp, 15 predicted proteins | sample GEODES057metaG_FD_113533 | JGI IMG/M metagenome (GOLD analysis project Ga0164296, IMG submission 113533) | Dystrophic lake water microbial communities from Trout Bog Lake, Wisconsin, USA - GEODES057 metaG | ecosystem: Environmental > Aquatic > Freshwater > Lake | place: USA: Trout Bog Lake... | reverse complement strand
GGCGACCTTGCAGAGAATGGCGAGGAGGCCGGCGAAGAGCGCAGCCGTGAGCGGCTGCCCTGACACCGCGGTCGCCACCGTCCAGGCCAAAGCGGCTGGAGCGCTCGCCACCACTCCGTATCGCCACCCGCCGCCGAGGGTGACAGCTGCCATCGGAATCATGACCATCAGCACCTGCGCGAGGACGAATGGGCGACGATGGAGCGCCAGCTCGTAGACCGGGAGAAGCAGCAAGCTGATGATGAGCAGCAGCGGTGGCCGATCGGCGATCTTCTTGAGTCGTTGGCCGGCGGTCGCCAGCGCTGCAGGAACAGAGAACGATCGCGTGGAGGAACCGACAGGTGAAGACGTGGCGGTCATCGCTGCAGTCTGGCACCCGACCTTGGTCAGCGGGTGGGCTCTTCGTTCGTGCGTTCACCCGGGGCGATCGGCCTCCCGACGTTTCCTCTCGAGCTCACCGCGTCGGAGAGGTGCTTCCGTGCCGACGGATCACGAGGAGCACCGTCGAGCCCAGCAGCCGGTCGAGGTAGGGAACGCGGACCACGCCACTTGCCAGTGACCGGTAGGCGGAGCCGATGCCCCTCACGTTCAAGAGCCGCTGTGCGTGCGAGTTGTAGAGCCCACTTCCGAGGTAGGAGATCGAGAGAAGGTCTGCTCCGACGGGAACGTGGCCTCTGAGCTCGTCGACGGTGTAGGCGAATAGGTGATGCTCGCCGCCGGGACCAAACTGCTCGGCTTCGAGTCGAGCTTCGTCGCCGCGAGCGATCACCTCGTCATAGCTCGGAAGGGGGTTCCGGATGAATCGACCATTGGGCGTGGTGGCGACCAGGTAGCCGCCGGGGGTAATGAGGGAGAGCGCTTGGGCCAAGAGTTGATCTGGGTGGGCGACGTGCTCGAGGATCTCTCCGAGGACGACGCAGTCGTACTCGCCATTCCCTGCGATCTCGAAGGCATTGGCATCGAGCCACCGGACATCGCCGGAGGTCCATTTCTTCTTGGAGTACTCGAGGAACCGAGGGTTCAGGTCGTAGGCGTCGACCGAGTAGCCGGCTTCGCCGAGCAGGAGCGCCAAATTCCCCTGCGCGCAGCCGATGTCGGCGATTCGGGAACCGGGGGGCACGAGTCCGGTGACCGTGTCTTGGAGGGTGTGGATCCGCTCCAGATAGATGAGCCGTGTGAATGCCATCGGGTTGGGGTTGTCGATCTGGATCTGGTCGAAGCCCCACACATACTCCTCATCGCTGTTGACAGGAGTGATCTCGGCCGAAGAGCGCATGTCTCGAGGGTAGGCGCCGGTGGATGGCCAAGCCACCACGTGACGGTCGCGTCCGTCGGCCCGCGTGCCTCGAGCGGTGTGCGCATCGCATACGACTCACCCTCGATGAGGCGGAATCGTGAGGCGACCTTGCCGTCCGGTGTCGTCGGCTCCCAATGCGATGACCTTCCAGCGAGCCGAATCGGGCGGCGGCGGACCGAACTGCTGCCGCCTCGGATGAGGCGCACTGAGCAGTGACGATTCTGGTGGTGGAGACTGAGGCGCGGCGGGGCGTCGAACATGACCCATCGTTCCGCCACGGTGGTCTTGGGTCGACCCGAGGAGGGACGAATGCCGGAGGGAACGAAGGACGACCCCTGGATCTTGACGACACCCCCGGGCTCGTCGAGTTACGAGATGTATCGGGATCGCGAGGTGGATCCCGAGCTGCTCGTCTGTCAGGTTGGCTCGACCAAGCTCACGTACCTGTGGCGAGCAGTCGACGACCTCGCTGCATGGCTGGTCGAACAAGATGGCTAGATTCCCCTGGGAGCTTCGGACGAGAAGAAGGAACCCACACCCGGCACCGTCGAGGCTTGGGGTCGAGCATCGAACAACCCAGTTGGGGGCTTCTACGGGACTCGAAAGGGATATCGGGGCCGCTTCGGAATGTACCTGCCGCCCCTCCTCGAGCATCTTGGGCTCGCCGAGGTGACGCACGTGCCTCGCAACAACTCGATGCGAGCTCCGTCCTGAGCAACTCACCCCCCTGGATGCGGAGATCGACCAGAGCCGTCCTCGTCGGAACGGACCAGTCAGGGGTTGCAGGCGCTGCAGAGGGCAGGGTCGGCGGACGCAGCGTCGGTGCTGCGGCGCTGCTCGACGCCGCACCATGGACAGGACAGATCAAGTTCGGCGATCTCGAGCGTCGGTTGCGAGCACCTTGCGCAGGGCAGCCCAGGGAGCCGCGCAACCTCACCAAAGCCGACCTGGTGGCATGACGGACAGGATGTCGACAGTCGCACCGCCAGATCGGATGCAGCAGCGGCGATGGTGCCATGGCGCGAGGGGCAGAGATGAGCTCGCAGATCGGTCTGGACGACCACGGTGTCGCTCCACCGGCGAAGGTCGTCGACGGCGTCGAGTACTGCCGCCACGTCGGCGAGATCTCCTCTGGGGGTCGTGACGTGATCGCGAGCGGCGACGACGAGCCGGTGGTGTGGGAGATCGGCGGCGGCGCACTCGGCGATGATCTGCTCTGGCGTGGTGTCCTGCTCGACAGTGAAGCGGACGCAGGTGATGCCCAGCTCGGAGGCCCTGCCAGCCACCGTCGTGCCGCTCTCCTGGTGGACTGCGACGACGAATTCGGAGTCGCGATGGATGCCTCCAAACCAGGGGGAGATCGATCCTTCTGACGCCAGGAGCCATTGGGCAGCACTCCGGTTGGCACCGAGGAGCGCCTTGTGCCGGGCTGTCGCGAGCGGTGGGTGGAGCCGTGGTACGTCCCCGGCGAAGGTGCCGAGCGCGTCGGTGTCGACTTCGATGGAGTCGACGTGCCATCCAATCTCCTCGAGGGGAGGGGCAACAATCGGCAGCTTGCGATGCTTGGTGACCAAGGTGGCGGTGATCATCGAGGTTCCTACGAAGCCCGCTTCGTATACTGACCGTGTGAGCACGCATGCCTAGCCAAGAGTCGACCTCGAAGGGTCGCCGAGGGGAGTGGACCTTCCTGAGCAACCATGCGCACGTGCTGGTCTGCATCGATCGGGATCCAACGATCAGGACCCGCGACATCGCGGCTGCCGTGGGCATCACGGAACGAGCCACTCAGGCGATCGTGTCGGATCTCGTCGAGTCCGGCTACGTGTCGCGGGAGCGGGAGGGTCGACGCAACCGCTACACGGTGGTCGTCGATGCGCCCTTCCGTCATCCGATCGAGGCAAACCATGCGGTGGGAGACCTCCTGTTGATGCTCGGCAAGCCTTCTCAGATTAGTGCGAGTAAGAAGACGTGAGATAGATATCCGTAAAATTTGTTCGTGTATCTTGACACACGAAATATAATTCGTATATAGTGAGGGCATGACGACAGCTGCCCTCATCACCGTGACCCTCCTCCTCGTTGGCTCTCTCGTGGCCCTTCGTGGGCGGGGCTCCCTCCAGCTCGCCGCCCTTGCGGTGTTCCCCGTGGCGCTGGTGATGCTGGCGGTCGGTGCCAGCGGCCCCGGCTCGGAATGGTGGACCGTCGATCGCGTCGGCGCCGTGCTCGCAGCGGCCGCGCTCGTGATCGGAGCCTGCGCCTGTCGCTACGCCATCCAGCAGTTCGACGGTGAGCGTCGCTCGGGATCTATCGTCGGCGCTTCGTTCGTGGTGGTGGCCATGGTGGTGGCGACGGACCTCGCAGCGACGGAGGTTGCGCTCACCTTCTCGTGGGTCGCCACCTCGGTCGCCACGCTGCTCCTCCTGCGGGCAGGCTCGGGAAGCTGGCGGTCGCACGCCGTCCGGCGAGCGGCCATGGCCTTTGGGATCGTCGACGCCGTGCTCGTGGGCGGCATCTTGCTCGCAGCCACACTCCCGGGCCACCTCTCGCTGCTCGCCTCGCTCGATCGTCCTGCCAGCCTGCGCGGGGCAGCGGCAATGGTGGTCCTTGCCGTGGCAGCGATCGCTGCGGTCGGGCGAGCCGGGCTGCTGCCGAAGTCGTCATGGGTGATCGGGACGGTGACCACGCCGACATCGATCTCCGCCCTCCTCCATGCCGGCGTGGTGAACGCGGGAGCCCTGCTCCTCCTTCGCTACGAGATCGCAGCGGGATCGAGGTGGTGGCTGGCGACGGCGCTCGCCGCCGGGTGCCTGATCACGCTCCTCGTCCTGGCTCCGCGCATCCACACTCGTGTTGACCTGAAGGGCCAGCTCGCGGCGTCGACCATCTCCCAGATGGCGTTCATGCTCCTGGCACTGGCCCTGGGCTGGCCGCTTCTGGCGCTGACCCACCTGGTGGGACATGGCCTCTATAAGGCTGGGCGCTTCATGGCGGCAGGGGGAGCGACGGAGGCACGTGCGATCCTTCGGCGCCGTGCCCCTCGCGGCTCGACCATCGAGATGCCCGCTCGCCTGGCCGGCGTCGCCGTCGTCCTGCTGCTGGCAGCTGGTCTCGGGATCTGGGGCCGAGGAGACGTCCTGGCTGCCATGGGAGTGGTCGGACCAGGTGTGGCCGTGGTGTGGTGGACCCGAACTGCAAGCAGCATCGAACGACCGATCCGCAGTGTTGCGCTGCTCTTGGCTGGGCTCATCGCCTACGCGGCGGTGGTCGCCGGGGCCCAGCACCTCCTGGCTACCTCATTGCCGATCAGGGGATGGCAGTCGCCTTGGTGGGTGCTCGGCGCCACGGTCGGCATCGTCTCGGTGATCACGGAGCGTCGTCAGCGAGGGCCTGGTCATGTTGACCACGGGGTCCATCGGATGCCGACCGCCACCACTGCACCGCTGGGCGAGGTGGCCGCATGAGCGCCCACGAGCTTCGCACGCTGGTCGAGGGTGCATCTCGCCAGGTGGGCCTGCTCTGGCCCCTCGACCGAGCCGTGGCGGTGAACCCGCTGCTCGACTCGATCGATGTTGACTTCCCGACGGCGGTCTCGTCGCTCGGCGCCCGCCTTGGCGTCGACCCCTGGCCGACACACGAGCACCTCGATGAGCTCGCTCGGCGCGAAGGGGCACGGCCGACGCCGAACCAGCGTGGACCTCGGGCCGCGAAACGCTTGCCGACGATCGCCGAGCGTGCCGACCTCGGTCGGTCCCGGCGCGAGGGGGCCGAGCGGGCGATGGTCGGTCAGGTGCTGCTTGAAGCGACCTCTCGATCCTCCGAGGTCGGCGATGGCGTCCTCGACCGGGCTCGTCAGGTCCTCGCTGGTCGGACCAGCTGGGTGGTGGCACCTCGAGCGGTTCGCTCGATCGCCGCCGATCTCCTCGGGAGCCTCGAGATCACTGGACTCATCGATCGCTTGGGTTCCTGGTCGGGCCCCGAGGTGGAGGAGGAGCTGGCACGACACTTCGCTCGACTTCCTGGCTGGGCTGCGTGGGCCAAGTGGCATGATTCCTGGGACCGAGAGGGCCATCCGGCTGGAGTCACCAGGGTTGAGTTCCTCTCGCTCTCCATGGCCGTCGATCTGGCATGGCTCGACCACGTCGGAGCGCTCTCCTCGCCGCCGTCTCCCCTCCTCATCGCTGATGCGTCGCCGCCTGGGCTCGACCGCCTCGAGCAGCTCGAGACGGCGGTCCATGGCTCGATGCTGGAGCGGCTGGCACCTCGTCAACCAGTCGACGTGCCCGAGCCCCGATTCCAGGTCGTCACGTGCATCGACGTCCGCTCCGAGCCGCTCCGTCGGGCGCTCGAGGAGCGTGCAGATCTCGAGACCTTCGGGTTCGCAGGGTTCTTCGGCGTCTTGGCCACGGTCCAGCCATCTGGGGACCAGGAGTCTTACGAGTCGCTGCCCGTTCTCGCCGCACCGAGCGCGGCGATCGTGGGGGGCCCATCGCCGACGGTGGGGGAGGACGAGCGGGTGGCTGCTGGCGGAACGGTGGCCGAGCTCACCCATGAGCCCACCGCCATGTTCGCGCTGGCTGAGACCACGGGGCTCCTGGGCTCACCGCTCCTCGTGCTCCGGAGCTTCCTCCACGGCCGAGAGGCGAGCTCACCGGAGATCCCCGGTGACTGGCACCTTGAGGCCGATGGCGTGGCGGACATCGCCGAGGGGGCGCTCCGAGGAATGGGCCTGACCGGTCCGTTTGCACCCGAGGTCCTCTTCCTCGGGCACGGCTCGACGACGGCCAACAACCCGCACTTCGCCACCTTGGAGTGCGGTGCCTGCGCAGGACACTCGGGCGGCCCGAACGCAGCAGCGCTGGCGGGTGTGCTCAACGACCCAGAGGTCCGCCATGTGCTGGCGGACCGGGGCATCGCGATCCCGGTCGCCACGCGCTTCCTCTCGGGCGTACATGACACAACGAGAGAGGTCATCACCGTCGACGGTCGGGCGTCGAACGAGCTGACCTCGGTGCTCTCCAGCGCCAGCGGAGCGGTCGCTCGGTGGCGGAACGGCGATGAGCGCCTGAGTACCGACGCCGCCCGGCGGCGCCTGGCATCGAAGGCGGCTGATTGGGCGGAAGTGCGTCCCGAGTGGGGTCTGGCCGACCACGCCGCCTTCGTTGTGGCGCCACGGTCCTCGCTTCGAGGGATCGATCTCGAGGGCCGATCGTTCCTGCACTCCTACGACCCAGCCAACGACGATGGCGGTGCCATTCTCGCTTCCATCCTGGCGGCGCCGGTGGTCGTGGCGCAGTGGATCAATGCTGCGTACTACTTCTCCACGGTGGCGCCAGGAGTCTTGGGGGCCGGCGACAAGACCCTCTTGAACCCGGTCGGTGACTTCGCCGTCCTCGAAGCCGACGACCCCGATCTGCGAGTCGGACTGCCCTTCCAATCGGTGGCGACCGGGCAGCGTCCCGTGCACCTGCCGGTCCGGCTGCTGGTCGCCGTCGAGGCACCCCTCGAGCGAACAGCCGAGGCAGTGCTCTCGACCCCGATGCCTCGTCAGCTCGTCGAGGGTGAGTGGGTCCGACTCGTGGGACGAGCCGGACCCCTCGAGCCCTGGGTCCCGTGGGTTCCCGGAATCGGCTGGGGCACGCCATGATCGAGCGACACCGGCAACGTCGCCATGAGCTCATCGATCGAGGCGAGGTGCGCGAGGCGGGCTTCCTGGTCGGAAGCCCAACGGGGGCGACCCGACACGTCGTGCTCCATCGCCGCCGCAATGGCTGCTGGCACGTAGTAGATCGCTCGGAGCTTGCGGATCTCCCAGCCGATCGCCAGCGCGAGGCCATCTCGCTGGCCGTGGCCGTGGTCGGTGGGCTCGATGTGATTGGGCGCACGGTGACTGCCATCGAGGTTGGAGACGTCCTCCGGTGGGGTGGCGTCTGGCGAGCACCGCACCGGCGGGCCGCCGAAGGGTGCAAGAAGGAACGAGACCAGGGAGGGTTCACATGTTGAAGGGCAAGTCGATCTTGATCACCGGAGTGGCGACCGAGGACTCCATCGCGGCGGCCACGGTGTCGGCTGCACTCGAGCTCGGGGCCCAGGTCCGGGTGACCGCCTTCCCGCGGGATCTTGAGGCGGCTCGGAATGTCGTGGGGGATATCGACGGTGATGTCATCGTCGATCCGCTCGACTTCACCGATGCGTCGAGCGTCGCAGCTTGGGTCGAGGCTCGGTCGGTCGAGGGGTGGCAGATGGATGGAGCGCTCCACGCCATCGCCTTCGCCCCCCGAGGTGCGCTTGAGGGCGACTTCATCGAGGTGGCGCACGAGGACACCGAGCTGGCCTTCCGCACCAGCGTGTGGACCTACGCCGTGCTGGCGCGATGCGCTACCGCCTTGATGCCGACAGGTGGCACAAGCTTGGTGGGCCTGGACTTCGACGCCGGTGGCCGAGCCTGGCCGGTCTACAACTGGATGGGTGCCTGCAAGGCCGCACTTCGAGAGACCTCCCGCTACGTGGCGCGCGATCTCGGCCCTCGGGGGGGTCGGAGCAACCTCGTGGCGGCCGGGCCCTTGCTGACGCGGGCAGCCGGTGGTATCCCTCGGTTCGAGGTGCTCACGGATGCCTGGGCTTCGACGGCCCCGCTCGAGTGGGATCCCAGGGACGCGATGCCCGTCGCCGAGACGATCTGCTTTCTCTTGTCCGATCACGCGCGAGCCATCTCTGGCGAGATCCTGCACGTCGACGGTGGCTTCAATGCCATGGCGACTGCTCGATAGGCACCTGCGACTCATCACGCACGCCCCCCAGGCGTCATCCGACGAGGCGGTACAGTTCGCTATGGCCCACCCGATGAGCGATGCGGAGCTCGAGCGATTCTTGAGCGAGGGCACTCGGACCGGCAAGCTGGCCACCGTGCGGGCTGATGGCAGCCCTCACGTGGCGCCGGTCTGGTTCATCCTCGATGGAGAGGACCTGCTGTTCATGACTGGTGCTGACACACTCAAGGGTCGTTCGATGAGTCGTGATCCGCGCGTGGCCCTGCTGGTCGATGATGAGCGGCCCCCCTTTGCCTTTGCGCTCGTCGAGGGCTCCGTGACCCTCTCGACGGATCTCGCCGAGATGCTCCCGATCTCGATCGCCATCGCTCGTCGCTATGTCGGCGACGACCTGGCCGAGCGCTACGGCCATCGCAATGCCGTGCCCGGAGAGCTGCTCGTCCGGCTCCGCCGTGAGCGGGTCACGGCGGTCGCTGGCATCGCTGACGAAGACTAGATCCGCCACCCCGGTAGAGGAGGGGTGAGGGCCCCTTCGATGGCGGTGGCGCTCCATCTCCTCGGTGGCCAGCGGAAGGTGAGAGACTCGCCCCCGATGTCATCGCCTCCTTCCGCCACCACCTCGACGCCTCCAGCCTCAGCCAAGCTCTTCCAGGTGCGCGAAGTGCTCGCCCACCTCACCGAGAAGCCCCCGCTGGTGCTGGGGGTGATCTTGATGGTCATCCCGGTGCTCTACGCAGTCGCCTACGGGAGGGGGTCTGGCGCGGCGGTCATGCTGATGGCCATCTTGTCGCTGTCGCTCATCACGGCAGCTGGCGGCCTTGTGACGGGAGCGATCAACGCTCCCATCTTCGCCGTGCTGGCGGCGGGAACCTGCGTCGCCCCAGGTCGGCCCCTCGTGGCGACGGCCATCGCCGTGGCGATCGCCTTCTGGTGTTCGTTCGGGACGGCGAGCGGTCGGGCAGTGCTGGTCATGACGCCGTGCTCGATCCTGTGCCTCTGGATCATGGTTCCCCCGCAGGTTGTGCACGGCTCGAGCGCTCATGCGCTGCACAACGTGATCGCCGTGTTCGCCTACGCGCTCCTGGCAGCCCTTTGGGGCGTGGGCGTCGGCCTCCTGCTCCGGCGGGGGAGGACGATCCCGCACATCCCGGGCGCCCCCTGGAGGTGGGCGCTCATGCAGGGGACCCTGGTGGCGGTGGTTCTCGGCCTCGCAGCCGGCGTGGCCACGGCTCGCCACCTCGGGCAAGGTGGGGCGTGGCTCGTCTTGACGGTGTTCCTTGTGTTCAAGCCACTCACGCCTCACCCATGGGTGCGATCCTTCAACCGTTCGTTGGGCACCTTGGTCGGCGTGGCGATCGCAGCGATCTACGTCTGGAGCCTGCCCACCTCGGCGCCGTCGCTGACGCTCTTGTTCCCCGCCGCTCTCTTCTTGGCCGGAGCCGCGCAGGTGATGGTCGCCGGACGGTGGCCCTACTGGTGCTTCGTCACCGTCCTCACGCCTGGGGTCGTCCTCCTCGTTGCCGCAACGACCCCGGCCGCGCATCCGGTAGCGGAAGCCCGCACCCTTGATTTCCTTCGGATCGAGTACTCCCTCGTCGGCATCGCCATCGCGCTCATCGCCCAGGGCCTGCTGATCGGGATCATGAGGCTCGTGCGAGATGAGGAGTCATGGGTGCGGAGGTCCGCCAGTGAGGGCCCGGCCGGAGCCTGAGTCCCAACCCCGAAGAACCACGGACTGGTTCGTGTCGCCGTCATCATGAGGCGATCAGCCTGACCTCACCCGGTCCTGGCCCGCGGCCACGCTGATCGGGCAGGGTGGCACTCGCTCAAAGCGGTCACAAGTGGGCCTTGTCGCTAGGAGACGGTGAGCGTGAGCACCTCAGTGGCGCCGTCGCCCAGTCCGTCCGAGACGAGGACGGTGAAGGTCTCGGAGGTCGGCAGCTTGCTCAGGCCCACGATCTGACCGGTCGCGGCGTCGAGTGCGTATCCCTTGGGGAGCTGACCGTCGATGATCTGGAAGTGGTAGAACCCATTCCCGCCCGTGACCTGGATCTGCCGGGCGTAGCTCGTGTTGACTGACCCAGCTGGAAGCGAGGTCGTGACGAACTGCGGGCTCGAGGCGGCCACGACGGTGATGCTCAGGACGGTTGAGGCGGTCATTCCCCAGTGATCGGTGATCGACACGGTGAACGTCGATGTCCCTGTCGAGCGAGGGTCCCCGACGATCTGGCCGGATGCACGGTTCAGATAGAGGCCCGAGGGCAGCTGTCCGCTGGTGATCTTCCAGCGATACGGAGCGGTGCCGCCGGAGGCGTCGAGCTGCGCAAGGTACGGGGTCGCCACGGTGCCCGTCGGCAGCGATGTGGTGATCAGCGCGGGTGCCGCCGGTGGGTCGATCTCGATCGAGAGGGCAGCGGAGCCGACGAGATGGCCTGCTCCCGTGGCAGAGACAGTGAACGATTGGATCCCGATCGAGCGGGGGATCCCAGTGATCTGTCCGGTGGAGCCGCTCAGGTGGAGCCCTGACGGCAGGTTGCCCATCGTGAGTGACCAGTGGACCGACGACGACGGGTGCGTGGCTGCGAGGGTCGCACTGTAGGTCGTGCCCTCGGTGCCAGAGGGGAGGGCGGTCGTGGTGACCACGGGCGCCTCGGGCACGGCATGGACGGCGCCGGCCGGAGTGGCGGCCAGCACGACAGAGCTGAGGATGGCTGCGACGCCAAGGCCCGCCGCCCCCTGGACGATCGACCGGACTCGTGAGCTTTGCGGAGCGTCGATGTTGTTCATGGTGCCCCCTCGGGCGAGTTGTGGTGAAGCCAACCGTATCGATCGAAATTGGTGGATTGGGGGCCAGGGCAGGTGATTTCTTGATGACAACTGGGCGACGACGTGATGGTCGCACTCCGGTCTCGCCGCCACGTTGCCCTCGCCGTGAGAGCGGCGCGCATACCCCTGCCCGTTGCAAAACATTGATCCAGGGTGCTCAGGTCATCACTCGCTGGAGGGCATCGTGTTGTGCGGCGTGCACGTCCAGGTCGGGATCGGACCCACCATCGATTCGGGTTGGGAGCAAGACCTGAGACCCTCCGGTCTCACGGGGCGGCGTTGGCTCGAAGAGTCGGCGTTCAGCCAGGACCCGGACGCGTGTCCCCCGATCTCCTCGTGGCGCGTCGACGAAGTGATGACAGCAACGCAAGGGGGTGGCGAGCATGGATCGAAACCCGGCGTGCATGGCGGCTTCCCTTTGCCGCGATCCGCTGACAACGGTCCTCAAGGGCTGGCCACCGGGGCCACGGGGACGCAACCAGCGGAAGCCTCGAGATGAGCTCGTCCGCGCGGTGCGCAGGGACCAAGAGCACCACTCCTCGTTGGGCGCCGGTCTCGCTGCCCGAAGGGAGGGTTGGGAACAACGGGATCATGCTCGGCACGACGCCCGTGAGATAGCTCAAGGTCAGCGCACTGCCTGGTCCATAGTCATCGAATCGATAGCCCCTGTCGTGAGGAACACGGAAGTCATCGATGACGATCACCGAGTCGCGCCACGCTCGGGCGATCGTCCTCACCTCTTCCTTGAGCGGGAGGTCCTTGTTCCAGTGCGCATCAAGGTAGAAGAGGACTCGTTCCTTCGGGACAGCGTCATCGGTTGCCCAGCGCGCCAGGGCAGTTCGAGAATCACCGAGCCGTGCGGTGATCTGGGGGATCGTGCGTAGTCGTGGCTCGGTCCAGGCGAACAGCTCTTCATCGGCCTCGACGGTGAAGATGGGGCCGCCGTAGTGCTGGGCGAACCATTCGGTGGTTCGACCCAGGTAGGTGCCGGTCTCGATGATCGCCGTCGGCTCCACCGCTTGGATGAGCGATCGCATCAGTTGCTGGCGCCCACGCTGGGCGTTCAGGGGTCCGAAGTCCGCTCTTCCCGGGGGCAGGTGATCGTCTCCTCGTTCGAAGCCGCTGGCTGCTGTCACGTCGCTCCTCCGGCTCGGGCGGCATCAGGCACTCAGCCCGCCCTAGTCCTACCACAGGGTGATCGCGCTTCCGGATTGCATGGGCCCACGTTGGGCCCGCCCCACACAATGCCCGTTCCTCGACCTGGCCTTGAGGTCTCTCACTTGCAGTGCGGGGAGGTGGCGCCGCGATCAGGGTCTGCGCCGCAGGCGTCAACTCGTTACTGCGAGGTGCTCTCGTTCAAGTTGACGGGAGGGTAGAGGTCGGCGACGTAGCGACGGACGGTCGCCTCGGGCAGGCGTCGAAGCATGGCGAGCGCGTAGACGGCCACGCTGAAGACCACCACCACGATCAAATCGACGTCTGCGTGGAGCCAACCAGTCGCTCCGACGGCGACACCGCCGAACGGGCCGAGGCCATCGACCATGGGCCCGTGGCCAAAGTTGCCGAGATAGGAGATCAAGCCCATCCCGACCAGGTAAGGAACCAGCCAGATTGCGGCCCCGAGGTCAGGGTTCAACCGTCGCTCGCCGAGGCCAAGGCCGAGGGTTACCCCCCACACGGCGAGCCAGAGGACGAGGGTCATCATGAGCGTCGTGTAGACCCCCCAGCCGGCCCAGTAGACGACCAGGTTGGCGCAGGCGAACGCGAGTGGAGCCATGATCCTTGCAGCCGGCAGCCGAAATGGGCGCAACGGCTCCGGGAGCGAGCGCCGAAGCGCCGCCAGACTCAATGGTGTCGATACGTACATCATGATCGTCGCTGTCGTGCAGACGCTCACGAGCTTCGACCAGCTCGGGAAGGGGAAGAGGAACAAGATCCCGATGGTCGTTGTCACGGCGATCGCCACCCATGGAACCTTGGCCCGCTCCGTGCGCTTCTCAAGCTGTCGCGGGACATAGCCGTTGCGAGCGAGCCCGTAGAGCAGGCGAGACGACGTCGTCTGGTAGATCAGCGCAGCGCCACTCGGGCTCAGCACGGCATCGGCCCGCACGATCCATGCCAGCCAGCTCAGGCCGAGGACGCTGGTGATCGTCAGGAACGGCGAGCGGCCGAGGGCGGCGTCGCTGCCGAGGTGGGTCCAGCCACCCACGTGAGTCAGTGACGCAGGGGAGATCGAGATGACGAAAACCAGCTGGATCAACGTGTAGAGCACGATGCCGATGCCAAGAGATCCGAGCACGGCGATGGGCAGATCTCGAGAAGGGTTGGCGCTCTCGCCACCGAGCTGGACCGCTTGTTCGAAGCCGAGGAGGCCGAAGATGACGCCTCCTTCGCTTACGGCAGCGAGCACTGCATGGAAGCCACCGCCTGATCCGTGGACGAAGAAGCCCAGGGACGTGAGGTTTCCTGGATGGGCGCTGAGGCCAAGCAGCACGAGCACGACAAGGACCGGAACGCTGATCTTCCACCACGTCAGCGCACTGTTGGTTCGGGCCACCCACGCAACGCCCACCAAGTTGATCGCCACGAAGGCAAGCAAGACGGCGACTGCCACCACGATGCCCTCCGTGCTCAGCTGCTTGGTGTGCTGGTCATAGAGGGAGCGGCCCCAGCTGGTGGCCGAGAGGTAGCTGATCGCTGCGATGGCCTCGATAGGCGCCACCGAAGCGGCCTGGAGATAGGAGAACCAACCAAAGATCCCGCCAGCCAGGCTGCCGAAGGCATAGTGGGGATAGCGACTCGACCCGCCTGCAACGGGCAACAGGGTCGACAGCTCCGAGTAGCACAGTGCGATCAGCGCCAGGATCGCACCGCCGATGAGCCAGCTGATGATGGAGGATGGTCCGGCAATGGACGCCGCCGTGAAGGCGGCGAACAGCCACCCGGACCCGATCACCGAGGTCGTCGAGCTGAAGAGCAGTCCGATGGGTCCCACGTCCCGCCGGAGCCCGTCTGCTCCGAGGTTTGGTGAGGGGGCAGTGGGCACGGGGGTAACTTAACTGAGGTCAGGAGTGGCTTGAAGCTTTCCCAACCATTGACTGAGGCGACAGCGCGCAGCGCTCTCCATGTTCAGGGTCAGTAGGGTCTCGGTTCAGTCTGGAGCGGAGGTCATTGAATGGCTCGAGTACTCATCACTGGCACATCGAGTGGAATCGGCGAAGCGGCGGCCCTGGCGCTCGCGCAGGTCGGGCACTCCGTCATAGCCACCGTTCGGACGCCAGCGCAGGCCGACCGACTCGAGGAGCTTGCGTCGACGGCTGGCGCCAGCCTCACGATCCGCGTCCTCGATGTGACGGATGGCGAGACCCTCGCGGCGACGATTGCTGACCTCGAGGCGGCAGGCCCGCTCGACGTGCTGATCAACAATGCGGGTTTCGGCGTCGTCGGCACACTCGAGGAGCTCTCGATGGACGACCTCCGCGCTTCCCTCGAGGTCAACTTCTTTGCGGTCGCTCATGCCACCAAACTTGTGCTTCCCACCATGCGAACAGCCGGCGCAGGGCGGATCATCACCGTGACCAGCGTGGGTGGCGTCGTCGGTCAGCCCTTTTATGAGGCGTATTGCGCGGCCAAGTTCGCCGTGGAAGGCCTGATGGAGAGTCTTGCCCCGACGGCCGCAGCGCAGGGCATCTTCGTGTCAGTCCTCGAACCCGGACCCGTAGCCACCAATTTCAAAGCCAATGCGATTGGCATCCAAGGAATGGCGGAGGGCGATCCGGCGAACCCTTATGCCAGGGCGAAGAGCGCCTACATCTCTCGTGAGGGTCATCAATTCGGCGATGCGCAGAGCGCAGATGAGGTCGTTGCGCTTCTCGCCGAGATCATGGCGACCCCTGCACCTCGCTTTCGCTACCAAACCTCAACGTGGGCTCAGGAGTACGTCGGCATCAAAATGATCGATCGTGATGGTTCGGCGGTCACGTCGATGACCGCCGGCTGGATCTCTTGACGCACCGACCGACGAGCGCTCATCCCTCCTTGAGGGTGAACGTCTGGGAGTAGGTGCCGTTCGCGTTCGGGGTTGTTGCAAGCTCACCCCTGGCGAAGCGGAACTTGCCGGTCCCGCCGATGACCGGCAAGTACTGCGTGATGTTGGCGGCTGGGGCGGTGTAGGTGGCCGTGGCACCCGCGGCCGGGATCAGGCGCTCACCCTGAGCGGTGATGCTGCCCTCGTTGTTGAAATAGAACTCCAACGAGACGTACCACTGGTTGAGTGGTCTTGACGTGTCGCTTCCGGGGACCCGATCCTTCAACGCCCACGTCAGATCCTTGTTTGGTTGGGTGAGGATTCGCGTCGTACTCATCTCGCCAACGAGCTTGCCTCCCACGTAGAGGCCCTGCTCTGAGCTCCCTATCTCTCCGACCACCGGCGCACCAGTCGACGGAAAGAGGTGCTCGTCGGTGAATGGGCCTGTCGTGGCCTTGATCGTGGTCATCGCTTGGGTTGACGAGGAGGAACACGAAGCAAGTGATCCGCCTGCCACCCCGAGGACAACGACTGCCACACCCGCCCGTACTGAACTGGGTTTCAAGAATTGCGACATGCCCCGACGGTAGCGCAACGTGTTTCAGGCACTGTCATGGGCCTTCTCGAAAGCCCAGGGAGACATGCGGCCCGGATCACGTCGTCTCCAGCAGTGATGTCGGCGATGGGCAGCCAATGCGCGCGGGCAATCATTGCGGCAGTCCCGAACGTGAACACTTCCAACGGCGTCGGGTGAATGGTCAGCCTCTGAGCGCTTGCCACCGAGTTCGGACTTCTTCAGTGCGCCGATCCGGTGTGGGTTGCGGGGGGCTCGGGAAGGAGCGGAGCTGCCTGCCGCACTCGACGAGGCGAAAGTGGTGAGGTTGGCTCCATCGGCTGCAACTCCGGCGTAAGGGAGTGCGGTCGCGGAGACATGGAGGGAAGGGTCGACGCAAAGGTCCGTCTCTCACCCCCTGCTTCCCTGAGTGCTCGTCGAACATGCACTTCGTGCTGGATGTGCATCCACGAACGTGACCGTGACTCGATTCGGACTGTTGCAAATCAAGATTCAGGGTGCACCAGAGCACCAACGATTCCTCGGCCCCCCGCCTGCAGTCGAGACACCGGCGGTGTCCCGCGTGCCGGTCGCGCAACGCTTGTGGTTCCAGTCGATCAAAACAGCGGAACTCGCTGTCATGCTCCCAATGCCGTGATTCCCCCGGGTCGGCGAACGGGGACTTCAAGAGTGGCGAGACGCGCCATAAGGCTGGACAGGCGATGGTCGGGACGATCGACCAGAGGACCTCGAGCACTGGACGCGTCCCCAGGCAAGCGGCATCCGCATTTCCGACGTCATCGAATTGGCTCAGGCAATTCTCGCGTTGAACTGCAGCGATGAACGGAATCCACCTCCAACAACGCTCACGGCGAACCCTGAGCGCTCTTGGAGGTGGCGGGAATCGAAAGTATTTTATATAATACCTGTTCAGAGACTATTTTTTTGCGTCTAAATCTCGTATTAGTACTATAGATTCGACGCAGAATCGCTCAGCCTCGTCGCACCCACCGCGTACCGTGCGCCTCGAACCCGACGGCGAGGAGGTCGCTTGTGCCCGACGACGCAGCTGAGCAATCGCTCCCTGACCCGCCCGTCGAATCACCCCGCTTCACCGTCGCCCTCGCCGTCGCTGCGCTCTCCGACGACCAGGCCCAGGAGGTCTGGGAGAAGTCCGAGTACGTGGTCACCTGGGGCACGCAAGAGGGTCACGAGATTGTCTGGCTCCAGCGTGACGGGAAGTTGCCGCTCGTCTCCTGGAGTGCTGAGGAAGCGACCAACACCCTCAGCTACATCCTCTCCCTCGACTACGACGATTCCGTGAACCTCGCCTTCCCGTACGCCCCGGCCATCACGCAGAACGACCTCATCGCATTC
>Ga0164296_1002831_pt1 | contig 16850 bp, 23 predicted proteins | sample GEODES057metaG_FD_113533 | JGI IMG/M metagenome (GOLD analysis project Ga0164296, IMG submission 113533) | Dystrophic lake water microbial communities from Trout Bog Lake, Wisconsin, USA - GEODES057 metaG | ecosystem: Environmental > Aquatic > Freshwater > Lake | place: USA: Trout Bog Lake... | reverse complement strand
TTTGCTGGCGAATCAGGCGCTGGTAAAAGTTATATTTGCTCCGGCAATATTATTCGACATGCACAAGAACAAGGCATTTATGTTATCCTAGTTGATAGCGAAAACGCACTTGACGAAGCATGGTTACACGCATTGGGTGTAGATACAAGTGAAGATAAACTTCTAAAACTTAACATGGCCATGATTGATGATGTAGCAAAAACTATATCAGAATTCATGAAAGAATATAAAGTTATGGATGCCGCAGAGCGTCCAAAGGTTATGTTTGTAATTGATAGTTTAGGAATGTTATTGACACCTACTGATATTAATCAGTTTGAAGCCGGCGAGATGAAAGGTGATATGGGTCGTAAACCCAAAGCACTTACAAGTCTTGTTCGTAACTGTGTTAATATGTTTGGTAGTTATAATGTTGGATTGGTTTGTACCAATCACACATACGCTAGCCAAGATATGTTTGATCCAGATGATAAAATATCAGGTGGACAAGGCTTCATTTATGCAAGCAGTATAGTAGTTGCTATGAAGAAACTTAAACTCAAAACTGACGAGGATGGCAACAAGACCACAACAGTTAACGGTATTCGTAGTGCTTGCAAAATTATGAAAACACGTTATTCAAAGCCATTTGAAAGTGTACAAGTTGAAATTCCATATACAACTGGAATGAAACCAACTAGTGGTTTAGTTGACCTATTCGAAACTAAAGGTGTCTTGACAAAGTCTGGAAATAAGTTACAATATATAAGTAAGAAGACTGGCGAGATTACATCTGAATTTCGTAAAAATTGGACAGAAGATAAGCTAATGACAATCATGCTGGAATGGGATAATTCGATAATAACACCGGTTGAAATAACGGAGACTCTAGAGGAACAAGTATAATGGAAGAAGATCAAATCATTGAAGTTTGGGACATTTTTAAAGAATACATGTCTGATAAAAATAAAGAGATGGCAGCAAATCATTACGTTGATTTTTTGCTTGGTCGAGACGTAGAACAAAGCGTATTACAATCTGTTATGGGTTATGATTCATTTCTTGATGAAGCAATTAAACTTGTATTAGATGATACAGACGAGTCCACCAGCGACGATGAAGACGATTATTCATACGACGAAAATGAGGACTAACCATGACATGGTATGCTAAAGTCAGCAAAGATATAGCACACCTCCCAGACTGTTTAGATCATTTTTATACCGATCTCGAAGATGCCAGGAAAGAAGTCAAGATTCACGGTAGTGTGGAAAAGGCTTCTTCGTCCTTGCCGGGCATAGTTGAAAATAGATTTAATCAACTTCAGGAAATTGAAGCCATACTAGAATATCTTAATATTGAACTACGACGTGTTAAAACTAAAACTTTCAGAAAATATCTCGAACATTATAATCGTGATCTAAGTAGCAGGGACTGTGAAAAGTTTGTAGAAGGTGAAGCAGATGTTATTGATATGGAAAAAATCATTAACGAATTTGCTATGTTGAGAAATCAATGGCTGGGGATTATTAAAGGACTTGATATTAAAGGCTATCAGATTAACAATATAATTCGACTTAGAGTTGCTGGAATGGAAGATATATCAATTTAGTATGTACATAGAAGATTTAATTCAAACCTTGGCAAATTGTTCTATACGTATGAACATGTGGGACAAAAAAGTAGTCGTGAGTTTTTCAATACAAATTTTTGCTGGTACTGGATTTACCGAAAAACAAGCCACGTTGGCCTTAAAAATTTTACAGAAACACTCAACTGCGTTATCTCTGTATATGAAGACTGATATTATATCCCTAATTAAAGAACCACAATACAGATTACATATTAGAAAATCTACAGAAGTACGTGCTATTGATATTATTGATTATGAAAAATTTGGTAAATCTATAGAAGTTAAATTTCCGTATAATGAGAATCTTGTATCACAAATTAAAAAATTTAAATCTAAAGCAGGCGACACTTCAATAATGTGGGACACCAGTCGAACATCGTGGATTTTTCCATTAAATGAAAATACTATATGTTTTGTGTCGACGATGATACATGATGTAACATTTGATGTCTCTCAAGAATTTTTAATATATCACGAACAGGTAAAAAAAATTACAGGTAAGATAGAACAATATGCTCCGATGCTGTCTGTACATAATAAGGATTTAAAAATAATAAATCCTCCTGCGTATATGCCAAATCTTGACACAGATAACATAATTGAAGCGGTATTTAGAGCACGGCAACTTGGAGTTACATTATGGGATGACTCGGTTGAACAATATATATCAAGTGGCGAAGTTGTTCCGGCAGTTTGTGCGTTCTTAAAAAATCAATATACAACATCTTTCTTCACGTTAGAAAATAATGAGTCCGGTATTATCTGTTTAGAACATATTGTAAAATATCTAGGACCTTCTCTATTCATTATTCCCGGTGGAGATGAATTAAATAAAATCACGCAGGCATATACACTATTAAAGGGTATGAATATAGATGACAAAAATATAAGCGTTTTATTTAGATTATCTGCCGAAACCGGCAGTAATTTCAACAGTTTTGTTAAAAATCATAGCATAAATGGACCAATTAACGACCAGACTAAAATAGTATTCGTTAGTGGTAAACTGCCAAAAACAATAATTAAATCCGGAATAGTATTCAATAGTGTAGTTAATTTTGGATTTGATAGTGCTCACTATACACTTAAAGAATTTGTAAAAACTCATCCAAATTTAGTATATTTTGACGTTAATAGTTCCGCATCTAAAGGGTTACATGTCTAGCTGTAAAATAATTATCAAAGACGAAGTTAATATTAAGATTGAAAATTTGGATCTTGATACACGCAAGGCTCTGGTTAAAAAATTCAAATACGAAGATCCCACCGCTCGTTTTAGACCAGCCTATAAATTGGGTCGATGGGACGGTACCGTAAGTTTTTTCGGACTCGGGGGCACGACCTATCTAAGTCTCCTTCCCCAAGTACTGGAATACTTGGAAAGTAAAAACTTCTACATTGAACTTGATGATCAACGTGTTCCCATAGTACTAGGGTTTGATAAGATTTCTGAAGATTTCTGGGGAGATCGAACTTGGCCTAGTGGACATTTAAGAGCCGGGGAAAAAATTAGACTGCGTACTGATCAAGTTGATGTGGTTAATAAATTTTTAGAAAATCCACAATGTATTCAGGAAATTGCCACTGGGTTTGGTAAAACAATTACCACTGCAACATTGAGTAAAATTTGTGAAAAATATGGACGTACAATTACTATTGTTCCTAATAAAAGTTTAGTTGAACAAACCGAGGAAGACTTTGTTAACTGTGGGTTGGATGTGGGGGTTTATTATGGTGATAGAAAAAATCTAGATAAGACACATACAATTTGTACTTGGCAAAGTCTTAATATTTTAGAAAAAAATAGCAAAAATTGGGACGAAACGGCTTCGGCAAAATTAGAATTGTTGTTGGACAATGTTCAAACTGTTATGGTTGATGAAGTGCATATGGCGAGAGCCGAGGTCTTAAAAAATTTACTAACACGAAATTTATCCAAAGCGCCAATACGCTGGGGATTGACTGGAACTATCCCCAAAGCAGAACATGAATTTCAAAGTATCAAGGCTAGCTTGGGAGAAGTGGTTAATCGTGTATCTGCTCATGTATTGCAGGAATCCGGAGTACTAAGTAATTGCCATGTGAATATTCTACAAACAGCCGAATGGAAAGAATTTAAAACTTATGCGGAGGAATTAAAATATTTGGTTACTGACGAGTTGCGTTTAACATACATATGTAGTAAAATAAATGACATAGCAAAAACAGGAAATACTTTAGTATTGGTAGGACGAATTGAAACAGGCAAGGCCATGATTGATCAACTGCCAGACAGCGTGTTTGTTAGCGGTGAAGTAAAAACAAAAGATAGAAAAGCTGAATACGATGAGATTAAGACTATGGACAATAAGATTATTGTGGCGACTTATGGTGTGGCCGCTGTGGGTATTAATATTCCAAGGATTTTTAATCTGGTTCTTCTTGAACCCGGAAAGAGCTTTGTTCGCGTTATACAAAGTATTGGACGTGGTATTAGGAAAGCAGACGACAAGGATCATGTAGAGATTTGGGACTTAACAGCCGCAAGCAAATATGCCAAACGGCATTTAACAGAACGTAAAAAATTCTATAAGGATGCAAAATATCCGTTTACAATACAAAAGGTAAAATATTAAATGAAAATCTTGACTCTAAATAATGAAGTGTTTTATCTAAATAACCTCCCAGATGAAATAGATGAAGATTTACGATTTGCTGTTATGGATAACAGCGATAATAGTAATCCTGATCACTTTTTTATTCCGCTTATATTTTTAGAAAGCTTTACAGGACCAGCAGTTGTACTTAAAATTGGTCCGCATGAACTAACGATGCCGCTAGATTGGTGTACCATTGTTGGCGATCCTGAGGGACCAGACATGGAAGTACTTCCATTGACAAGTTTGAATGATAGAGGATTTAAAACATTTTGTTTTAACCCCCGTAGTAGTTTTAGACCAGAGTTTTTAGAAATTGACATTATTGATGTTTATCAAGATGTCAAGTGGTATTTTCCCAAGATGCGCCCGGGACAGTTACTTTGTACTCCGCTTGAGGACGGCCCCAAACCACGATGTGCTTATTTTGTTAAAGAAGTCAGTCGGCAAAGTGAAATAGTAGATTATACTAGGTGTTGGTAATATGGGATGGTATCCAAGTATGCCAGCAATAGATGATAATGTATACGAAAGAGATGGAGATACTGTATATGCCAGAAAGCATAGAGCAGATCCATCCACCAGAGTTGAAGTTAAGATTGATAGCGGTATTGGTATAACTGGCGACAGCAGACTATCTATAGATCAGATTCAGGAAGACAAGATGTGGGGAGAAATTAGACGTGCGGCAAAAACCAATCCCTTTTTACAAGCAGCCTTAGAACGTGTTAAAGTAGCTTACTATCTAAGTAAAGAATATGAAGAGTGTTACGGCAAAAAATAACGTAGCTCATGCATTCGTTGTTGGCGGTGGTACTAGTCATGAAGTAATGCAAATCGATACTAGTGGTAACATTGGAATTGGTACTTGTAGAATGGAACCAGAACCGCTAACTGAATGGTACAAAGCCGCAGTTAAACAAAAGAAGTTAACTCCGCATACAAAGGAAACAGATGGCGACTAAAAAAGCAAAACTTAAACAGAAAAAAGAAAATGTATTAGATATTGGCCGAGAACTCAGAGCTATTGATACCAAGGATTATGACTTTTATAAAAATTTAACAGACGAAGAACGCAAGGAATTTAAACCATATGTATTAATGCGGTTTATTAGTAATACACCAAGTAACGATACAGACATACAAGAGTGGTTTGTGGAAATGACCAACGAATTAGTCAACAAAAATTTCTTTGAACTAGCTTCAAAACATCCAGGATTAATGTGGAAATTATATGCCGCTGTCGGAGTAGGAGTTACATGTCGGCATCAATACTTGCCTTCCCTTAAACCCAAGTTTGATAAGTTTGAAAGCTTGTTGGGAGAATTATATCCTGCTAGAAAGATAGAAGACATTAAGTTAATGGCCAAATTAATGAACGAAGATGATCGTGAAGCTTTATTTGATGATATGGGGCTTGATAAAAAACAACGGAAGGAATATCGATGAAATCCGAAATGTGGACTGTTAGAATTTCTACAAATGGTAAAGTTTTTTTAGAATCAGACGATTTTACTAACGATATAAGATTGTATATCAACGGCAATTTTCAATCAAAAGATGCTGAAACATTATACGCCAGTAATTTAGCCAGAAAACTAAACGGAACATCAAATGATAGCGTTGATAAATCAGCCTAATAAATGTGTTCATTGTGGTAAGAGCTTTGTACAACAAAAAACTCTTGTGGCACATATGTGTGAAAAGAAACGCAGGATACTACAAAGAACTGAAAAAAGAGTGCAAGCAGGCTTTATGGCCTTTAATCGATTTTGGACTATAGCTCAAGGGGGTAACCCAAAAAGTTATGAAGATTTCTGCGACACAAGTTATTACAATGCGTTTGTCAAGTTTGGTAGCTTTGTCAATAATACTAATGCTCTTTACCCCGATAAGTTTGTGGATTATGTCATAAAAAGTGGAATTAAATTGGACCACTGGTGTAGGGATGAATTATATTACAAATATCTTTATGAAATTATAAAAACAGAGCCAGTAGAAGCCGCAGTACAAAGAACATTGACCACTATGATGGAGTGGGGTGATGAGCATACCGCAAATTTTGCACATTATTTTTATTACGTTAGTTTAAATAGAGCTGTACACGATATAGTGAATGGTAAAATTAGTTGTTGGGTAATTTTAAATACCACAACGGGAAAAGAAATGGTTCAAAAAATGAGTGACGAGCAGTTAGATATGATTTCAACAGCATTTGATGTTCCGTATTGGATAAGACACTTTAAAGAAGTGCCAGCAGATGTTGCGCTGGTAAAAGAAATATGCCAAGAGGCTGGAATACAATGACTGACAATGAAAAAGAAATTCTAGAAAAATTTGCAGCAAGGCATCATGTATCTATTTTAGATAGTAACAAACGAATAAGCAGGCTTCGCCGTATGATGCCCCGATATTTTACCGATGGTGTAGACTACAACTATGTAGATCAATATGTAGTACAACACGACACTGAAACTTTATATACTGTTACTATTCCAGAAAGTGAATTAAATCGTATTGCTGAACTTGAACAACGTATGTTTAATCGCATGATCAAAGATGGTAGTTATAATCTTTTTGAAATAATGATAGGTCAGAAAGAACGCGAAAAATATCTTGTTGAAAAATATCCTGCCATTAAAAAAGCATACGAACAATACAGCATGTTATTAAAGTTAGCAGAAAGCGGAGAATTAGATGCCTGATATCGATATAGATTTTTTAAATAGAAATCAAGTGCTTGATATAATTAAACACGTACCAGCAACTCTAGAGGATGGCAAAAAGCATAATACCGGAGTATATTGTCATAAAATTCCAATTAACCCGTTAACGGGTTTTGCTAGTATACCCTATAAAGAAGCTGAAGAACGCGGCTATTTCAAAATTGATTTTTTAAATGTCAGTGCTTATAATGGTGTTAAAAACGAAGAACACCTAATAGAATTACTCAATACTGACCCACTCTGGGACTTGCTGGGTGAAAAAGAAGTATGTGATCAGTTATTCCATATTAATGGATATCACGATTTATTAAAAAAATTAAAACCAATAAGCATTACTGAACTAGCCATGGTGTTGGCTTTACTACGCCCTGGTAAAAAATATCTTATCCCAACATGCGAAAAACAAGGATTCCAGGCGATTGAAAACGAAATATGGACCAAACCCATTGACGGCAGTTATGTATTTAAACATGCTCATGCCATTAGTTACGCCGCAGTGATCGTAATCCAACTCAATTTAATTTGTCAACGACTCAGTTACGAATATTCCTAACTAACTGTATTGATTTACGTTTTATACGTTTTTCGGCAATCTCTCTTAGATTAATACTAGGACCAAATACAAGTTCAACATCCTTGCTGTTAAAAGTTTTGATGGTATACCTGAATATATTCATTTGCTGTTTTAGGAAAATGTTTATGGGGAGTCTACGGTTACTTTCCCACCACCATGTTTCCCCCATTTCTAAAAATTTCTCGCGTTCGTTGTTGTCTTTGATAATTGAAATATCATAGATGCTTGCTATGAATTCATCAAAATTTATGATGATTCCGATATATTCTATATTATTTGATTTGATACAGGATACGAAGGGGTAGTTTTCTTGAAAAGTTTTAGGGGGTACCATTATTAATAAATACTTTTATGCAAATTTTGCCAATCTATTTATATCCAAACGTACTCGAGGTCATACTAGATTTGGATCCAACAACACTAGGGGTTAACCAAGTTATGTACCAACGCGAACTAACAATACAAAAAGGTATCAAAAATAAAGTAAGAATTCAAGTTAAGAATAGCGATCAAAAACCAATATCTATTACTTCTAGTTCTATATTTATGTTCACAATGGTTGACGCTACTACACAACGCCAATTATTAGAAAAACAACTTAATATTTTAGATGATACAATATATGTCAACACTGTAGTGGACCAACCTATTACATGTAACACATTAACTTTTGCAACTGTAGAAGGTATATCAATAGGACAGAGTGTGATTGGCTTTGGTATACAACCGAACACAGTGGTTACAGGAATATCATCTGGTATCGTTACCTTAAACAATACAACAATTTATCCGGTATCGTCATTGACTAATTTGACATTTGTAACGCAATCATTACGAGGATTAGGCGAATTGACTTTTATCGAAAGCGACACACTGGATTTAGATGTATCAAGTTACCAGTACGCTGTAACATATATGGATGTGTCTGACGGCACTTTCCTTCCTACCTACTCTAGTACATATTATAATGTTGCTGGCATTTTAAACATATCGCAAGATGTATATCCGGTTCTTCAACCCAGCCAGGAAATTGCAGCTTTTCTGATGAATTATAATAACCAAACTCAATTATTTGAATGGAAAAGCGGAAACATTTATGCTTACCCAGAATATAACTCAAACTCTGCGTTGCAAACAGTTGCTATGTACATGACCAATTTTAAAGGTCAGGTACTTATTCAAGGTACACTGAGTAATCAACCCGACAACTATAACAAATATTTTAACATTACTAGCTTGGTGTATGATGGGTTTGATGGTATTGATTATTATAACTTTAATGGTATCTACTCATATATTCGAATTGTTTATATTCCTGCCAAAGATTCACTCGGAATGGACAACACCGATACCGCTTACTCCGGAACATTTGACAAAGTACTCTATAGAAGTTAAACTTAATAGATGAATGACATACAGTCGACACTATTAACATTATTACCCCCAAAAAGAAAAGCTACACCCAGTGGCTGGGTATCTTTCAATGCTGTGTGTTGTCATAATAACGCAAATACAAAAGACACACGCAACCGTGGTGGAATATTAACTGGTGCCGATGGGGGATTCCAATACCACTGTTTTAACTGCAATTTCAAAGCAGGCTGGACTCCTGGTAAATTGTTAAGTAATAATACCAAAAAATTATTCACGTGGATGGGGTTATCTTCTACTGATCTAGGCAAGTTAAATTTAATGGCTCTCAAGATCAAAGACGACGAACCTGTTCTTAAAAAGGCATTAAATCTTGTTCTAGAAGAAAGATCGTTACCAGAAGGTACAATGCCTATAATGAAATGGATCAACACTGAATATCTAACAGAAGTAGCAGAAGATATCGGTCCTGTGATAGATTACATATTAAATAGGGGAATGGAGCTTGACTGGTATAATTGGATGTGGAGTTCGGCACCGGGATACAAAGATAGAGTTATCATTCCGTTTTATCAAGATGGCAAAATTGTTGGATGTACTGGCCGCAAAATTACAGACGGTAAGCCAAAGTATCTAACTGATACACAACCTGGTTATGTGTTTAACTTAGATAGACAAACTTACGATAGACAATATGTTATTGTAGTTGAAGGACAATTTGATGCAATTGCCGTAGACGGGTGCGCTATTATGCATAACGATCCAAATGACACACAAATTACCAGACTTAATAATTTAGGTCGAGAAGTCGTTGTTGTACCAGATCGAGATCGTGCTGGTGCTAAACTATTAAAGGCCGCAATTAAAAATGGATGGAGCGCCAGTTCGCCACCATGGGAACATGATATCAAGGACGTAGCAGATGCAGTTAACCGATATGGTAGATTATATACGTTGACTACTATTTTAAAATATAGAGTCAGCGGAGAGATAAATTTACATCTACTTAAAAAGAAATTAGAGAATGTCAAACAAGAATAACAAACAACAACCAAAACCAAACTACGATTATAGCATGCAGAGGCTTTACTTGGAAATGTTTCTGAGCGATGCCGAAACTTTTATTAGATGTCAAAATATTTTTGATCATGAAAATTTTGATCAGAGATTACAGTCTTCGGCTGAATTTATTACCCGGTATGTTGATGAATATAAAGTCATGCCCGAGGTTAGTATAGTTAATGCCAGTACCAGGAGTGACTTTAGCGCAATAACGCTGGAACGAGAAAACTATGATTGGTTAATGGACGAGTTTGAAAATTTTAGTAGGCATAAAGGGCTAGAACGAGCAATCATTGCTTCTAGTGATTTACTTGACGCAGGCGAGTACGGACCTGTGGAAAAACTAATTAAAGATGCTATTCAAATTAGTCTTAGTAGAGATATGGGAACAAATTACTTTTCTGATCCTAGAGCTCGATTAAACGCACTCAAAGATAATAACGGACAGGTCAGTACAGGATGGCCCAGCATAGATAGAAAATTGTATGGCGGATTCAACCGAGGAGAATTGAATATTTTCTGTGCCGGATCCGGTGGTGGTAAAAGTTTGTTTTTGGCAAATCTTGGAGTTAACTGGGCGTTGGCGGGTCTCAATGTAATATATTTGACTTTTGAGTTGAGCGAGGGGCTGGTCAGTATGCGTCTAGATAGCATGACAACTGGTGTTACCACTCGTGATATTTTTAGAAATATCGACGATGTAGAACTCAAAGTTAAAATGATGGAAAAACGTAGCGGACACCTACAAATTAAGTACATGCCCAGCGGAAAAAATTGTAACGATATTCGTGCTTATTTGAAAGAATATCAAGTAAAAACAGGTGTAAAACCTGACGTTTTATTGATAGATTACTTGGATTTAATGATGCCTTTGTCAGTCAAGGTAAGTGCTAGTGATTTGTTTGTCAAGGACAAATATGTGAGTGAAGAGATTAGAAATCTAGCAATGGAAACACAATGCATCACGGTTACAGCCAGTCAATTAAATCGCAGTGCAGTAGAAGAAATTGAATTTGATCACAGTCATATCAGTGGTGGATTAAGCAAGATCATGACAGCAGATAATGTGATTGGTATTTTTACAAGCCGTCACATGAAAGAAAACGGCAAGTATCAAATACAATTTATGAAAACACGTTCCAGTGGCGGGGTGGGACAAAAAGTTGATTTAGATTTCAATGTGGATACTTTGCGTATTACTGACACCAATGATGAATCAATAGCACCCAGCGAAGGCAGTTTTAACCAACAACAGAAAAATAATGTTATAGATAAACTGAAACGGTCAAGTGTGGTTAGTGGTTTAAGTACCATGCCTGAAAGAACTGATCCCAAAGAAGGATTTGATTTTAGCAAGTTAACCAACCGATCTAACACTAACGACAAGATCAAGGCTCCGGCAATACGGAGTATGCTCAACAGTTTAAATCCCGAAAAGGATTAAAGTATTTTAACTGCGACTTTTTGATGTTTGCTCACGTAACCTATATATTGGTAGGTCACGTTGTAGTTGGCGCAGAATTCTTTCCAGGCACGGAATTCATCTAATTGCCATCCAGGATAATTTATATATTCATCGAACACAATTACAGTCCCTGATACAATTTGTGTCTTTAAATTTTCCAACACGTACTTGGCACTAGAGTATAAATCACTATCTACATGTAGTAATGCAATGGGAGCGGTATGAGTTTTTAAAAATTCCGGCAATGTACAATCAAACCATCCCACATGCAATTTGCAATTTTTTCTAACACCAGGGAGAACTTCTCTAGAAAAGAATCCTTTTTGCATTCTACTGGTCCAGTCTTCGGGTAGCCCCTTGAACCCATCAAACCCGTGTATCTGCCGTGGACTGATTAATCTGCCAAAGTGATTCAAGGTACGTCCTGTGGCGACTCCGAATTCTAAAAATAAACCTGTAGAGGCCAGCACGGGATCGAGTTGTGTAATGACCCATTCGTGTAAATCATAATCTGTGGGAAAATTATTAATGGCTCGCATGTTTTCAACAATGTATCGAGCACTTTCTTCGCTGGCCAATCTTACAGCGGTAAAATCAGTATCTATAACATCTGTGTATAGACCCAACAATTTTTTTTGTTTACCAGTTGGTTGTGGATATCTAATCCATTCTTCAACGCGATCTTTTATTCTATATAAAAATTTATTCATAATCAATTATTACTTCCGTAGTATATACATGTGTTTGTAATTTTAACACAGTTACACAGTGGAGTCAACAACTAGAATATTATTATTATTAAAACCAAAGACTGGCTTGATGGTGCGCACTGGCTTCTATGGCACGTTTCCATTGAGCATGTCCAGATAAATCACTCAGCACTAGATCGCACGTGGCTGGGACAATTTCCCAAGACATACCTCTTGAGATTTTTGTAATTTTGTCAGTGGCGTCATTGAATGACGAGGGCCTGGTGGTTAGCTTGTGTGACAGTTCGCGGCCGCTCCAGCTCCAGAATCCCGCACATGCTCTAAACTTGCTAGGCCCTTCGCCAGCGCTCAAGGCAGACAAAACTGATATATCATTTGTTATGGATAGATCGTCACTGATGGGAACTGTTGATCTACCGGCCCAATCTGTTGTGTGTATCACATGTACTCTATCATGTCCCGAGCTACCTCCGATCCATAAAGGATCATGACCTGGCATGGGTATGCCAATGCGTTCACTTATTCCTTGTATGGACTGATTGGGTATTATTTCATTTATTTGAATACCTATTGCAATGTCCGGGGTATGGCTCACTACCAAGATCAGTCCGTGCTCTAATTCTTGTGTGCGATTCATGGGACTGGAACATAATAAATATCCAAAATATGTGTTGTTGTGGTTGGTGATGTTGTTTGCTATCATTGTCATATAAAATATTTACCGATAAATAACATACCATATGACAATATCTTCAATCGAACCCACAATCAACCCCGTGCTGAATCCCAAAATATGGGAAGGGGGCAATCGCATGAACAGTGCTGTTCGCGGTGCCTTGATGCGTATTGCCCAGGACTTCAAAAAATTTGTCGATATAGATTTTCCCGTAGAAGATTTGATAGTTACCGGTAGCAACGCCAACTACAACTACAACACCCACAGCGATATAGATTTGCACTTGATAACTGATTTTGAGCAACTGGATTGTGATCGTACCGCACAAGAACTGTTTGATACCAAGCGACTGCTGTACAAAAAAGAATACCGTGTTGTTATACACGGTATACCGGTGGAACTGTATGTAGAGGATAAAAATCACCCGGGCATCAGTGGTGGCAGTTACAGTGTTTTATCGGGCAAGTGGTTGTCTACGCCCAATCCTGATATTGAGCAGCCGAATCGCACACAGCTGAATCACATGATTGCAGTATGGCACACCATACTCACGCACGCCATGCAAACTGGATCTTTGAATGTGTGCCGACACGCAGTTGAGTTGTTGAGAAAATATCGCAAAATGGGTCTACAGGCCACAGCCCAAGCTGAATTCAGCATACCCAATTTGGTTTATAAATCATTACGCAATGACAAAACTCTTGAAAACATCACCAACATGATTGATCGGTTGCATGATCAATCACTGAGTCTTCCCGACTGACCAATATCGATATTGCAGTTTTGTGTTATCTTTTTTTGTTGTTGCGGGTGTTGTCGTGGTTGTTAACAATGGTCAACAATTTTAAAAATTCAAACAATCGAATCCAGATCCAACCAACATCCAGTTCAAACCATCTACGACTCAATCTTGCCGATCCAGGATCGAGATGATGATTGTTGTGAAGCTCCTCACCACCCACCACAATACCCCAGCAACAAATATTGCGACTATTATCTCTTGTAGTTCCATTTCGATACCCCCATTTCCAGTGTGCTAGGCCATTGATGACTCCCGCGGCCCATAGGGGAATCCATATCATTTGTACTCCCCATACTATAAATCCCACGGGACCAAACAATGCTAGATCAATCAACAACATCAAGCTCACGCCCAAAAAGTTGTAGCGTGAATATATGTGTCGTTCGATCCAATCATCTGGAGTACCCGCTCCATACTGGGCAACCATTTCTTTATCTTTGCTGGCACGGTGATATAATACAGCGCCTTTAAACAGCACCTGCCAGATGCCATACACGTGCGGGGTATGCGGATCACCCGCTTGATCACTGTATCTATGGTGTTTGCGATGTATGGCCACCCATTGTCGAGTCACCATGCCTGTGGTGAGCCACAACCAAAAGCGCATGAAATGACTCAGTAAGGGATGAAAAGTCAGGCTGCGATGAGCCTGGCCGCGATGTAGAAAAACTGTAACGCACACAATGGTGATGTGGGTCATGACCAGCGCGGCCAGTACAGGCGAGTTGTTGATGATGGTGGTGATGTCAAAAAAGTTCATGTGTGCTCAAAAGCAGTTGCCTCGTGTGGTGTGTAGTTGATAAAAATATTATGTGTGTATTTATACCCCGGTGCCACAACGACGATGGTGTGTGTGACCGACAGGATCGGCACAACACCACCACCACCCAGCCCCGCCATCACTCCGCCCTACCACGCAACAGCGCGGAGCGCAAAATTTGCGCGAATTTTTTATCCACACACCATATCACCGCGCGCCTGTGCCACAACACATATGGCTTTTTTTTATATTATGCGCCAAAACGCAACAGAAACAAAGTGACACTGCGTTGATGCAGAAAAGACACGCCGCACCAGTTGTGATATGGTGGCTGCAGATGCCACATGTCCCAGGTCCAGTCCACATAGTGAGCGCCCACATGTGTGTGCAACCATGTCTCGACTGTGATGATGGGTGTGGTGTTGTTATTGGGATCATCATCACTATCGCCGTCGTCGTTGTTGTTGTGGGCGCCCACAACGGTGGACGGCCAGGGTGCCCGAGCATGGTAGGGCAACCGGGGAAATCGATCCCACAACATGCGATGAACAGACGATGATGATGATGATGATGAAGGCATATGCACTATTTAAAAAAATTTGTAAAAAATTTTTCACCACCGAGATTTTAGATCTTGTGAAAGTTTTTTATTAGACCAACACAGAATAAATAAGTACACACAAGTGATATCGTGATCAATAATAACAACAACAACCGCCGCACTACTACTACTACTACAACAAACGACGACAACTGTGACAATGGATAACCCCAACCCACTAACACCACCAACAACAACCGGCAGCACAAGATCATGATGACTGGACAACGCTTGGCTGTGATCATGATTGATCATGTGGCACGGCTGCATCCCACAGCCAACCGCAATCAACAACTGATGATGACTGTGGGACTACTGTGTCAGGTGATAGCGGAATCGGGCCGGATAGACGACTATACCCTACAAGAACTGATGAAACTGCTGGACTATAATGAGCAATAACAATAACAACAACAATAATAATACCACAACAACAAAATGAAACTGAATGAACTGTTTCGTGATCGTGAATCACGCCCGCCAGCAACGCGCAATCCCGAACCGCAAGTGACATGGGATGTGGGACCGGACATGATCGCGGCCCGCACACGGGATCGACAGGGTAGAGAACTGGATGTGAAGTTTGTGTGGAGCAATGAAAACACTGTGGACATAGACTTTGAACGAGCTGGCAGTGTGTCAACCACGGGCGAGGGCGATGAAATATGGATATTCACAACTGTGATCAACATGGTGCGTGAGTTCATGAACCGGTATGGTGCCCGCGTAGATACTGTGTACTTTACAGGAGCAACTGATCGTAAAGCACTGTACAGTAGAATAATACAGCGTGTGGCACAAGAATTGGGGTTTGAGCGAGTTAATCGTGACACTAGTGGTGTGTTCAAACTGAAACGACGGCACAGGATCGGTAACAACAACAACAACAATGATGATGGTGACGACTGTGGTGGTGGTGGTGTAGAGAATCTCTGCATGCAGTAAAAAATTGGTGCGCAGTATAAAAAACACCTGGAGATCTAGATCTAGGGAGCTGCAATCTAAGTCGAAGTTTTTAGCATTCGTTTATATAGTTTAAAAAATGTTGTATATTTACAACACCAGACCACCTCACCGTCTGTTGTGATCAAGCCACAGTGGCATAAAAGCAACAGTGTTATCTGTTGTGATCAAGCCACACAGTGGCATAAAAGCAACACCCCGTGTGTTGTGATCAAGCAACACACGGGGTGTGTACCAGTTTATACTGTGTGCAGTATAACCGCAGTTTGTGTCAGTTTGACACGTGCGCCAAACTCTCGTGCTATAACTAGCAAACGATTGCTGACGTGGGTGGTTTTACTTACAGTTGCACTAAGTGTTGTGGCACGTGCGTTAATGTACACTCGTTTGTCGGGGTATTGTGCCTGCAACGCTTGTGCCAACCGGCGCACCTGTGCGTGTTGCTTTGCGGTGTAACGGCTGTGGAATTGGACGTTCTGCTCGTGTGCGTCCTGTACACTGAGGAATTTGCTGTGTCGTACCGCGGTGTTGCCGGTAGTTTTAACTAAATGTAACATGCTATCTCTCCTTTTTGTTTATGTGTGTATTATACGGGAAAATAGCGTACTATGCAAGTACGCTAAAAGTATTAGTTTACAAATTGTATGTTAGATGTGCGGGCTACTCGTTGTGCAACTGCAAGCGCATTAGCAAGATCTGTTTTTAAATGACTTTTAAGTAAGTCCCCGCTAACATACGCACATTTTGCTTGTACAGGGAAAGCATATACAGTTACTTGTTCCCCATGCTTGTTTAGTTTAGTTGTTTTGTGCACGTTAAAAGCGACTACTAATTTCACAGTTTTTAGTTTGTTGTTACTAACTAATTTTGCTTTTGCTACTGTGTTAAATGT